>Ga0247803_1000317_pt1 | contig 27911 bp, 16 predicted proteins | sample UWRJL014104B1_FD_180928 | JGI IMG/M metagenome (GOLD analysis project Ga0247803, IMG submission 180928) | Plant litter microbial communities from Arlington Agricultural Research Station in Wisconsin, United States - UWRJ-L014-104B-1 | ecosystem: Environmental > Terrestrial > Plant litter >...
CCCAGCCGCCAGCCGATAAAAGCTCTCGATCATCAGGATGGGCTGGATGGCGGCATGGGCCTGGATCACCGGCAGGTCGATCACCCGTGCGTCCGCACTGGCGCCCGCCATCATCACCCGCGCACCACGACCCGCGAACTCTGCGGCCAGGCCCGTGGTGTCGGCCTCGGTCTCGTCGCCCTGGGGCAGGACCAGGACAGGGAAGCCGGACTTGACCAGGGCCATGGGGCCATGGCGCACCTCGGCGGCGCTGAAGGCCTCGGCATGCAGGCCGCAGGTTTCCTTGAACTTCAGGGCCGCCTCGCAGGCCACGCCATAGCCCGGCCCGCGCCCGACGACATAGAGGTCGGTCGCCTCGATCAGGTTCGGCTGCGCTGCAGACCAGTCCAGCGCCCAGGCGGCGTCTAGCTGTTCGGGCAGGGCGTCGAGGGCGTCCAGCAGGGCCTGATCCTGAAGCCAGTATCCCGTCAGCTGCGCCAGGGCCGACAGGCTGGCGATGAAGGATTTGGTCGCGGCCACGGAGGTCTCCTCACCGGCGCGCAGGGGCATGACCACGTCTGCGGCCGCGGCCAGGGGGGAATCCTCGACATTGACCAGGGCGATGACGAAGGCGCCGCCTGCCTTGGCCGCATGGACCGAAGCCAGCAGATCCGGGCTCTGGCCCGATTGGGAAATGGCGATGCAGATGACGCCGTCCAGCTTCTGCGTCACCGCATAGACCGATGCGATCGACGGCGCGGCGGACGAGACCAGCAGGCCCGTTCCCGTCTCGATCAGATAGCGGCCATAGAGGCCGGCGTGGTCAGAGCTGCCGCGCCCGCAGGTCACCACGCCTGTGGGCTTCATCGCCCGCAGCCGTTCGCCCAGGGCTTCGGCGATGGGCCGGTTGCGTCGAAGCTGTTCGGCCACGATCCGTCCCGCATCCGCAGCCTCGCGGTACATCAGGGTCGTCTCGACGGCGATGGAATCGACGGACATCAGGCAGGACCGTCGTTCAGTTCTGCGACGAAATCATAGGCGTCTCCGCGATAGAAGGACTGGGTCACCTCGACCGCCTGACCGTTGCGGGCGAAGGCCCTGCGTTCGATCAGCAATCCGGCAGCGCCAGGCGCCAGGCCCAGCAGTTCGGCCTGATCGGCCGTAAACAGCACGGCCCGCAGCCGTTGCAGGGCCCGGATCGGCCTCTGCCCGCCAGCTTCGAGCGCCATATAGAGCGACGGCTCGACCGCCTCCAGCGAGGGAAGGCAGGCGGCAGGAACCGTCGAATATTCCAGCGCCATCGGCATTCCGTCGGCATAGCGAATACGGTGGTAGCGGTAGACGGCCGTGCCGGGGCTGAGGCCTAGGGTCAGGGACTCTTCCGGCGTGACCGCGCCTTCGCTGCGGCTCAGCCACGAGCTGGTGGCCTTGCGCCCTCGGGCGGCCATGTCCTCGGAGAAGGAGGTCAGTTTGGAGAAGCTCTTCTCGACCCGGGCGGCGACGAAGGTGCCCGCGCCCTGGCGTCGCGACAGCAGGCCTTCGGCGACCAGGCCGTCAAAAGCCTTTCGCACCGTGATGCGCGACACCGACAGCTCTTCGGCCAGGTCGCGTTCGGCCGGCAGGGCCTGGTCGGCCCTCAGCACCTTGTGCTCGATGGCCTGGCGCACAGCATGCTGCAGCTGCTGGTACAGCGGGGCGGGGCGTTTTGCGTCCAGCGTTCCGATCAGTTCAGAGAAAGACATGGGCTCCCCGTGACGGGACATGCATCGCCCATCGTTCGATGCATCACAACCCATCTGACCTTACCAATCAAGAACCAATATGAAAAAAGATAAGCCCAATTCGACGATTTGGGCTTGCCAGTCATGAATATTCGGTGACACCTTCCCCTCATCAGCCGCAAAGTCCGGGGCTGGAGGGATTAGAAGCCGGATTATTGGTCTTCTATTGGCATTGTCGAGAATCCACTGGGGAGTGGGCCGACAGATGAAGGGATGAACTATGCGGTACGGTCGCACACTGATGATCGGTACGGTCAGCGCGCTCGCGCTCTCGGCCGGCGCGGCGATGGCTCAGGATACGCAGACGACCGAGGTCGATGAAGTCATCGTCACCGGAATCCGCGCGTCGATCGAGCAATCGATCGCAACCAAGCGAAACGCCGACGCCGTCGTCGACGTCATAACTGCCGAGGATGTCGGCAAGTTTCCCGACAAGAATGTCGCCGAGGCGCTGCAGCGCATCCCCGGCGTGGTTATCAACCGCGAGTTCGGTGAAGGCGAGCGCGTCTCCATCCGCGGCACGTCTCCCAACCTGACACGCACCCTGATCGATGGCCATGGCCTGGCGACCGCGGACTGGTTCATCCTTGAGCAGTTGTCGGCGACGCGCAGCTTCAACTTCCTGATGCTGCCCTCGGAAATCATCGGCCAGTCGCTGGTCTACAAGAGCCCGATGGCGGACATCGAAGAGGGCGGGATCGGCGGCACGGTGGATACGCGCACCCGGCTGCCTTTGGATCTCAAGCCGTTCGAGGCCTTCGGCTCGATCCAGGGCGCTTACAACGAAAACGCGGGCGATATCGATCCGAACGCCTCGGCTCTGATCAGCTGGCGCAATGCGGACAGCACTCTCGGCGTCCTCGTCGCCGGCATCTACCAGAAGCGCAACATTCGTCGCGATGCGGTCGAGGTGCTGGGCTATTTCGACGCCGAACCGGGCGCCGGCGAACTGTTGGCGCCGTCTCTGATCGGCTCGGCTCTGTTCGAACAGGAACGCATTCGCACGGGGGGCAATTTCGCCGTGCAATGGCGGCCGAACTATAAGGTCGAACTGGCTCTGACCGGCCTCTATTCCAAGTTCAGCGCGGACAACTTCAACCAGAATTTCCTCGCCTGGGGCGTTCAGGCCCTGGGCGGAGGCGGAACGCTGACGGACGCCACGGTGGTGGACGGCACGGCGGTGGCGGGCACCATCACATCCACGCCCGGCGGCCGGGGCGCGGTCTTCGACGCCATCGACCGCGACGCCGAGGCGACGACCAGCAACATCGCCCTGGACGGCAAGTTCATGCCGACCGATCGTCTGACCCTGGACTTCAAGATCGGCTACACCGAAGCTAGCGGGGACACCACTAACCAGCCCTTCGTCGAGTTCGGCGCCCCGGCGGCCTTCACCTATGATCTGCGCGGCGGCACGCCTCAGGTGGAATTCCTGAACCTGGATCCGACCGATCCGACCGACATGGTGTTCGACTTCGCCTCGCTGCATGAGGTGACCAACGACGACAGCGAGACGTACGCCTACGTCAACGGCGAGTACGAACTCGATCTGGGGCCGCTGCGCGCGATCAAGGTAGGCCTGAAATACACCGACCATGATCGCGACACGGATTTCCAGGCCACGACCTATGGCGGCTTTTTCCTTCCCTTGCTGGCTACGGGCTGTAACGGCGGCGCCTGCGGCCCCAACGACTTCGCGGGCGGCCTGACGCCCGGCGACTTCCTCGAAGATGTCGCCCAGTCCGGCACCCTCGCCCAGTTCTGGCAGGTGGACCGCAGCGCCGTGCAGAACATCCTGTACGGCCTGCCCGCCGCGGCCCGCGCCCGCGTCTCCAACTATCCTGAGCTCTTCTCCGTCAACGAAGAGGTCTTCGGCGGCTACGTCATGGGCAAGTTTGAGGGTGAGGGCTGGCGCGGCAACCTCGGCGTCCGAATCGTGGAGACCGACCAGACCTCGACCGGCTACAGCACCGCTGTTCTGACCCTGCCTGAAAACGTGTCGAACGCCTTCGGCACGTTCACGCCGGTCTCTGCCAACCGCAGCTATACCGACGTCCTGCCCAGCGCCAACTTCGCCTTCGACCTGACGGACCAGTGGGTTCTGCGCTTCGCCGCGGCCCGCACCATGGCTCGCCCGGACTTCACGGACGTAGCGCCGCGCACCTCGCTGAACCCCGGATCCCTGACCGGCGTGGGCGGCAACCCCTACATCGATCCCTACCGGGCAAACCAGTACGACCTGTCGGTAGAGTATTACCCCGAAAACGGCGCGATCTTCTCGGCGGCCTACTACTATAAGGACATCGAGAGCTTCATCACCGATGCGCCGACGCAGGAGAGGTTCAACATCGAGACCTCGACGCCGAACCTCTCGCTCTGCAACCAAGTCGATCCGGGCAACCCGGTGCTTTATAACTGCGAGTTCGTGATCAATCGCCGGTCGAACGGCGGCGGGGCGCGGCTGCAGGGGCTGGAGCTGGGTGTGCAAAAGCCGCTGTGGAACGGCTTTGGCGTGCAGGCCAACTACACCTATTCGGATGTCGAGACCGAAAGCGGCGATCCGCTGCCCGGCAACTCGAAGCACTCGTATAATGCGGCGGTCTATTTCGAGAACGACCTGATTTCGGCTCGGCTGGCCTACAACTATCGTTCGGAGTTCTTTGTGACCTTCGACCGGTCGACGCAGCTGAACCAAGAAGAGATCGGCTCGCTGGACGGCTCCATCGCCTGGAACGTGACGTCTCAGATCGCCGTGACGCTGGAAGGCCAGAACCTGCTGGACGAGGAAATTACCCAGTTCGCAGGCTCCACCATCCGCCCGCGCGCTGTCTATGACAACGGCCGAGCGATCTATGCGGGCGTTCGCTTCCGCTACTGATGACCCTCTGAGGAACTAGGGGCGGGACGGTTCTCCGTTCCGCCCGTTTTTTTCAGGCGCGCCGAACGCTACGCTCCATCCGGGCCGCGCGGCTCGCCGGATCGGAAGCGTATGATGCCGAAGTCCATGATCGTTCTGATGGCCGCAGCCTGTCTGGGCATGGCGGGCTGCGCAACGGCGCCGACCGCCGGCATCCCGGGGGTATCCCGCGACACGCAATCCGTCGGAGACACCGTCGAAGGGCCAGTCGCAGCCATCATTCCCCAGCCCCTGAGCGTCGAACCAGGCCTGGGCGAATACATCCTTTCCGACGGCGCCCACATATCCACACCGGCCGGAGACGCCGCCGCCCGCCGGGTGGCGGACCAGTTGGCCGACCTGATGCTGCGTACGCGCGGACTTCGCCTGACGGTCGGGGACGGCGACGACGGCGATGTCGTTATCGCCCGAACAGCAAGCGCCGTGGGGGATACGACGCGCGAGGCCTATCAACTATCGGTCACGCCCGAGGGGGTTCGCATCACTGCATCAGATGACGCGGGCCTGCTGTATGGCGCCGTCAGCCTGTGGCAACTGGCGACCCAGACCACGACAGGGCCTGCGCCCATCGCTGCCGTCACCATCACTGATGCGCCGCGCTTCGCTTGGCGCGGAGTGATGCTGGATTCGGCCCGCCACTATCAATCGGTCGCGTTCATCAAGGGGTTCATCGACTGGATGGCCCTGCACAAGCTGAATGTCTTCCACTGGCACCTGACCGACGATCAGGCCTGGCGGCTGGAGATCCGCGCCCATCCCCGGCTGACCGAGGTCGGCGCCTGGCGCGTGCCCGAGGGCGCTGCGCCTCTGAAGGATATCGATCCGGCGACGGGCCAGCCGCGCCTTTACGGCGGTTTCTACACCCAGGATCAGGTCCGCGAGATCGTCGCCCATGCCGCATCTCTGGGCATCACCGTGGTGCCGGAGATCGACGTCCCCGGCCATGCCAGCGCGGCGGTCGCCGCCTATCCCGAACTGGGCGTGCAGGACGCGCCGGACAGCGCGGTCGCGGCTGTCCCGTCCGACTGGGGGGTCTATCACACCCTGTTCAACACCAAACCCGAGACCATCGCCTTCCTGACCTCGGTGCTGGATGAGGTGATGGCGCTGTTCCCCAGCCAGTACATCCATCTGGGTGGCGACGAGGCGGCCAAGGATCAGTGGAAGGCCTCGCCCTCGACACAGGCGCACATGCGCGCGCTGGGCCTGACCGACGAGATGCAATTGCAGAGTTGGTTCATGAAGCGGATGGAGGACCATCTGACCGCCCACGGACGCCGCCTGATCGGCTGGGACGAGATCCTGGAAGGCGGGCTTCAGGGCGACGCCGCCGTCATGTCCTGGCGCGGGGTCGAGGGCGCCATCGAGGCCGCGCGGCTGGGGCACGATACTGTGCTGACCCCCGGCCCGACCTTCTATCTCGACTATCGCCAGAGCCCCAACGACGGCGCGCCGGGACGGGTCGTCATGTCGACCCTGCAGGGCCTCTACGACTTCGATCCTTCGGCGGGCATGACGCCCGAACAGGCGGGCCACGTCCTGGGTGTGCAGGGCAATATCTTCACCGAGCACATGATCACCGAGGACCGGGTCGTCTACATGGCCTATCCGCGCATGTCGGCCCTGGCGGAACTGGCCTGGTCGGCGCCCCAGCGGACGGATTACGCCGACTTCTCCGCGCGACTGGCGCCCCAGCTGGCCCGCTATGACGCCCTCGGCATCAAATATGCGCACAGCGCCCTGGACACCGCCGTCGCCGCGACGCCGCAGGACGGGGAGCGCCGCCATGATCACCAGATGAAGCTGTGCAGCAACGGTTTGGGTCTGACGCTGATCGACGACGCCCCGATCGCCGGCGAGCGGGCGGCCTTCACCATGGATATTTTCAACCCCTGCTGGATCTATCAGCAGGCCGACCTGACCGGCGGCGTTGCCTTCGAGGCGGCGGTTGGCCAGGTTCCCTTCAACTTCCAGATCGGGGCCGCCAAGGCCAACGTCGTGGTTCGCCCGCCGGCCACCCCGTCGGGAGAACTGGAGGTCCGCGTCGGGGGCTGCGAGGGCGCGCCCGCCTTGGTCATCCCGCTGACCGAGGCGACGAAATCGGATGGCGTCACGGTCATCACGGGCGTCCTGCCTGCCCTGGCCGGTCGGCACGACCTATGCCTGATGTTCACCCAGCCCGGCATCGATCCCATGTGGGGCGTCGACTGGGTGCGGCTGTCGCCGGCGGAAGCCAACTGATGTCGCGTCTCAGCATCCTCGCCCCCGTTACCGGCTGGGCCGCGCCACTTAGCGAGGTTCCCGACGCGGTCTTTTCCGAGGCCATGCTCGGCGACGGCCTGGCCATCGAGCCGACGGAAGGCGAGGTCTGCGCGCCCTTCGACGGGGTGATCGCCGTCCTGCCGGCCTCGCGCCATGCGGTCAGCATCCGCTCGGATCAGGGGCTGGAAGTGTTGATCCACGTCGGGCTGGAGACGGTCGCCCTGAAGGGCGAGGGCTTCACTGCTCATGTCGTAGAGGGGCAGAGGGTCAAGGCCGGCGACCGGCTGTTGTCGTTCGATATGGACGCGGTGGCCATGGGCTCCAAGAGCCTGATCACGCCCATTGTCGTGACCGGCGACGGCTGGAGCCTGTCCGGCAAGGTGGCGGACCGGATGGTCGCGGTGGGGGATGTCATCCTGCGCGTCGAGATGAGCGATACGGCGGGCAAGGCGATTGCCGGAGGCGATGAGCATCGGCAGTCCCTGATTTCGCCCCTGCCGCATGGCCTGCATGCGCGCCCCGCCGCCCGTGTCGCCGCCGCCGTCGCGCCTTTCGCCGCCAAGGTCACCCTGATCGTCGGTGATCGCAGCGCCAGCGCATCTAGCCCTGTCGCCATGATGGCGCTGGGCCTCAAGTCCGGTGACGCCCTGACCATCGCCGCGCGCGGCGCCGATGCCGATGCCGCCGCCAAGGCTGTCGCCGATCTGATCTCGGGCGGCATGGGCGAGGTGGCGCAGGCGGATGCGCCCGCGCAGAGGTCGGCGCACGCCGTGCGGCCCGGTGGTTCTGTCGAGGGCGACGATGGCGAACTGATCTTTTCGGGCGTCACGGCCGCACCGGGTCTTGTGATCGGCAAGGCCGTGCATCTGCGGTTGGCCGAGATCGCGGTGGTCGAACAGGGCCGGGGCGTCGCCGTCGAGGCTCGCGCCCTGACCGATGTGTTGGAGGCTGTAAGGGCCGATCTGGACGGCGCCGCCGCCGAGGGCGTCTTGGAAAGGCGCAGCATCCTGGCCGCCCAGTCGGCCTTCCTTATCGATCCCGAGCTGACCTCAACGGCGCACGAGGCCGTGGCGGCGGGGCGCAGCGCCGCCTTCGCCTGGCGCGCCGCCTGTCGCGCCACCGCCGACCTGCTGCGCTCTTTGGGCGACCCGCGCATGGTCGAGCGCGCCGACGATCTGCTCGACATCGAGCGCCAGGTGCTGGCGCGACTGACCGGGGCTTCAAACACACAACTGACGGTGGGGCAGGGCGATGTTCTGCTGGCCGACGACCTGTTCCCATCGCAGTTGATCGCGCTGGACGGCGCCAAGCTGGCCGGCATCTGCACCGGACGGGGCGGACCGACATCGCACGTCGCCATTCTGGCCGCGGCCATGGGGGTTCCGGCCCTGGTCGCGGTGGGCGGCGATCTGGATCGTATCGAAGACGGAACCCTGGTGGTGCTGGATGCCGATGGAGGCAGATTGATCGCCTCGCCCTCGGCTGCGACCCAGGCCGCGTCCGAGAGCCGCGCCGCCGCCGACCGCCGTCGTCGCGCCGACGCCCGCGCCGCCGCAGACGAGCCGTGCCGCACCGCTGACGACGTCTGCATCGAGGTCTTCGCCAATCTTGGCGCCGCCGCCGAGGCCGCGCCCGCCGTCGCCCACGGCGCCGAAGGCTGTGGTTTGCTGAGGACCGAATTCCTGTTTCTCGAGCGCGAGACGGCGCCCTCCGAGGACGAACAGCTGGCGCAGTATCAGGCCATCGCCGACGCCCTGGACGGCCGGACCTTGATCGTGCGCACCCTGGATGCCGGCGGCGACAAGCCCATGCCCTATGTGCCCGGCGTGCAGGAGGACAATCCGGCGCTGGGCCTGCGCGGTGTGCGTTCCGGCCTGATGCATCCCGAACTGCTGCTGAATCAGCTGCGGGCCATCTGTCGCGTGAAATCCACAGGAACGGTGGCGGTCATGCTGCCGATGATCGCCTCGGCGGCCGAGGTGCGTCAGGTGCGCGGACTGCTGGATCGCGCCGTCGCCGACACGGGCGCCAGGCCTCCGCTGCTGGGCGCCATGGTCGAGACTCCCGCCGCCGCCATGACCACCGACCTGCTGGCGCCATTGCTGGATTTCGTTTCGGTCGGCACCAACGACCTGACTCAGTATGCGCTCGCCATGGACCGTCAGAATCCGCATCTCGCCGCCCAACTGGACGGCCTGCATCCGGCCGTGCTGCGCCTGATCGCCGCCACGGCATCGGGGGGCTCGGACTTGAAATGGATCGGCGTCTGCGGCGCCCTGGCTTCTGAGCGACTCGCCGCGCCCATCCTGATTGGGCTGGGCGTGACCGAGCTGTCGGCCTCGCCCGCCATGGTCGCCGAGATCAAGGCCGTTGTGCGCACCTTCACCTTGGGCGAATGCCGGGCCCTGGCCGCCCAGGCCCTGACGCTGGACAGCCCAGAAGCCGTCCGCGCCCTGGCCCGCGAGGCATTAGAGCGCGCGCGCCAACCCCGCCGCAATGGCCATCGAGACATCATGGGAGCCGTCGCATGAAGATCGGTCTGTCCAGCCTGCAGCCGCTTGGCCGCGCCCTGATGCTGCCCATCGCCGTCCTGCCGGTGGCGGGGCTGTTGCTGCGCCTGGGCCAGCCCGACCTGCTCGACATCGCCTTTCTGGCGGCGGCGGGTCAGGCGGTGTTCGCCAACCTTGGCCTGCTGTTCGCCATCGGGGTCGCCGTCGGCTTCGCCCGCGATAACAACGGCGCGGCGGGTCTGGCCGGCGTGGTCTGTTTCCTGATCGCCACCCAGGGCGCCAAGACCCTGATCGTCGTGCCGCCCGAGGCGTTGGCCGATATCGCCGAGGCATCCAAGGGGCTGGCCGAGGCGGCGTTCCGGGACCGCGCCCTGTCGCGGCTTGGCGTGCCCATCGGCATCCTGTCCGGCCTGATCGCCGGGGATTTCTACAACCGGTTCGCGACGCTGAAGCTGCCCGAGTATCTGGCCTTCTTCTCGGGACGACGGTTCGTGCCGATCGTGTCGGGCCTAGCCGGTCTGGCGATCGCGCTGGGGGTCGGTCTCACCTTCACGGCCCTGGACCACGGCATCGAGGTCTTCAGCCGCGCCATCGTTGGTTCGGGCGAACTGGGACTGTTCGTCTATGGGGTGCTGAACCGGCTGCTGATCATCACCGGCCTGCATCACATCCTGAACAATGTCGCCTGGTTCATCGTCGGGGATTTCCACGGCGCGTCCGGTGACCTGAACCGCTTCTTCGCCGGCGACCCCACGGCGGGCGCCTTCATGAGCGGCTTCTTCCCGGTGATGATGTTCGGTCTGCCCGCCGCCTGTCTGGCCATGTATCACGCGGCCCGGCCCGAGCGGCGCAAGGCCGTCGGCGGCATGCTGGGGTCCTTGGCCCTGACCGCCTTCCTGACCGGGGTGACCGAGCCGATCGAGTTCACCTTCATGTTCCTGGCCCCGGTGCTCTACGCCATCCATGCCATCCTGACCGGCCTCGCCATGGTGGTGATGAGCCTGCTGGACTCCCACCTCGGATTCACCTTTTCGGCGGGGTTGTTCGACTATGTGATCAACTACGGACAGGCGACGCGGCCGTGGATCCTGCTGCCGGTGGGACTGGTCTATGGCGCGGTCTACTACGGCCTGTTCCGGTTCTTCATCCAGCGCTTCGACCTGAAAACGCCCGGTCGCGATGCGACGCCGGAGGGTGTCCCTCAGCCCGCCACGGACGCGATCCAGGGCCAGGTCGGGGGCGAGGTCGGCGGTCGGGCCGAGGGGTTCGTGGTCGCGGTTGGAGGCGGTGGGAATATTCAGTCGGTCGCGGCCTGTACGACCCGCCTCAGGCTGGTCATCCGCGACAGGTCCGGGGTGGACGAGGCGGCCTTGAAAGCCCTCGGCGCGCGCGGGGTGATCTTTCCATCGCCCACGGATCTCCAGATCATCCTCGGGCCGATCGCCGACGGTGTCGCCGACGAGATCAACGTCTGGCTCAAGCAGGACGCCAGCAAGGGATCGGTCCTCAGGCGCGGGGCTGAGCTACGCGCGAACGCGGCTCCTCTGGAGGATGCCCCGATCCTGAGCGCTCCGATCCTGAAAGCCCTGGGCGGCGGCGAAAACATCGTGTCGTCGATCCAACGGTCGGGACGCCTCTGCCTCACCCTGAAGAGCGGGGCTGCGGTGGACAGGGCTGCCTTGCGCACCGCCAGCCTCCGGGGCGTCGCCTTCATCGATGATGAAACCATCCATCTTCTCACCGGCCGTCTGTCTGGCCAGGGGGTTAATGCGACTTGTGAGGCCTTATAACCCCCGATAAAAGCGTAGGGCATGACTAGAGATAGTGTCCCCGAGATCGATTCCCGGCCCAGTAAGGACCTGTCGTCCCAGCCTGCCGAAGCCGGCGTCAAGAAGCAGAAGGGCTGGAGACACATCGACGCCGTGGCGGTGCTGCGCGAGATGATCGTGTCCGGAGAGCTTCCGCCCGGCGAGCGTCTGCGCGAGGTGGCGATCAGCGAAAAGCTGAACATGTCCCGCACGCCCGTCCGCGAAGCCTTCCGCACCCTGGCCGCAGAGGGACTGGTGTCGCTTCTGCCCAACCGCAGCGTCATCGTCAGCGAACTGGATGAAGGCGAGGCCGCAGACGTCTTCGCCTGTCTTGGCGCGCTGGAGGCGGTCGCGGTTCAGCAGGCCAGCCAGCGCATGACCGCCGAGCAGGTCGAAGAAATCGGCAAGCTGCAGATCGAGCTGGAACACGAGTTCGAGGAGGGCGACCGGTCGCGTTACACCGACACGAACCGCCGCATTCACGAGCTGATGGTGCTGGGGTCCGGCAACAGCTCCCTGATCCTGGCGTGGCGGCTCATCCTGCCGCGAGCCGAACGGGCGAGAACGATCAACACCCTGGACCGCGGACGCTGGGCGGCGGCCGTTGAGGCGCACCGTCAAATCTATGCGGCCCTGATGAACCGGGACGCCTCGACACTCAAGTCGCTGATGTTCGAGCATTTCGACGAGAAGATCATCGCCAAGCTGGCGCGCCGATACGACAACGCGGCACGGCGCCCTACGCCCGCGGCCTGAGGGTTCGCCCTGGCGGACATGGCCCGGCTGCCTGGTCGTTGCCCGTCCGATCCGTCGGACACCATGCGACAGCCCTGTGAGATTGATGGCGGCGTCGGCGATCTAATCCACAGGTTCGGCCCACAAACTGATGTCGGCATTCGGGGGTGGCGCAGATCAGTCTGCCTATCCTTCTGAATTCGTGAAATATTCCGAATAACACTGGCTCGCGAAAGCGCGAAACAGAGTGCTTGTACACTCCAATCTTGTATGCAATGTTTGAAGTCTAGACGCGCGTCAGATGCGTCAGGTGGGGTACGAGGAGGGAAGGGACGCCAGGAGGCTTGGTCCGCTGGTGAATTCAGCAAGCGAAATTCGCCCTGGTCATCGTCGACGGCGGGGCAAGGCAGGCGTTGAATTCACGTCTCAGAAGCGTGCCGCATGACCGTCCGTCATGCCGCCTTCGATTTTCCGAAATGTGCCCGAAACTCTGAACGAGGTCCTGGCTGCGGGGTCTGATCAGTCGAGAGAAGGTCGCGGGTCTTAAGGACCAAACTATCCAGTTTCGAGACATCCAGTATCAAATCGGGAGTAGGATCATGTTGTTTAAACCGTTGAGCACCCTGGCGTGCGGGTTTGCCGCCTTGCTGTTGTCGTCCTGTGTGGCGCAGGCGGACAAGTCGCCTGTAACGGTCCTTCGCAACTTCACCCTGATCGACGGAACCGGAAACGGCGCCAAGCCCGAATCCGCCATGATCATCGACGACGGGCGCATCGCCTGGGTCGGTCCCGTCGCCGATCTGAAGGCCCCCGCGAACGCCGAAACTGTAGACCTGACCGGCCGCTATGTGATGCCGGGCCTGATCGATCTGCACGTCCATCTGGCCAATGTCGTGGACCTGACGCAGGACACCGCCAACTTCACGCGTGAGAACCTGGACCGCGATCTGGGCGTCTACGCCTCGTACGGCGTCACCAGCGTGCTCAGCATGGGGACGGATAAGGACCTGATCTTCGACCTGCGCCGCGAGCAGCAGGAAGGTCGTCCGAGCGTAAGCCGCGTCTACACCGCCGGCCAGGGCATTGTTCTGAAGAACGGCTATGGCGGCGTGCCCAACCTGAACAATCAGGTCGCGACCCCGGCCGAGGCTGTGGCCGAAGTTGATCGTCAGGCGGCCAAGGGCGTCGACTTCATCAAGATCTGGGTCGATGACGAACTGGGCACCATGCCGCGCATGCCGCCCGAGATCAGCCAGGCGGTGATCGACGCCGCCCACCGCCATGGTCTGCGCGCCCTCGCTCACATCTTCTACCTTGAGGACGCTCGTCTTCTGGTCAATCAGGGCATCGACGGTCTGGTCCACAGCGTGCGCGACAAGCCGGTCGACCAGGCTCTGATCGATGCGATGAAGGCCCGTGGGACCTGGCAACTGGCCGAGACCCTGTCGCGCGAAGCCTCGATGTTCGCCTATGGCGAGCGTGCGCCCTTCCTGGACGACCCGTTCTTCAATCGCTCGGTTTCGCCGGCGGCCCTGGCCCTTCTGGCCAGCCCGGAACGCCAGGCCGCGGTCGCCGCCGGTCCGCACTTCCACGACTATCCGCAGTTCTTCGAGACGGCCAAGGCTAACCTGGCCAGGCTCGCCCAGGGCGGCGTCAACTATGGTTTTGGAACCGACAGCGGACCTCCCGGACGGTTCTCGGGCTATTTCTCCCATTGGGAACTGGCGTTGATGGTGGACGCGGGCTTCACGCCTGAGCAGGCCATCACCACGGCGACCAGCCGCGCGGCCGAGTTCCTGGGCGCCACCGACATCGGCGTGCTGGAGGCGTCACGCTGGGCCGACCTGATCGTCCTGGACGCCAATCCCCTGGAGAACATCCTCAACACCCGCACGATCCGGACGGTCTACATCGCCGGTCGCGCAGTCCCAGCCGCAAACCCCTGATCTGTCGCCGCACCGCGCCGGACGGCGACGGTGCGGCCCAGTCCCGTTCGGAGGATATTCGCATGACCGCTCACTCGCCTCCGGCGCGTCCCACCCGCACGCGACACGTCGTGCTGTGGCTGACCGTCGCCGTCTACATGATCACCTACATGGATCGGGTGGTGATCTCGGCGGCCATGCCGTCCATCAAGGAAGAGTTCGGATTCTCGACCGTGACGGTCGGCTGGATCCTGGCCGCGTTCCAACTGTCCTACGCCATGTTCCAGATACCCGGCGGCTGGCTCGGAGACCGGTTTGGTCCTCGGCGCGCCCTGACCGGCATCGTCATCTGGTGGTCGGCCTTCACCGCCATGACGGCGCTGACGTGGTCGGCGACGTCGATGATCATCTGTCGCTTCCTGTTCGGAATGGGTGAGGCCGGGGCCTTCCCTGTGGCCACGCGATCCCTGTCGCGATGGATGCTGCCGACCGAGCGCGGATGGGCGCAAGGCGTCACCCACGCCGGGTCTCGGCTGGGCGGCGCGATCACGCCCGTGATTGCAGTCTCGCTGATCGCCTGGGGCGGGTGGCGCGCACCGTTCATGATCTTCGCCCTGGTCGGCCTGGTCTGGGCGGTGGTCTGGTTCCTCTATTACCGCGATCGTCCGGACGATCATGCCCAGACCAATGACGCCGAGCGCGAACTGATCCGCGAGGCGCTCGGGCGCAGGGACACCAAGAAGTCCCACGTCAGCGTGCCGTGGAAACAGATCCTGTCGAACCCGCAGATGTGGCTGCTGGCGGCCATGTACTCCTGCTACGGCTACAGCATCGGCATCTATCTTTCGTGGTTCCCCTCTTACCTCGTCGCCGAGCATGGGTTCACCCTGGCTCAGATGGGCGTCTTCGCCAGCCTGCCGCTTTTGGCCGGTGTCGGTGGCGACATCGCCGGGGGCTGGGTCTCCGACTACCTGCTGAAGCGCACCGGAAACATCACCATGGCGCGGCGCTCGGTCGCCATCGTCGGGTTCATCTTGGCGGGTTCGATGATCGTCATGGCGATCACTGCGGCCAATCCCATGGTCGGCGTGGCCTTCTTCTGCGCCGCTGTCTTCGGACTGGAACTGACGGTCGGCGTGTCCTGGGCGGTGGCCCTGGATATTGGCGACGAGTTCGCCGGCTCGGTTTCGTCGGTCATGAACACGGCCGGGAACTTGGGCGCCACGATCGCGGCGGCGGCCACAGGTTACCTGGTGACCATGTACAGCTGGAACGCAGCCTTCTCGGTTCTGGCCGGTCTGGCGGCGATCGCAGCAGTGCTGTTCCTGTGGATCGACGCCTCCAAGAGGGTCTACGCCGACCCTGCCTAATGGGGTCGTTAGGAGAGCCCGAGCCGCCTCGCGGTTCCGGCTCCGCCGCCCGATTTCGCATCGGCTTTGGGCCGTTGCGCGAGGGCCGGTGCGGGATCGCAAAACGCGTTTTTTATGGGTTCGTCCCGGTCGCTCTTGGCGGCCGGGACGTTTTACTTTGCGCACTAACCAACTGATTCTAGAGCAACTTATTTCAATTCACGGCTCGAAATGGGCCTTTTCAAGCCTCTTTGCGAACTCACTATTGTATACAAGAAATGGGCGTGCCATGGTCTTGATGCGGTTGTCGTCGGGGTTGACCGGAGCGCCCGTTCGCCGAGCTGAAAACAGCCGGACGAGTCGAGGAAACGTGGCAAACACATTTAGGATTGGGCAAATGCAGTTCAGATTGAAGGCGTGTGTATCCGTGGTCGCTCTTGTGGCGGCATCAGCTATGGCGACCGGAGCGGCTGCTCAGAATCGCTCCAGCGCAGCCGGTGAAGACCAGGCGACAGAGGTCGAGGAAATTGTCGTCACGGGTTCCAGCATCCGGGGCGTGGCGCCTGTCGGATCGAACCTTGTGACCGTCAGTCAGGTGCAGATCGAGGCGGTCGCGGCCACGAACCTCAGCCAGCTGGTCAACACCTTGCCGGCCATCAGCACGGCAGGCGCGGCCCCTCAGGGCCAGAACGCCTACTCATATTACTCGCCGCAGATTCACTCGGTCGGCGGCAGCGCCAGCAACACGACGCTGGTGATCATCGATGGCCTTCGCGTGCCCGGAGCGGGGACGCAGTACGCTCAGAGCGACCCCAACGTTCTGCCGTCGTCGGCCATTCTGCGGGTTGAAGTTCTGGCGGACGGCGCCTCGTCGATCTACGGATCCGACGCCGTGGCCGGGGTGGTCAACTATATCGTGCGCCCCGGTTTCAACGGACTGGATCTCAACGGCAAAGTCAGCTTCGGCGATTCCTACGAGGCCCGTGACGTCAGCTTCATCGGCGGTCGGGATTGGGGTGACGGCGGCGTCTATCTGGCCGGCTCGTACTCTTATCAGAGCGATCTCGCTAACGTTGATCGGCCGTTCCTGAGCCGGGGCGACTATCGCGACATGGGTGGCACCAACCAGCAGAGCTATAACTGTTCGCCCGCCACTATCCGCACGCCCGCCTCGGGCAACCAGACCTATCTATCGCCGGGCGACACCACGACGGTGGCCCAGACGGTGGCGAACGCGCCGTGCAATAACGCCATCTACGGCGCCGCCATCCCGTCGCACATGCGCGCCAATATCATGGCGAACGCCTATCAGAACGTCGGGGATCGCCTGCGCCTGCGCGGCAAGCTGGTCTACAGCTACCTGCAGGGCGAGGCCGACGCCGGGCCGGGCGCATTGAGCAACGCTAATGTCTTCGGCCCCGGATCGGGACGGGGGGGCCAGATCAATCCGTTCTTCACCGCCCCGGGCGGCGAGCCGGGCGCGACCCAGGAAACGGTGACCTGGCTGGCGCTCAAGGAGGATGGAAAATACGGCCTCAACGTCAATGAGAGTGAGACCTTCTACGGCACCTTCGTCGCTGACTACCAACTGACCAGGGACTGGACGGGCACGTTCAGCTATGGCGGCGCGCGCAGCATCAGCAGCCAGAATACGCTCGACGGCTTCTGTAACTCCTGCGCCTTGCTGGCCCTCAACGGCACGACCAACACCAGCGGCAATCTGACCACGCCGAGTGTCGGCGGCACCAACGTCATCGCGTTGAACCTGCCGCTCACCACGGCGAACGCCCTGGATGTCTGGAACGCGCCAGGCGCCAATCGCAGCTCGGAGCGGGTGCTCCGCGACCTGTATTCGAACAACAGCTACAACACCCACACCAACTGGTCTCACCAGTTCAAGTTCGAGGTTCAGGGCGGGCTCTTCTCACTGCCCGCCGGACAGGTCCGCATGGCGGCCGGCGTCGAATACTATACGGCGACGCAGTTCATCCGCACGACCTCGCCCAACAACACCGGGCCGTCGTTGACGGGGTCGATCCAGCGTACCTTCGACCTGTCGCGCGACGTGTGGTCGGGCTACACCGAGTTCGCCATCCCCCTGGTGTCGCCGGAAATGGGCATTCCGTTCATGGAGTCCCTGAACGTGAACCTGTCGGGCCGCTATGACAGCTATAACGATGTGGGCTCGACGACCAATCCGAAGGTGGCGGTCAACTGGGCCGTGAACGACTGGATCCGGCTGCGCGGCAACTATGCGGAATCCTTCGTGGCTCCGCCGCTGGCCTCCATTGGCGATCCGGCCGCAGGCTATATGCGCACCGCCGCCGGCGCCGGCATCTCGGGCACCCTGGTGGTTCCCGTCGACCTCCATCCCAACGCAGCCCTGATCCCGGGCGCCGACTGTAGCGCAGTCACGACCTGCACGATCGGTCTGGGCGGGTCCCAGGGCCTGTCACGCTCCTTCGGCGGCGGCCTGACCAACATCGGTCCGCAGTTCGGCGAGAGCTGGTCCGTGGGCGCCGATTTCCGGCCGCACTTCCTGCCGGGCGTCACCGCCAACATCACCTACTGGTCGACGGCGCTGATCGGCGGGGTCAATATCCCGGGCACCGCCTCCATCGTCGGCAATGCCCAGTTGGCTGATCGTCTGACCCTGTGCCCGACCGGATGCACCCAGTCGCAGATCGACGAGTTCACGCGCATTCCCTACGGCGCCAGCACCCAGGTCTCCCTGCCGTCGACGGTCTACTACATGATCGCCAGCGACTCGGGGAACCTGATCAACCTGACCGTCGAAGGCATCGACTATCAGGTGAACTGGAACTTCGACACCGAGCGTTTCGGAGCCTTCCGCCTCGGCACGTCGGGGACCTATTACACCACCTACGATCAGAACGTGACGGGAGCGCCGACCTTCAGCACGCTGAACACCTCGGGCTATAACCTGCAGTTCCCGTCGCTCCAGGTCAGAAGCCGGACCAGCTTCGGCTGGGATATCGGATCGTGGAAGGTCGACCTGTTCGCCAACTATACGGGTTCCTACAACAACTGGAGCAACACGTCGGTCACGCCGATCATCCAGGGCGCGGGCGGACCGGAAAGCGGCGGCGACAAGGTGGCCTCGGACCTGACGTTCGACGCCAACCTGGCCTTCGAATTCCCCTCGGCCTTCGGCTACGGCGATCGCGCTCAGGTCTATCTGAACGTGGTCAACCTGACCAACGAGGAGCCGCCCTTCTACAACGGCAACACGTCGGGCATCGGCGTCGGCGCCTGGGGCTTCAACGGCCTCGTCTCCAATCCCATCGGGCGCGTCGTGTCCCTGGGTGTGCGCCTGAGCTTCTAGGCCTCAGGCAAGGGCGCGGCGCTTGTGTCTCCAAGCGTCGCGCCGGCTGTCCGCAATCCGCCCGTCTCCCCCTGTAGGCCGCGGACCCTGCTGGACCACGCTTCCTCCCCGGAAGACGGGCCCGTCGTCGATCTCCACCTGGCGACGGGCCCGGCCACCGGCTGGAGAACAGATTCACCGGAGACCCTGGTCTCCGTTCCTGCATCGTCCCGGCTTCGGCAGGGGATCGAGGAGAGTGCGATGACATTGGCGATGAGGCTTGCGGCCACGGCCGCACTGGTTTGGGCTCTGCCGTCCCTTGCTCATGCCCAGCTGGCCGTATCGGCCAATGACGGCAAGGTGCTGCGCCCTGGTCAGTCCGCCGAACGGACACCGGACACGGTGTCGATCATCGATCTGAGCGGGGCGGGACCTCGGGTCATCGGCGCTGTCGAGGCGCCCGCCAGCCTGGTCGGACCGCCGGCCAGCGTCGCCATGGCCCCCGACGAAAGCTTCGCCCTGGTCACCGCCGCACAGGCTCTGGATGGCGCGGACCTGGTGACCGGCGACACGGTGTCGGTCATCGATCTGAGCGCGCCGGACCATCCCCGCGTCGTCCAGACACTGGCCGCCGGAAGCGGCGCCACCGGGGTTGCGATCAACGCCCAGGGAACCCTGGCGCTGGTGGCCAGCACAGGGTCCGACAAGATCTCCGTCTTCTCCATCTCCGAGGGGCGGCTGACCCCAGCCGGCGAGGTCAGGCTGAACTATCAGAGCCGACCGACAGACGTCGCCTTCAGTCCCGACGGCAAGACAGCCCTGGTGGTCACGCAATCGGCAAACCGGATCGTCCGTCTGGCCGTCGACGGCGCCACCGTGACGCGGACGGACGTCTCGGTCGCCCCGGGTCAGTCCCCCTATGGCGTTCTGTTCGGGCGCGGTGGCCATTATGCCTATGTGACCAACTCGGCCGGCGCACTTGCGGCTCCCGGATCGCCGCCGCCGACCGGTCCGAGAACCGGGTCGGTCGCGGTTCTGGACCTGGAAACAAACACCCTGGTCGGGGGCGTCGATGTCGGCGTCGGGCCAGAGCATCTGACCCTGTCCGCCGATGGGTCCCATTTGGCGGTGGTTCTGGTCAACGGTTCGGGCGCGCCGGAAACGTCGCCGGCCTACAACCCGTTCGGCCTGCTGCGCGTCTATCGCGTCAACGGCCCGACGCTGCAGCTGGCGGCCGAGACCCGGACCGGTCCCTGGTGCCAGGGTGCGGCCTGGAGCGGGGCGGGGCGGTTGCTGGTCCAGTGCGCCCTCGCCGGCGAGATCGAGGTCTATGACTTCGACGGCGCGAACCTTGAGCGCGACCAGGGCGCGACCCTGACATTCACCGGACGCCCTGCGGCGATCAGCGTCGCCGCAGGGCGCTGAGCCCCCCGTGGTCTCACCCAGGCCATTCCTTCGATCACCGTTTCACGGAGCACGACCATCATGACCCTGTTCGCCACCGCCAGGGCCCCGCGCCAGATCGTCGTGGGCGCCGGACAGCGTCGCTCGACGGCGGCCTACGCCAAGGGCCTGGGCGACCGCGCGCTGATCGTCACGGACAGCTATATGGGCCAGCAGCCGGCCCTGACGGAACTGGTCGCGCAGCTGGCCGCCGTGGGCGTCGCGGCCGATGTGTTCGACGGCGTGGAGCCTGAGGTGCCGCTGGATTGCGTCGCCCGCATCGTCAAACAGGGCAAGGCGTTCGGGCCTGACCTGATCATCGCCCTGGGCGGCGGCAGCTGCATGGACGCGGCCAAGATCACCAGCCTGATCCTGGCCCACGGCGGCGCCGTTCAGGACTATTACGGCGAGTTCCAGGTGCCGGGTCCGGTCCTGCCGATCATCGCCCTGCCGACCACGGCGGGGACGGGGTCGGAAGTCACGCCGGTGGCCGTGGTCGCCGATCCCGACAAGACGCTGAAGGTTGGCGTCGCCAGCCCGGAACTGATCCCCTACATCGCGATCTGCGACCCCGAGCTGACCCGCACCTGCCCCGGCTCCCTGACGGCGATTTCGGGCGCCGACGCCCTGACCCACGCCATCGAGGCCTTCACCGCCAAGAAGCGCGAGCCGGTCCATGACCTCAGCACCAGCCATGTCTTCCTGGGCAAGAACGATTTCAGCGACCACTACGCCCTGGCCGCCATCGGCCGCATCTCGCGCAGCCTGGAGCGTGCGGTGTCGCACGGCGACGACATGGCCGCGCGCGAGGACATGGTCTGGGGCTCGATGCTGGCCGGTCTGGCGTTCGGCGTCGCGGGCACGGCCTCGGCCCATGCGCTGCAGTATCCGATCGGCGCCCTGACCCACACCGCGCATGGTTCGGGCGTGGCGTGTCTGATGCCCTATGTCATGGAGTTCAACCGCCCGTCCTGCCCGGCGGTCTTCGCCCAGATCGCCGACGCCATGGGCGTGCCGGCCTCGGTCGAGGGCGAAGAAGCGCGTTCGTTCGCCGCCATCGATGCAGTGGACGCCATCTTCCGCAAGATCGGCATCCCCAGGGCCACGGCCGACCTGGGCCTGACGACCGACCAGATCGACTGGACGGTCGACCAGAGCCTGGCGATCACGCGATTGATGAAGAACAACCCGCGCGAGCTCGACAGCGGCTCGACCAAACGGCTTCTCCAAGCCGCCCAGTCCGGCGCGCGAACCGATCTGCGCGCAGCCTAACCCATCAAGGAAAAGACCAAATGCTATCGTCGAACCACGACGTGTTGACCCATCTGAATACGGGGCTGTTCATCGACGGCGACTGGCGCAGCGGCGCGTCGGGCCAGACCTTCGAGGTCCAGGACCCGGCCACGGGCCGTGCGGTGGCCGAGGTCGCGGATGCGACCGTCGAGGACGGACTGGCCGCCGTCGAGGCTGCGGCCCAGGCTGGGGTCGGCTGGGCTGCTGTCCCCCCGCGCCAACGCTCCGAACTGCTGCGACGCATCTATGAGCTGATGCTGGATCGGGCCGACATGCTGGCCCGGCTGATCGTTCTGGAGAACGGCAAGTCGATGGCCGACGCCCGCGGCGAGGTGGGCTATGCGGCCGAGTTCTTCCGCTGGTTTTCCGAAGAGGCCGTACGCATCTCGGGTGATATCGGACTGGCCCCCAGCGGCGCCAACCGGATTGTGGTCCAGTACGAGCCGATCGGCATCGCCCTGTTGATCACGCCCTGGAATTTCCCCGCCGCCATGGCGACCCGCAAGATCGCGCCGGCCCTGGCGGCCGGCTGCACCTGCATCCTCAAGCCAGCGCCCGAAACCCCTCTGACGGCCTGCGCCCTGATGGATCTGTTCCATGACGCCGGGCTGCCGGCGGGGGTGGTGAACCTGGTCTCCACATCTCGTTCCAGCGAGGTCGTGGGCGCCATGATGGCCGACGCGCGGGTGCGCAAACTGTCCTTCACCGGCTCGACGGGGGTAGGGAGCGTCCTGCTGGCCCAGGCCGCCAAACAGATCATGAACTGCTCGATGGAACTGGGCGGCAACGCCCCCTTCGTTGTGTTTGACGACGCCGATCTGGAGAAGGCGCTGGACGGCGCCATGATCGCCAAGATGCGCAATGGCGGCCAGGCCTGCACGGCCGCCAACCGCTTCTATGTTCAGGACGGCATCTTCGACGCCTTCGCTGAAGGCCTGAGCGCCCGCATGGCGGCGCTGAAGGTCGGGGCGGCCCACGACGAGACCGTCGAGCTGGGGCCCGTGATCTCGGAACGAGCCAGGAGTCGGATCGATGGCCTAGTGCGCGACGCGATCGACGGCGGCGCGCGCGCCTTGACCGGCGGCGAGACGCCGGCCGGCGAAGGCTTCTTCTATCCGCCGACGGTTCTGGCCGACGTGCGGCCCGACGCCCGTATCATGCACGAGGAGATCTTCGGTCCCGTGGCGCCCGTCGTGCGCTTCACCACCGAGGACCAGGCGATCGACGCCGCCAACGCGACCGAATACGGCCTCATCTCCTATGTCTTCACCGGCGATCTGGCGCGGGGGCTTCGGGTGTCCGAGCGTCTTCAGGCCGGGATGATCGGCCTGAACCGGGGTCTGGCCTCGGACCCTGCCGCGCCGTTTGGCGGCGTGAAGCAAAGCGGTCTTGGCCGCGAAGGGGCGCACCATGGAATCATGGAGTTCCTTGAGGCGAAATACGTGGCGGTCGCTTGGTAGAATGTCACGGATCTGTCCGGCGCCGTCTTGGTCATGAGCGCGTCGCCGGACAGGCGTTCAATCCGACACTCGTCATCTGACAGGCGTCGGTGCGCGGCGAGCACATCGATCGTCGGTCCGTAACACCTCAAACTTGGGGCGTTTGGCGGACAAGCGCAGGAATAACTCGGGGGCGATCGATGATCCGGTCGTCCCCTTTTTTTGCCCGACGTGACGGCGATCCGCAGCCGCAATTGATCAAGGGGACGACCGATCCGGCCGCCCCCTTGTTCGGGCTCGATGCGCAGGTTGGGAGACGCGAACGCAGCGCGCCCGTCTACTTGCCCGTCCAGGTCCGGGGCTGTTTGTCCAGGAACTGGCGCACGCCGGACTTGAAGTCCTGGCTGCCGTAGACGAGGCGGATCAGGTCGTCGATGTCGGGCGTATTGGCGTAGACAAGGCGGCGGATCGCTTCCTTGCTGGAACGCGATGTCAGGGGGGCGTTGGCGGCCGCCCGTTCGCAGATGGCGGCGGCGGCGGCGTCCAGCTCTTCGGGCTCGACCACGCGTTGCAGCAGGCCGAGATCCAGCAGTTCCTGAGCCGTCAGCATCTCGCCCAGCAGCAGGATGCGCTTGGCCTGGGTCACCCCGACGTGGCCGACAAGCCGGGCATAGCCCTTGGCCGACAAACAATTGCCGATCGAGCGTCCGATCGGCGAGCCGAAGCGGGACTGGGTGGTGGCGACACGGAAGTCGCAGGCAAAGGACAGGGCGATGCCGCCCCCGACGGCCCAGCCCTCGACGATGGCCAATGTCGGCATCGGCAAGGCTTCGACCAGGCCGATGCATTCGTCCATCTTGCGCTCATAGGCCACGCCGTCGTCGCCGGACTCGAAGCTCAGAAATCCGCTGATGTCGGTGCCGGAGACGAAGGATTTGCCGCCCGCGCCGCGCAGGGTGACGACCCGCAGGCTCGGGTCGGGCGCGATCTCGCGGCAGATTTCGCCAAGCGACTGCCACATGTCCAGGCTCAGCGCATTCAAGGCAGCCTGGTTGTCGAACACGATATGACCAGCGTGGCCGTCGCGCGTGTAGAGCACCTGACCGTCGCTCATTGTGCGCGCCCTTGCGATCCGGCGTCTGCGGCCACCAGTCCCTGGCTTGCGAGCTCGTCGATGATTTCACTGCGATGCTGGTTGAGCAGGGGCGGGGGAAGCCGAACCTGCTGGGGCGTGTCGCTCATCTTCACCGGGAAGCCGAGCGCCTTGAACGAGCCTTCGACCGGGTGGGGGATGTCCAGCACCATGTCGCGCGCGGCGACATGGTCGCTGCTGACCGCGCTCTGATAGTCGTAGACGGGGCCACACGGCACGCCGACGGCGAGCAGAAGATCGACCCATTCATCGACCGTCCTGGTTAGGAAACCGGGCTTCAGCGCCTCGATCAGCGCGACGTGGTTGATCACCCGGTCCTTGTTTTCGACGAAGCGGGGATCATCGGCCAGGTCCTGGCGCCCGATGGTGTCGAGCAGGGTGAGCCAGAGTTTCTGGTTGGCGGCGCCGAATACGAAATAGCCGTCGGAGGCCATCACCGCCTGATAGGGGGCCGACATGCGGTTGGCCGTGCCCAGCGGCTGGGGCGTCTTGCCCGTGGCCCAAAGCTCGGTCGTTTCCCAGACCGACAGGCCCAGGGCGGCCTCGAACAGGGAGGCGTCGATCAACTGGCCGCGGCCGGTCTTTTCCCGGGCGATAATGGCCGACAGGATGCCGTAGGTGGCGAACATGCCCGCGCCCAGGTCGCCCAGGGGGATGCCGCTTTTGACTGGCTCGCTGTCGGTGTGTCCCGTCGCGCTGATGACGCCGGACATGGCCTGGGCGATCAGGTCATAGCCCGGCCGCAAGGCCCAGGGCCCGGTCTGGCCAAACCCGGAAATGCCCGCATAGATCAGGCGGGGATTCACGTCCTTCAGGGTCTCATAGTCCATGCCCAGTCGCTTCGAGACGCCCGGCCGTGCATTCTCGACCAGCACGTCTGCAGTCTTCACCAGGGCATAGAAGGTCTCGCGATCTGCCTTGTTCTTGAGGTCGAGGACGATGCTCCGCTTGTTGCGGTTCAGGGCCAGGAATCCGGGGCTGTCCTCGCCCTTCATGCGGTAGCCCATGGAGCGGCGCGTGGAGTCTCCGGCCGGCGGCTCAATCTTTATGACGTCCGCGCCCATGTCTCCCAGCAGCATGCTGCAGAAGGGGCCGGCCATGACCTGGGACACGTCGAGTACGCGAATTCCGGAGAGTGCAAGCATTATACGCGATGTCCCAAATAGACATGATGACGAGAGACCCGAGCGTGTGATCTGGACGGCCGCACGGCGTGTAGCGATCAGGTCAGGCTTCCAAAAGATGTATACAAGTTGGGTCTGAGGGCGTCAACGCTGCATGCTGGCGCTCAGAAATCTTTAGTTCTGTGAGTTTTGTCCGCCGACAATTGCGCGTGACCTGTTCAATTGCTTGAACAGGTCTTGAGCATCTTTCAAATTTTCTTGACGTTGCGTCAGTTCTACGGAGCCGGCGCAACCGCGGGGGACATGCCCCCGCGGTTGGCTGTCGAAGTCCCTGATCTCAGTGCGGCGGTTCGTAGTGGTGCGAGCCGCCGGGATAGCCGTTGATCGCGATGCGGGTGGACATCCCCTCACCGGCCCAGGCCGCGCGGTGGAAGCGACCGGGGGCGGCGTAGACGATGTCGCCCGGATCGGCGACGAAATAGGGCACACCCTCGATCAGGTAGCTGATCTGACCCTCCATCACGAACCAGAACTCGGCGTAGTTGACGTGGAAATGTCCGCGCTCGGTGTCGGCTGGGCGGGGTATCCCCTGACCACGAATGATGTTGAGGAAGCTGCGGTCGTCCCTGGTGAAGGCGCCGCGGGGGCCTGGCTCCTGGGCGGTGGCGGCGAAGAAGTCGAGATAGGGAGCGCTGTTCTGGCGTTCGTAGGTGTCCTGACCCTGCAGTCGGCCGCGATACCATTCCGTTCCCTCGGGAGGAGGCGGGGGCGTGTCGCCTTCGGGATAGAGCAGGGTGGCGTCGGCGTTGGATACCTGGAAGTACAGCGACGGTGCGTCGCCGACGGTTTCGAGGCTGAACGCGGTCCGATACGGAACCTGAACCATAAAGCCCTTGGACGCGACGAAGGGCTCCTGGCCGCCGATCGAGACCCGCACCTGGCCGTCCCAGACGATGAAGGATGTCCGGTGGTCGGCGGCGTAGACGGTCGGGGTCTTGTCGCCTGGCGCCATCTGCACCCAGTCAGCGCGCAGGTCCGGATCATTCACCACGGGCTCGCGCCAGCGCGCCTCTCCCTGGTGCTGCTGTAACACTTCCGCCAGCTTGGTGTGAGGTTTGTGGGGCGCTGCATAGGGCGTCAGTTCGATCGGCTTGGGGATCCAGGCGATGACAGGCGCCGGCTGCGCGGCTCGCTCCTGATAGGCCTGGGCGGACGCAAGACCCGTCAGGCCCAACACGCCGGTCGCGATCAGCGCGATCCTGAGAAATCCATTCTGCATAGACAACCTCCCGGTGGGCTTGTGCTTTTGTTGTGCCGGCCTGCGCCCATATGACGTCGCCCGGCCGGGTCCATTGAGACCCAAGGCATTACCCAGAGCAAAACTTGCATACACTTTTGGGCGTGGCAACTCGGAACCGAAAAATGCGCACGGCTAGGGCTGCCGTCGTGAAGACGCGGATGGGGCGGGGTGTCCGCGCGGCGAACGCCGGCTGTTCGGGGCTGTCTGGCGCGGTCGGGACTGCGCGATTCATCTGTGAAAACCGGGGAACATCGCGGCTTTCGTTTTGTGTTCAAATGAACCTGAATTCCAACGCTGGCCGAGACTTCAAGGATCAGGACAGAGTTTTACCGCGCGTCATTGACGGTCGCGAAGTTTAAAGGCTATCGATTGGAGTATATATCGAAAGCATGGCCAATCAGCCGCGATTCGGGGACGGAGATACGGTTTCATGGCGGATGGTTCCCGTGCGGTGACGCGCGACACGTCTGAGCGCCGGCGTGAGATCACAACCATGATCCGGACGCGCGGCAGCGTGCAGGTCGCCGCCCTGGCGGAGATGTTCCGGGTGTCGATGCAGACCATCCGCAAGGATCTGCATTACCTTGAAGAACATGGCGTGGCGACGCGCGCCTATGGCGGCGCCATCTCTTCCGAGGTGGTCAACGCCTATGTCGAACCGGCCATCGAGACCAAGCGCGTCAGCCATACCGAGGCCAAGGAACGGATCGGCAAACTGGCGGCCAGCATGGTCAGTCCCGGCGATTCCATCATGCTGGATTCGGGTACGACGACGCTGCAGATCGCGCGCTTCCTGCCCGACCACGAAGACCTGACCGTGGTGACCAACGACTTCGACGTGCTCAGCGTGTTGAACCAGAAGCGCAAGATCAAGATCGTCATGCTGGGCGGGGAACTGCGCCGCCGGAACATGGCCTTCTATGGCGCGCAGACCGTGGCGGCCCTGGGCGAACTCTTGCTCGACAAGCTGTTCCTGGGCGTGGACGGGCTGGACATCGAGCGCGGCATCACGACCCATCACGACGCCGAGGCGCAACTGAACCGCAAGATGGTCGAGACGGCGCGCGAGGTCATCGCCGTCGGCGACGCCTCGAAATTCGGCAAGGTCTGCCTGCACCGCATCATCGACCTGGGCGATCTCGACGCCCTGATCACTGACACCGACGCGCCGGCCTATATGGACGAGGCGGCCGAGAGGCTGGGCGTCAGGCTGTTCAAGGCCTGACGCCTGCTAAGGCCTGATACGCGTCAGCGCCGCAGCGCCGCGTCGCCCAGGGTGACCACCAGGGGCAGATCACTGACCAGGCTTTCCGAGCGGGCGACGATCTCGACGATCGACACGCCGTCGATGTCGGCGGTCAGGGCCATGGGCGCATCGCCAAAGCCCATGGCGGGCGTCTGGGCCAGAAGCCTGCCGTCGCCATAGACAGAGAAGCCGACCCGGTCCTTCAGGTTGCGGGTGGAATCGTCCACGCCGACCTTGGCTTCGAACTGTGTGTAGCCCGCGTTGCGCACTTCCAGACGCGAGTTGGTCAGGATGCCGATGCCGGTATCGAAGCCCTGGCCGC
>Ga0247803_1000318_pt1 | contig 27880 bp, 20 predicted proteins | sample UWRJL014104B1_FD_180928 | JGI IMG/M metagenome (GOLD analysis project Ga0247803, IMG submission 180928) | Plant litter microbial communities from Arlington Agricultural Research Station in Wisconsin, United States - UWRJ-L014-104B-1 | ecosystem: Environmental > Terrestrial > Plant litter >...
GAGCTTCCCATCGCGGAGGCCAACCCCGAGTCCCTCATCAAGCTCATGACCATGGAAAAGCCCAGCTAGCCGCGGCTAGTTGTTCAAGGAGAGATCCCAATGACTGACAAGAACACAACGCTTACGCGGCCGGTGAGCAAGCTCGGTTCGTCGCTGAGCCACATCGCCACCGACCTCGGCAAGAACGGCATCTTCCTCGCGCTCATCGCCGTGGTCGTGCTGTTCCAGATCCTCACCGACGGCATCCTGCTGCGGCCGCAGAACATCTCGAACCTGATCGTGCAGAACGGGTACATCCTGATCCTCGCGATCGGAATGGTGATGGTGATCGTCGCCGGCCACATCGACCTGTCTGTCGGCTCGGTCGCCGCGTTCATCGGCGCCGTCTCCGGCGTGCTGATCCGCGACGCGGGCTTCGAGTGGTGGGTCGCCATCGTGCTCTCGCTGATCATCGGCGCGGCCGTGGGAGCCTGGCAGGGGTACTGGATCGCCTACGTGGGCATACCGGCGTTCATCGTGACGCTCGCGGGCATGCTGATCTTCCGCGGGCTCGCGCTCGTGGTGCTCGGCAACACGAACATCGGCTCGTTCCCCGAGGGCTACCGAGCGCTGGGCAACGGATTCCTCACCGACCTGTTCGGCGAGTACGAGGTCGACCCGTTCACGCTCGGCATCGGCGTCATCGCGATCATCGCCTTCGTCATCCAGCAGTTGCGCACCCGCTCCGGACGTAAGAGCTACGCGCAGGAAGTGGAGCCGCTCGGCTGGTTCGTCGGCAAGCTCGCACTCGTCTCGGTCGCGATCTTCGCGATCTCGTGGGCCCTCGCCAGCTTCAAGGGCATCCCGGTCACGCTGATCATCCTGGCCGTGCTCGTCCTGGTCTACGGCATCGTCACGAACCGCAGCGTCTTCGGCCGCCACATCTACGCGATCGGCGGCAACCGCCACGCGGCGGAGCTCTCGGGCGTCAAGACGAAGAAGGTCGACTTCTTCATCTTCGTCAACATGGGCTTCCTCGCGGCCCTCGCGGGCCTCGTGTTCACCGCGCGACTCAACCTCGCCGGACCGAAGGCGGGTGACGGTTTCGAGCTCGAGGCCATCTCCGCCGCGTTCATCGGTGGCGCCGCGGTCCAGGGCGGCGTCGGCACCATCGGCGGAGCGATCATCGGTGGTCTGATCATCGGTGTGCTGAACAACGGTATGTCGATCCTCGGCATCGGCATCGAGTGGCAGCAGACCGTGAAGGGTCTCGTGCTGCTCCTCGCCGTCGCCTTCGACGTGTTCAACAAGCGCCGCTCCGGCGGCCGCTAGGCAGCCAGTCAGCACGAGAAGCCCCGCCCGTCGACACACGACGGGCGGGGCTTCTGCGTTGGCGACGGCGCGAGGCCTCGCGGGGCGGTGTGCGCGCCAGCCCGGTACGAGCGCCACAGCTCGAGACGTAGCGCGCGTACCGCGATGGCGCGGAAGGTGCGGGTCGGCCGGCGCACCCGGCAGACACACGGAGCCCCGCCCGTCGTGACGACGGGCGGGGCCTCGTGTGCTGTGAGTGCTGCTAGCGCCGCAGGTGGCTTCCGACGTAGTCGAAGCTCTCGGCGGTCAGCGTGGGTCCGACGGCCATGCGGCTGCCGTCCTCGAAGAACCCGGTCTTGGTGCGAGCGAGCGTTCCCACGGAGTGCGCCACCGCATCGCCGAGCTCGTTCAGCGCGGCGGTGTTCAGGTTGGTGATGTCGTCGCAGGCCTGGTGGTAGCACGGGTCGTACGGTTCTCCCGCGGTGCCGCCGTAGATCGCGGCCTCCTCCTCGGTCTTGATCCCCTCGGCTCCGCTGAACAGGCCGCCGGCGGGGATGCCGGCCGCGATGAACGGTCCGTAGTCAGACCGGCCGTCGAAGGCCGTCTGCTCGGTCTCGAGTCCCTTGCCCGCGAAGTAGTTCGTGAAGATCGACTCGATCTGCGCCGATCCGGGAGGGCCCGAGAGGCCGTCGGGGTCGTCGGATCCGTCGCCGTCGTAGACGAACCGCACGTAGTTCGGCGAACCGAGCATGTCGAAGTTGAGGTTCGCGTAGATGGTAGCCAGCTCGTCGTCGCTCAGGTTCGCGACGTAGTACTCCGACCCGAGCAGACCGTTCTCCTCGGCGCCCCAGAAGGCGAAGCGCACCTGCTGTTGCTGCTTCTTGCCCTCCTTGGCGAGCTGGATGGCGGTCTCGAGGATCGTCGCCGACCCGCTGCCGTTGTCGTTGATGCCCGGTCCCTCGAGCACGGAGTCGAGGTGCGCCCCGACCACGACGACCCTGTTCGGGTCGCCCTTGGGGGAGTCGGCCAGGACGTTCACCGTGGTGCGGGTCTCCGACAGGGTGTCGGTGCTCACGCTCACAGTGACGGGCTCGGTCTGTGCGGCCTCGTAGAGGGCCACTCCGTCGGCGTAGCTGATGCCGACCACCGGCACCGTCACCGGTCCGCCCAGCGTCACTCCGGTGAGCAGATCGGTGCGACCGGGGTTGCCCTCGTTGAAGATCACCGCGGCGTCGTAGCCCGCGGCCACGGCGTTCGCCACCTTGACGGCGAAGTCGCACGTGCCGCGCTGGATCAGCGCGACCTGGGGGTCTGTCGCAGACGCCGGCACGAAGTCGCCCGGCGCGCAGCCCGAGGCCGAACTGGGTGTCGGGGTCGCGGGGATCACGATGCCCCCGGCCGGCACGATCACGCCGGTCACGTCGCCACTGCCCGAGTACTCGAGCGTCGCCGATTCGATGTCGCCGGCGACGGGGGAGACCTGAGTCAGCACTGACTCGCCGAGCTCCTGGTAGAACGGGAACTCGAACTCCTGCGTCGACACCTCGTAGCCGGCGGCCGTGAGCTTCTGCATCACGTAGGCCGCCGAGGCGTCGTAGCCCGGTGTGCCGGAGGCGCGCGTTCCGCCGTTGTTGTTGGCGATGCGTTGGAACACCCTCTCGTGTTGCAGGATGCCGTTGACCGTCACGGCCTTTTCGAGTTTGTTCGTATTGATGTCGTCGATCGCCAGAGCGGCGGTCGACGGAATTGCTACTGCCGCGACAACCAGGCCGGCAAGCAGCGTTGCTTTTCCTCGCACGATGTCTCCCTATTCCGGGCAGGCCCCCCGAATAGGGCACACCCTCTACCCAAGCGAGGCTTCCGCATGGCCCACCGAACGGCCATGAACGTTACGCAATCGTTACCGAAATGGCGGGGGGTTGCGGGCCGCGACACTTCCGCACTCGGTGGCGCCGCGCGCGGGCCGCCCGGATGGGTGCCCGTTGAGAACCCTCACATTGGTAGACGGATGACCCGAGCCGAGGCATCCGCCCACCCGACCCCGGCGTGGCAGAACCCCGCCATGACGGGCGAGAAACCGCTTCTCGTTACCCAACCGTTACCCAACGCCGTTGTCGAGCGCCAATTGTGAACGCTAACATCTCAACCAACCAGAACGGACTGGTTTGCCGGGTGCATCCCGCGTGTGGCAGTAACCACGCGGCTCGGAACACTGAACAAGGAGGTTTAGTTCGATGAAGAAACTCATTGGAATCGCGGCGGTCGGCGCGATGCTCGTAGCTCTCACGGGATGCGCGGGGGGTGACGATGGCGGCGGCGGTGCCGGCGGCAGCGAAGACCTCATCGTCGGCTTCTCGCAGGTCGGCGCCGAGAGCGGATGGCGCACCGCGAACACCAAGTCGATCCAGGGCGCGTTCGAAGACGCCGGTATCGAACTGAAATTCTCCGACGCCCAGGGCAAGCAGGAGAACCAGATCAAGGCCATCCGCTCGTTCATCCAGCAGCAGGTCGACGTGATCGCCTTCTCGCCCGTCGTCGAGTCGGGGTGGGACACCGTGCTGAAGGAGGCGAAGGACGCCGGCATCCCCGTCGTGCTCACCGACCGTTCGGTCGACTCCGAGGACGAGTCGCTGTACGAGTCGTTCCTCGGCTCCGACTTCATCCTCGAGGGGGAGAAAGCCGGCGACTGGGTCAACACCGAGTTCGCCGAGGCAGACAAGGTCAACATCGTGGAGCTGCAGGGCACGACGGGCGCCGCTCCGGCGAACGACCGGGCCGAGGGCTTCCGCAACAAGGTGACCGACCCGAAGTTCGAGATCATCGCGACGCAGACCGGCGACTTCACCCGTGCCGGCGGCAAGCAGGTCATGGAGGCCTTCCTGCAGGCGAACCCCGACATCGACCTCGTCTACGCGCACAACGACGACATGGGACTCGGCGCGATCGAGGCCATCGAGGCCGCCGGTCTCGTTCCCGGTGAGGACATCAAGATCGTCACGGTCGACGCCGTGAAAGACGGCATGACGGCGCTCTCCGAGGGCAAGATCAACTTCATCGTGGAGTGCTCGCCGCTGCTCGGACCGCAGCTCGTCGAGATCGCGGAGAAGGTCGCCGCGGGCGAGTCGGTGGAGAAGCGGATCGTGACCGAGGAGACTACCTTCACGCAGGAGCAGGCGATCGAGGCGCTGCCCGACCGCCAGTACTAGGCACCACAATCGGTCGGGCCCGGCACACCGCCGGGCCCGGCCATCCCACGTACTCAACGAAGAGGACAGCTGAGAGAATGACGATCACCCCCAGCACCAGCCGGGCGACGGACGCCCCGGCGCCGACCGGCAGGCCCATCATCGAGATGGAGGACATCTCCATCAGCTTCCCGGGGGTCAAGGCCCTCGACTCGGTCAGCTTCCGGATGTTTCCCGGCGAGGTCCACTCGCTCATGGGCGAGAACGGGGCGGGCAAGTCGACGCTGATCAAGGCGCTCACCGGCGTCTACTCGATCGACAGCGGCACGATGTCGCTCGGCGGAGAACCGCTCGTCATCTCCGGCCCGGCGCAGGCGCAGGCCGCCGGCATCAGCACGGTCTACCAGGAGGTGAACCTGCTGCCCAACCTGTCTGTCGCCGAGAACATCATGCTCGGCCGTGAGCCCCGCCGACTCGGCGCCATCGACTGGCGCACCATGCGCGACCGCGCCGGCGAGCTGCTCGCCCGGCTGCACCTCGACATCGACCCCGGCTCCCAGCTCAGCTCGCACTCGCTCGCCGTCCAGCAGCTCGTGGCCATCGCCCGGGCGACGGACATCGACGCGAAAGTGCTGATTCTGGATGAACCGACCTCGAGCCTCGACGCCGACGAGGTATCAGAGCTCTTCCGGGTCATCCGCGGTCTCAAGGACGACGGCGTGGCCATCCTCTTCGTCTCCCACTTTCTCGACCAGGTCTACGAGATCTCCGACCGCCTCACGGTGCTGCGCAACGGCGCGCTCGTCGGGGAGTACCTCACCCGGGAGATCCTGCGCATCGAGCTGGTGCACAAGATGATCGGCAAGGAGCTCGCGACCCTCGAGAGTCTCGAGAACAAGACCCGCGCGGCCGCCGTGGAGGGCGAGACCGAGGAGGTTCCGTACCTGAAGGCGGTGGGACTCGGGCGCAAGGGCTCGGTCGAGCCGACCGACCTGGTGATCCACGAGGGCGAGGTCGTCGGCCTGGCCGGCCTGCTCGGCTCGGGCCGCACCGAGATCGCCCGGCTCATCACCGGCGCCGACCGTGCCGACAGCGGCGAGCTCTTCGTGCGCGGCACGAAGAAGCGCCTGCGCACACCCCGCGTGGCACTGCGCGACCGCATCGCCTACTCGTCTGAAGACCGCAAGCGCGAGGGCATCGTCGAGGAGCTCAGCGTGCGCGACAACATCGTGCTCGCCCTGCAGGCCGACCGCGGCTGGTTCCGCCGCATCTCGAAGCGCCGGCAGGACGAGCTCGCGAACAGCTACATTTCGGCCCTCGGCATCCGGCCGGCGAACCCCGACGCGCTCGTGCGCAACCTGAGCGGCGGCAACCAGCAGAAGGTGCTGCTCGCCCGCTGGCTCGCCGTAGCCCCGCGGCTGCTCGTGCTCGACGAGCCCACCCGCGGCATCGACGTCGGGGCCAAGGCCGAGATCCAGAAGCTGGTCTCGAGCCTCGCCGACGAGGGGATGGCGGTCGTGTTCATCTCGGCCGAGCTCGAGGAGGTTCTGCGCCTCAGCCACCGCATCGCCGTGATGCGCGACCGGCGCAAGGTCGCCGACCTGCCCAACGAAGACGTCACCGTGGGCGAGATCATGGGCCTCATCGCGAGTGGAGCAGAAGCATGAACCGCCTGACCGACCTGCCCAAGGCCCGCCTGTTCTGGCCCATCGTCACCCTCGTCGCGCTGCTGCTGCTCAACGCGGCCGTGGCCCCCGGGTTCTTCGCGATCCGGGTGCAGAACGGGCACCTCTTCGGCAGCCTCATCGACATCCTCCGCAACGGAGCGCCGACGCTGCTCGTCGCCCTCGGCATGACCCTCGTGATCGCCACCCGCGGCATCGACCTCTCCGTCGGCGCGGTCGTGGCGATCTCCGGAGCGCTGGCCTGCACGATCATCGCCGACTCTCCCGACCCCGGCAGCGTCGGCACCGTGCTCGCCGCCGTCTCCGTCGCGCTGCTCTTCTCGCTGGTGCTCGGCGCCTGGAACGGGCTGCTGGTCGCGGTGTTCGGCATCCAACCCATCATCGCCACACTCATCCTGATGACCGCCGGCCGGGGCATCGCGATGCTCATCACCGAGGGCCAGATCATCACGATCACGAGCGCGCCGTTCAAGGTGATCGGCGCCGGGCACTGGTTCGGGCTTCCGGCCTCGATCGTGATCGCGGGCGGGATGTTCGCGCTCGCCGCGCTGCTGACGCGCAAGACCGCGCTCGGCCTGCTGATCGAGTCGGTCGGCATCAACCCGGTCGCCTCCCGGCTCGCCGGCGTGCGGTCGCGGGGCATCATCTGGGTGGTCTACGTCTTCAGCGCCCTGTGTGCAGGGATCGCCGGTCTGATGATCGCGTCGAACGTCACAGCGGCCGACGCCAACAGCGCCGGACTCTACATAGAGATGGACGCCATCCTGGCCGTCGTGATCGGCGGCACCAGTCTCGCCGGCGGCCGCTACTCGCTCACCGGCACCCTCATCGGCGCCTTCATCATCCAGACCCTCACCACGACCGTGTACACCGTGGGCATCGCCCCGTCGATCACGCTCGTCTTCAAGGCGCTCGTGGTGATCGCGGTGTGCCTGCTGCAGTCGCCCGTGCTGCAGGAGAAGCTGCGTCAACGCCGTTCAACGACCAAGGCGGGAGCCCTCGCATGACCACGATCGTCTCGACCTCCGCCCGCCGCGGCCGCGACCTGCTCGGCTCGCGCTTCGCGCCCGTGCTCGTCACGCTGGTGCTGCTCGTCGTCGTCTTCATCGTCGGATCGACCCGCTACCGCGGCTTCGCCTCCGGCCAGGTGATCGCGAACCTGTTCGTCGACAACGCGTTCCTCATCGTGCTCGCCGTCGGCATGACGTTCGTGATCCTCACCGGCGGCATCGACCTGTCGGTCGGGTCGGTCGTCGCACTGTCGACGATGATCGCCGCGACCCTCGCCCGTGACGGGTGGCCGCCTCTCGCGGTGATCCTCGTCGTGCTCGTGACCACGTCTACCCTCGGGCTGCTCGTCGGAATAGTCATCCACTATTTCCAGATCCAGCCGTTCATCGCGACGCTCGCGGCCATGTTCCTGGCCCGCGGCCTCTGCTACGTGATCAGCCTCAACTCGATCTCGATCACCGACCCGTGGTTCACCGCCATGGCGCAGACCCGCATCCCGATCCTGCCCGGCTTCACGATCTCGCCGAGCGTGATCGTCGCCGCGGTCGTCGTGGTGGTCGCCTTCGTCGTGCTGCACTACACGCGCCTCGGTCGCACCGTCTACGCGATCGGCGGCGGCGAGAACTCGGCGATGCTGATGGGCCTCCGCGTGCCGCGCACCAAGGTGCTCGTCTACGTGATCAGCGGGTTCTGCTCCGGCGTCGCCGGGGTGCTCTTCACCTTCTACACGCTGTCGGGCTACAGCCTGACGGCGGTCGGCATGGAGCTCGACGCCATCGCCGCGGTCGTCATCGGCGGCACACTGCTCACCGGCGGGTACGGATTCGTGCTCGGCTCCGTTCTCGGGGTGCTCCTGCTCGGAGTCATCCAGACCATCATCAGCTTCGAGGGCAACCTCAGCTCCTGGTGGACGAAGATCGTGGTCGGCTCGCTCCTGCTCGTCTTCATCGTGCTGCAGCGGCTGCTGACGGCGAGGCGCCGGTGACGATCCGCTCCATAATGGGCAAGTGAGTACCGAAGACAAGGCCCGCGTCGCGAACATCTTCGATGTCGCGAGACTGGCCGGGGTGTCGCATCAGACGGTGTCGCGCGTGCTCAACGACCTGCCGAACGTGCGGCCGGCCACCCGCACCCGGGTCGAGGACGCGATCAAGCAGCTGCGCTACCGGCCGTCGACCGCGGCCCGGTCGCTCGTCACCCGCCGCTCCCGCACGATCGGGCTCATCACGACCGGAAACCCCGACTACGGGCCGTCCAGCATCCTGCTCGGCTTCACCGAGGCGGCCCGCAACGCCCGCTACCTCGTCAGCATCTCGAGCATGCTGGAGACGGATGTCGCGTCGATGCGGGCCGCGGTGGAGCTGCTGCTCAGCCAGAACGTCGAGGCGATCGTGCTGATCGCGGCGCACCGCGGTGCGCTGGAGGCCATCCAGGGCATCGACCTCGGCGTGCCGCTCATCGCCGTCGAGTCGAGCGGACGTGTCGGGTTCCACAGCGTCTCGATCGACCAGTTCCGCGGCGCGTTCGACGCGACAGAGCACCTGATCGGGCTCGGGCACCGCAGCATCCTGCACCTCGCCGGCCCCGAGGACTCGATGGATGCCACGGAGCGTGTGCGCGGCTGGCGCGCGGCCCTCTCGGAGCACGGTCTCGTCGCGCTCGAGCCGCTCGTCGGCGACTGGTCGCCCGGCAGCGGCTACCGGCTCGGCCAGCTGTACGCCGCCGACCCGGCGCGCAGCTTCACCGCCCTGTTCGTCGCCAACGACCAGATGGCGCTCGGCGCGATGCACGCGTTCAGTCAGGCCGGCATCCGCATCCCGCAGGACGTCAGCGTGATCGGCTTCGACGACATCCCCGAGGCCGAGCACCTCACGCCGCCGCTGACCACGATCCGCCAGGACTTCTCCGAGCTCGGGGCCACGGTGATGTCGACCCTGCTCGAGCTCATCCTCGACGGAACGCTCGAGGAGGCGAAGCACCCCGTGCCGCACCTCGTCGTGCGCGAGTCGACGGCGCCGGCTCCGGCCCCCGGCCCGACCCCGGCCCCGTAGGCCTACAGCGCCGCGAGCGTCGGCGTTCGCGTGACCTCCACCTCCGAGCGCAGGGCTCGGGTGTGGTCGACGGTGCGCACCGGGCCGGTGAGGGTGAACCCGAGGGTGAACACCGCGCTCGCCGACGAGCGGGCGACCCTCAGCTCGAGAGCGCCCGGTTCGACGATGCGCTCGCCGTCGCGGCCGGTGAACTGGGCGAGGTCGGCGGGAACGTCGAAGCGGACCCGCGCGCTCTCGCCCGGTTCGAGCGGCACCCGCGCGTAGCCGACGAGACGCTGCACCGGTCGAACGACCGAGGCCACGGGGTCGTGCAGGTAGACCTGCACGACCTCGACCCCCGCGCGGTCGCCGGTGTTGCGCACCGTGAGACTCGCGGCCATCGAGGCATCCGTCGCCACCTCGTCCGCGGCCTGTTCGACGTCGTCCCACTCGAACGAGGTGTAGCCGAGCCCGTGGCCGAAGGGGAACGCGGCTGTCGGGTCGATGTTCGACACGTCGCTCGCCCGGGCCAACGGCGATGCGAGATAGGTGGTCGGCTGGGTGCCGGCCAGGGCGGGCACGCTCACCGGCAGCCGGCCCGACGGGGCGACCGCGCCGCTGAGGACCCGGGCGATCGCCGTCGCGCCCTCCTCGCCGGGGAAGAACGACTGCACGATCGCGGCCGCCTCGGTCACCGCGCGGCCGAGCGCGTACGGCCGGCCGGCGAGCAGGGTGACGATCACGGGGGTGCTTCCGTCGAGCAGGGCGTCGACGAGCTGCTGCTGCGCGCCCGGCAGCACGAGCGACTCGGCGTCGCAGCCCTCGCCGCTGGTGCCCCGGCCGAAGAGGCCCGCCCGGTCGCCGAGGGCGAGCACGACGACGTCGGATGCCGCGGCGAGCTCGAGCGCGGCCCGGAAGTCGGTCTCGCCGCCGTCGACGCTCGTTCCCGCTGCGTACTCGACGATGCTCGAGCCGAACTCGGCACGAACGGCGTCGAGCACGGTCGGCAGGTCGATGCCGATCTCCCACTCGGGATGCTGCGTGCCGACGTGGGACGGAAAGGAGTAGCAGCCCAGCACGGCGAAGGGGTCGTCCGCATTGGGGCCGACCACGGCGATGCGCGCCGGGCGGTCGAGCGGCAGGGTCCCGTCGTTCGACAGCAGCACGACCGACTGCTCGGCGATCCGGAGGGCGAGCTCGCGGTTCTCGGCAGGGTCGAGGTCGAAGCCCGACCGCGCGGGAGCGGGGGAGTAGCCGGGGTCGAGCATGCCGAGCTGCACCTTCTGGGCGAGCACCCGGCGCAGCGCGCGGTCGACGAGCGCCTCGTCGAGCGCGCCGGAGGCGACGGCGGCCACGAGCGGCTCGCCGAAGGTCTTCACGGTGGGCAGCTCCACGTCGACGCCCGCGCCGAGCGCGAGTGCCGCGGCCTCGCCCCAGCTGCCCGCGACACCGTGCAGCAGGTGCAGGAACGCGACGCCGAAGTAGTCGGCGACGACCGTGCCGGTGAAGCCCCACGTCTCGCGCAGCAGCCCGGTGAGCAGGGCCGTGTCGGCGGCCGAGGGGATGCCGTCGACGTCGGAGTAGGAGTGCATGACCGAGCGCGCTCCGCCCTCGCGGACCGCCATCTCGAACGGCGGGATGAGCACGTCGTTGACCTCGCGGCGCCCCATCGACACGGGCGCGAGGTTGCGGCCCGCCTTCGACGCCGAGTAGCCGACGAAGTGCTTGAGCGTCGCGACCAGCCCCGCGCTCTCGAGGCCGCGCACGTAGGCGGTGCCGATCGTCGCCACCAGGTAGGGATCCTCGCCGACGGTCTCCTCGACCCGGCCCCAGCGGGCGTCGCGCACCACGTCGAGCACCGGGGCGAGGCCCTGGTGCACGCCGACGGAGCGCATGTCGGCGCCGATCCGCGCCGCCATCGTGGTGACGAGCGCGGGGTTGAAGGTGGCGCCCCAGGCGAGCGGCACCGGGTAGGCGGTGGCGCCCCATGCGGCGAAGCCGGCGAGGCACTCCTCGTGCGCGATCGCGGGGATGCCGAACCGGCTTCCGGCGACGATGCGCTCCTGTGTGCGCTGCAGCGAGGCCGCGCCCATCGCCGGCTCGACCGGCGCGCTGCCGAACGGCCGGGTGAGCTGCCCGAGCCCGCGCGGGAGCAGTGCGTCGAGGTCGATCGCGTCGTCCATGTCGTGCTGGTGCGGGGCGACCTCGCCGCCGTCGCTCGAGGCGCCGACCCACACGCCGTAGAGCTGTGCGATCTTCTCCTCGAGCGTCATCGCGGCGACGAGCGCCTCGACGCGGTCGCCGGTGGGTGCCGTGCTGTCGTTCCAGAGTCCCGTGATCATCCCTTTACCGATCCCGTGAGGCCGCCGACGATGTGTCGCTCGGCGAAGATGAAGAAGACCAGCGCCGGAACGATCGACAGCGCGGTGAACGCGAGGATCGACGCCGTGTCTTGCGCGTACTGCGACTGGAAGGTCGCGACCCCGAGCGGCACCGTGAAGTTCGCCGGGTCGTTGAACACGAGCAGGGGCAGCAGGTAGCCGTTCCAGCTGGTGATGAAGGCCAGCACCGACACCGTCACGAGCGCAGGCCTCGAGAGGGGGAGCAGGATTCGCCAGAAGAAACCGAGCCGCGTCGCGCCATCCATCACGGCCGCGTCCTCGATCTCCGTCGGAATGGCGGCCATGAACGGGCGCAGGATGATGATCGTCACGGGCAGGGCGAATGCCGCCTGCGGCAGCGCCACCCCGATCCACGACTCGAGCAGGTGCAGCTGGCGCAGCAGCAGGTACACCGGCAGGATCGCCACCCCGAGGGGGAAGAGCAGCCCGACAGTGAACATGGAGTACAGCACCTCGCGGCCCCGGAACCGGTAGCGCGACAGCGCGAACGCCGCCATCGAGCCGAGTCCCACCGCGAGCACGGTCGCGGCGACCGAGATGAGCGTGCTGTTGGCGAGGAACCGCCAGAACGACTCCGAGACGAGGATCGCCGCGTAGTTGGAGAACACCCACGGCGAGGGCAGGCCGGCCGGGTCGCTGTTGATCTGCGCGTTCGAGCGGAATCCGCCGAGGATGACGAAGAGCAGCGGGGCGACGGTGACGCCGACGATGAGCAGGGCGAACAGGTAGCGCACGGGCGTCATGACGCTGAAGGACGCCTTGCTCCTGGCGGGGGCCGGAGCGGGGGCGATGGTGGTGGCGGTCATCTATTCGACCCTTCCGGTGATCGCACCCTGGGTGTCGCGGCGCAGGGCGAAGCGCTGGTAGAACAGCGCGAACACGAAGCAGATCGCGAACAGGATGATGGCGACGGCGCTGCCGAATCCGAACTCGTAGCGTCGGAAGCCGCGGTCGATGAGGTAGCTCGCCATGGTCGTCGAGGCGCCGGCCGGTCCGCCGAGCGTCATGATCCAGACCAGGTCGAACAGCTGCAGCGAGCCGATGATGGAGAGGAAGACCCAGATGCGGATCGTCGGGCCGAGCAGCGGCAGCACGATGAGACGCGTGGTCTGCCAGCCCGTCGCACCGTCGATCTGCGCGGCCTCGCGCAGCTCCTCCGGTACGCCCTGCAGGCCGGCGAGGAACAGGATGATTCCGAAGCCGATGTACTTCCACGTGATCACGGCGAAGAGCGTGAGCATCACGATGTTCTGGTCGGCGAGCCAGAGCTGCACCAGCCCGCCGAGCCCCGCGCCCTCGAGCAGGCCGTCGACCACGCCGTTCGGCTGCAGCAGCGAGAGCCAGATGACGGCGGTGACCGCCTCGGAGAGCACGTAGGGCGCGAAGACCAGCAGGCGCAGCGCGGTGCGGCCCTTGATCTTGCCGTTGAGAAGCAGGGCGAGCGCGATGCTGAGCGGCAGCTGCACCACGAGCGAGGCGATCACGATGAACAGGTTGTGGCTGATGGCGCCCTGGAAGAGCGGGTCGCCGAGCGCCTTCGTGTAGTTGTCGAGGCCGACGAAGTCGACGAGGGGACCGAAGCCGTTCCAGTCGAAGAGGCTGTAGTAGGCGGCCGCGACGAGCGGCAGGAAGACGAAGGTCACGAAGAGGAGGGTGGCGGGGCCGAGGAGCAGGGCCAGTTCGAGCCTCTTGCGCAGGTGGGAGCGGCGGCGGGGGGCGCCTTGCGGTGAAGGCGAGCCCGCCGCCGTCGTGACGTCTCGCGCCACGACGGCGGTGATGGTGCTCATCTCTACTCGGCCGCCTTGACTGCCTCGGCGACCGACTCTGCCGTGCCCTTGCCGGCGAACAGGTTGGCCACGGCGTCGTTCAGGGCCGAGCCCGCGGCGGTGGGGAGCGCCACGTCGAAGTACGTGGCGATGTAGGCGGCCTCGGTGTTGAAGTCGTACACCGACTTCATCACCGGGTCGGTGATGGTCGCGGCGGCGGCCTCCTTGACCGGGATGGCCACGACCTGGCTCTCGACGAGCTCGCTCTGGATGTCGTCGTTCGACAGGAACTCCAGGAAGTCGGCGCACTCCTCGGCGTGCTTCTGCGTGCAGGCGAAACCGTCTCCGCCGCCGAGCGTCGCGCTCGGGTCGCCCTCGCCGCCGTCGACCTCGGGGAACGGGAACCAGCCGACGAGGGGGTCGAGGTCGGTGTCGGTGAGACCCTGCATGACCGACTTGTGCCAGGTGCCCTGCAGCTCCATGGCGGCGCCGCCGTTGGCGACGAGGCCGGCCGAGCTGCCGGCGCCCTGCTGGGCGGGCGTGCCGTTGAAGCCCTCCTGGAACGGCTCGGTCGCGATGAAGTCGATCACGTCCTGGCCTGCCTTGGTGAAGCACTCGTCAGAGAGGTCGCCCTTTGCGAGGCCCTTCTTCAGCACGTCTTCGCCGCACTCGCGCACCGCGAAGGAGTTGTAGTAGAACGCGTCGGGCCAGCGGTCTTTTCCGCCGACGGTGATGGGTGCGATACCGGCCGCCTTGAGCTTGTCGACCGTGTCGTTCAGTTCGTCGAGCGTCGTCGGGGTGCTCGTGATGCCCGCCTGGGCGAACAGGTCGGTGCGGTACCAGAAGCCGACGACCTGCGAGGCGTACGGCACGCCGTGCTGCACGCCGTCGACCGCCCAGTTGTCGGCGGCCTTGCCGAGGTCGCCGATCCAGTCGCTCGTGTACTCGGTGATGTCGGCGATCTGACCCGACTGCGCCTGCGTGGCGAGCTGTCCGCCGCCCCGGCTGAAGTAGATGTCGGGCGGGCTGTCCGACGACAGCGCCAGCGGGATCTTCGTGTCGATGTCCTCGTTCTGGATCGGCACGACGTCGATCGTGATGTCGGGGTTGGCCTTCTCGTACTCGTCGACCGCATCCTGCCAGATCGACTGGATCGGCTCGGTGGTTCCGTTGTGCCAGAAGGTGAGCGTCGTGGTGCCGTCGGCGGAGTCGCCGTCGCCCCCGCTGCAGCCCGACAGGGCGCCGAGCGACATCAGCGCGACCGCCCCCGCCGCCACGTATTTTCTTGTGCTGCGTGTGTTCATCGTTGAACGCCTCTCGAAAGTTTCGACAACTACGTCGAAAGTGATTAGGATGGCTGGAGTCTAAGCAGAAGCGTGTATCGCGCACAAGTTGTTTGAGGCAACAAATACGAGAGCCGAGGGGCCATGAGCGAATCCACGACGTCGATCGGGCGAGTGAAACTGAACGAACTTGCCGATGAGGCCGGGGTTTCCCTGTCGACGGTCTCGAAGGTGCTCAATGGGCGGTCGGATGTCGCGGCGGCCACCCGCACGCGCGTCGAAGGCATACTCGACGCCCACGGGTATCAGCGGCGCATGGGCCTGCCGAACCGCAACACGCTCATCGAGCTCGTCTTCCCCGACCTCGACACGGTGTGGGCGATGGAGCTCATCCGGGGCGTCGAGAACGTCGCGAAGGAGCACGGCCTCAGTGTCGTGATCTCCGAGACCGGCACTCGCCACGCCCCGGCGCCCGACTGGATCACCGGCGTGCTGCGCCGGCGCCCCGTCGGGGTGGTGCTCGTGTTCTCCGACCTCGCAGACGGCTACAAGGCGCAGCTGCGCTCGCGCGCCATCCCGTTCGTGATCGTCGACCCGGCGGGCGACCCGTCGCCCGACGTGCCCTCTGTCGGCTCCGCGAACTGGTCGGGCGGTCTCATGGCCACGCGCCACCTCATCGAGCTGGGACACTCGCGCATCGCCGCCATCACCGGACCGGACGACATGATGTGCTCGCACGCGCGGCTCGACGGCTTCCGCTCGGCGATGAACACCGCCGGGCTCACCGTCGACGAGTCGCTCGTCGCGTTCGGAGACTTCCACGTCGACGGCGGGCGCGAGAACGCGCGCCGCATGCTCGCCGGCGAGAACCGGCCGACCGCGATCTTCGCCGGCAGCGACCTGCAGGCGCTCGGGGTCTTCGACGCCGCGCGGTCGCTCGGCATCCGCGTGCCGGAGGACCTGTCGGTCGTGGGGTACGACGACCTGCAGCTGGCCCAGTGGTCGAGCCCCGCGCTCACGACGGTGCACCAGCCGCTCACGCGCATGGCGGAGGAGGCGGCGCGGCTCGTCGTGCGCATGAGCGAGGAGCAGCTCGAGTCGATCCCGCGCGTCGACCTCGCGACCCGGCTCGTGGTGCGCGACAGCACCGCGGCGCCGGGCGCGCTGTAGCGCCGCGCGCCCCAGGCTTCTGCGCAGTCCCGGGACGACTGCGGCGCGGCGCGCGTGCGCGGTCGTCCCGGGATTGCGCAGACGGGCGGCGGCCAGGTGGCCCGCGGGCCGGCCGCCTCAGGCCCGGCGGGCCGCGTACTGCTCGCCGATGACTCCCTCGCGCGCCGCCGCGAAGCTCGCCGCGATCTCGGTCGACCAGGCGGGCAGCTCGCCGGTGAGGGCCCAGCCGGCCTGCCGCGCGGCGCCGTTCGCCACGTACTCGCCCGGAAGCGGAACCTCGACCGTCACGTCGAAGACCTGCGCGGCGATCTGCTGCACCGCGGGATTCTGCGCCGCTCCGCCGATGAGCAGGATGCGTGTCGCCGCCACCCCCTCCCCGGCGACGGCCGCGAGACCGTCGGCGAGTGCGCTGAGCATGCCCTCGACGGCGGCGCGCGCGAGACCGGCGCGGGTCGTGTTGGCCAGGGTCATGCCGAAGAGTGTGGCCGTGGCATCCGGAAGATTCGGCGTGCGCTCGCCCTCGAAATAGGGCTGCAGCACGAGGCCGCCCGCGCCGGCCGGCGCCTCCAGCGCGAGCGCGCCGAGCTCGTCGTGGCCGACGCCGAGCAGGCCGGCGACGGCGTCGAGGATGCGGGCGGCGTTGAGCGTCGCGACGAGCGGCAGGAAGTTGCCTGTCGCGTCCGCGAATCCGGCGACGGTGCCCGTAGCGTCGGCGGTGGGCGCCTCCGTCACGGCGAAGACCGTGCCGCTCGTGCCGATCGAGACGACGACGTCTCCGGTGGCGGCGCCCAGCCCGAGCGCGGCGCCCGCGTTGTCGCCGGTGCCCGCCCCGACGACGATGCCGCCGCCGTTCGGAAACTCAGGAGTAGCGCCCACGGTGCCGGCACGGCCCCCCGGCGCAATCACCGTCGGCAGCACGACGGTGTGGCCTACTCCTGAATTTCCGAGGGCGGCATCGAGCAGCTCGCGGTCGTACTCGCCCGTCGACGGGTTCCAGTACGAGGTGCCGCTCGCGTCGGAGCGGTCGGTCGTGAGCTCGCCGAGCACCGGCCCGAGCGGACTCTCGCCCTCGGGGCCGTAGCCGCGCAGCCGCCAGGTGAGCCAGTCGTGGGGGAGCGCGACGGCCGCGATGCGCGCGGCGTTCCGCGGCTCGTGCGTATGCAGCCAGCGCAGCTTGGTGAGCGTGAACGATGCGACGGGCACCGAGCCGGTTCGCTCGGCGAGACGCTCGGCGCCGAAATCGCGAATGAGCTCTGCCGCGGCATCCGCCGACCGGGTGTCGTTCCAGAGAAGGGCGGGGCGGATGACGCGTCCCGAGTCGTCGAGCACGACACAGCCGTGCTGCTGCGCGGAGATCGAGATCGCCGAGACGCCGTCGAGGCCGCCCGCGTCGCCGATCGCCTCGATGAGGGCCGACCACCAGAAGGCCGGGTCGACCTCGGTGCCCTCGGGGTGGGAGGCGCGGCCCGAGCGCACGATCGCGCCCGTCTCGAGGTCGCGCACGACCACCTTGCAGCTCTGGGTCGATGAGTCGACTCCGGCGACGAGTGTCATGCGGGGGCCTTTCGGGTTCGGCGATTGCGTCGGGCTGCAGCTCGGGCGTCGGGCTGCAGCGCGCGCTGCAGCCCGACGCCCGAACTGGCGCCCGACCGGGGTGGGGAGGGGTTAGCGCGCGCCGACGAGGTGCTCGACGGCGAGCTGCTGCAGGCGCACGAAGCCGAAGCCCTTGCCGTTGAAGTAGGCGTCTGCGTCGAACTCCTCGTAGGCCGAGCGGTCGGCGAGCAGGTCGTCGTAGCTCTCGCCGGCGCCGAGCGTCGGCTCGTTGATCTGCTCGACGCGCGAGGCGAGCAGCGCCTCCTGCACCTCGGGGTCGGCGCGGAAGGCCGCGGCGCGCTCCTTGAGCAGCAGGTACATGCGCATGTTGGCCTTGGCCGACTCCCAGACGCCGGTCTCGTCCTCGGTGCGCGAGGGCTTGTAGTCGAAGTGGCGGGGGCCGTCGTACGAGGGTCCGCCGTTCGGGCCGCCGTTCTCGAGCAGGTCGACGAGTGAGAAGGCGTTCTGCAGGTCGCCGTGGCCGAAGACCAGGTCCTGGTCGTACTTGATGCCGCGCTGGCCGTTGAGGTCGATGTGGAACAGCTTGCCCTGGTACAGCGCCTGCGCGATGCCGGCGGTGAAGTTGAGCCCGGCCATCTGCTCGTGGCCGACCTCGGGGTTGACGCCGACGAGCTCGGGGCGTTCGAGGGTCTCGATGAAGGCGAGGGCGTGGCCGAGGGTGGGCAGCAGGATGTCGCCGCGCGGCTCGTTGGGCTTGGGCTCGATCGCGAACTTGATGTCGTATCCCTTGTCGGTGACGTAGTCGCCGAGCAGGTTGACGGCCTCGCGGTAACGCTCGAGCGCGCCGCGGATGTCCTTCGCCGCGTCGTACTCTGCGCCCTCGCGGCCGCCCCACATCACGAAGGTCTTCGCGCCGAGCTCGGCAGCGAGGTCGACGTTGCGCAGCACCTTGCGCAGCGCGAAACGGCGCACGTCGCGGTCGTTGGACGTGAAGCCGCCGTCCTTGAAGACGGGGGCGCTGAACAGGTTGGTCGTGACCATCGGCACGATGATGCCGGTGTCGGAGAGTGCCTGCTTGAGGCGGTCGATCTGCGTCTGGCGCTCGGCGTCGGTCGAGCCGAAGGCGAACAGGTCGTCGTCGTGGAAAGTCAGGCCGTATGCGCCGATCTCGGCGAGCTTCTCCACGCCGTGCACGACGTCGAGCGGAGCGCGGGTGGGGCCGCCGAAGGGGTCGGCGCCGTTGTATCCGATGGTCCAGAGACCGAATGAGAACTTGTCGTCGCGGGTGGGGAGGGTGCTCATGGAAGTGTCCTTCAGCGTCGTCGGTGATTTGTTGACTGGCACAACATATCAGCCACAAGTCGTCGATACAACCGCTAACCTGCAGCAGGGTTATGGTTTCAGCACGATGGAATGGTGGGGACAGTGAGTCTGGTCGAATCGCAGCAGACGGGGCGCGGAAACAGCGCCGACCATGTGCGCCGGCACAACCTCGCCGTCGTGCTGGGTCTCGTGCACCGGTCGCAGGGCGTCTCCCGCTCGCTGCTCACGCGGCAGACCGGCCTCAACCGGTCGACCGTCGCCGCCCTCGTCGGCGAGCTCGTCGAACGCCGGCTCGTCGTGGAGGTCGACGCCGACGTGCAGGGACAGGTCGGCCGCCCGAGCCCCATCGTGAAGCCCGCGCCGCTCGCCGTCGCGCTCGCAGTCAACCCGGAGATCGACGCCATCACCATCGCCGTCGTCGGGCTCGGCGGCCAGGTGATCAAGCGCGTCCGTCACGCCACAGACCACGAGCCGGAGGCGCGCGAGGCAGTGAAGATCTGCGCCACGGTCATCGACGGGATGCGCGACGAGCTCGACGCAAACTACCGCGTCGTTGGCATCGGTGTCGCCGTGCCCGGTCTCGTGCGCGAGCTCGACGGCGTCGTCCGGCTCGCGCCGCACCTCGGCTGGGTCGACGAGCCGCTCGCGGGCATGCTGTCGGAGGCCACGGGCTACCCGGTCGTCGCGGGCAACGACGCCCGCCTCGGCACGCTCGCCGAGAGCACCTTCGGGGCGGGGCGCGATCTCACCGACTTCATCTACCTCAACGGCGGCGCGAGCGGAATCGGCGGGGGTGTCATCGCCGGCGGCCAGCCGCTCACGGGCGTCGCCGGCTATGCGGGCGAGCTCGGCCACACCCTTGTCAACTCCCGCGGAATCGTCTGCCACTGCGGCGGTGTCGGATGTCTCGAGACCGAAGTCCGACGCGCGCCGCTGCTCGCCCTCGTCGGTCTCGCCGACGCCGACAGCGACGAGCTCGAGAACGCGCTGCTCGCCTCGGAGTCGGCCGAGGTGCTCGCCGAGGTGCACCGCCAGCTCGACTTCCTCGCGGTCGCCCTGCGCAACGCGATCAACACCCTCAACCCGCAGAAGATCCTGCTCGGCGGCTTTCTCGGCTCGCTCTACGCCGTGGCGCCCGGACATCTCGACGCGCTCATCGCGCACCAGCCGCTGCGCGCGTCGCGCGAGGGGGTCACGATCGGGCGGGCCGCCCTCGGCTCGAACCTGCTGATGATCGGCGCCGCCGAGCTCGCATTCTCGGCCGTGCTCGCCGACCCCGCCGCGTTCTAGCGGGCGGCCCGCGGGGCGGCCCTCGCGCGGTCCTGCGGGGCGGCCCTGCGCGCCGCCCAGCCGCGCCAGTAGTCCGCCATCCAGAGTGCACTTGTGTGCCGAAACCGATGCGGAAAAGGGGGCACAAGTGCACTTCCGGCGGCGGCGGTGACGAGCCCTAGCGTCGACGGGCGCTGGGTGGACAGTTGTGGCGGCCCGCTGCTCTGGCAATCGTGCCGGGTCGGCCAGTCAGACACGCGCGCCCGCACGCGGCCGTAGCGCGCGGCCCCAAGACCGCGCGGCCGACCGGGAAGGCGACCCCGCGCGGCGCGGCCGGCCGGGAGGCCGTACCTAACCGCGGCCGGCCGGAACGCCGTACCGCGCCGCCCGGCTGCCACGCTCGAGCCATCCGGAACGTGAGCGTTTTACCGCTCAACCATTTTCTTGGAATCGCTAGCTTTACCGGTAAAGCTCTGTGTATGTTGTCCACTACAACATTTGGCATCGGAGTGGCTGCCAGCCTGCACTGGGCGGCGCTCCTTCTACAAGGAGGTATGAGATGCGCAAGAAATACTTTGCGACAGGGGCCATTCTCGCGACCGCGGCCATGCTGCTCGCGGGCTGCGCCGGCGGCGCGACCGAGGACGCACCCGTCAGCGTCGACCCGGACGGAGCGGGCAAGACGCTCACCCTCTGGCACTACGAGAGCGACACGAGCGCGATGGGCATCGCCTGGAACGCCGCCATCGAGAAGTTCGAGGAGGAGACCGGCGCGAAGGTCGAGTTCGAGGCGAAGAGCTTCGAGCAGATCCGCTCCACCGCGAGCCAGGTGCTCAACTCCGACGCCAGCCCCGACATCCTCGAGTACAACAAAGGCAACGCCACCGCCGGCCTGCTCGCGAGCCAGGGACTGCTCACCGACCTCGACCCCGCCGTCGAGGCCTACGGCTGGGACGACAAGCTCGCCGAGTCGCTCCAGACCACCGCCCGCTACGACGAAGACGGCGTGATGGGCAACGGCGCGTACTACGGCATCCCGAACTACGGCGAGTTCGTCGAGGTGTACTACAACAAAGACGCTTTCGCCGAGTACGGCATCGCCGTTCCGACCACGTTCGACGAGTTCGAGGCGGCGCTCGCGAAGTTCAAGGAGAACGGCGTCACCCCGCTCGCCGAGTCGGCGGCCGAGTACCCGCTCGGACAGCTCTTCTACCAGCTCGCGCTGAGCGACGCCACGCGCGAGTGGGTGAACGACTACCAGCTGTACACCGGCACCGTCGACTTCCAGGACGAGAACTTCACCTTCGCGGCAGAGACCATCAAGGACTGGGTCGACAAGGGCTACATCTCCAAGGACTCGACAGGGCTCAAGGCCGAAGACGCGGGCACGAGCTTCATCAACGGCACCAACCCGATCTTCTACTCGGGTAGCTGGTGGTACGGACGCATGGTGACGGATGTCACGACCTTCGACTGGGGAACGTTCCTGTTCCCCGAGGCGAAGATGTCGCCCGGCTCCAGCGGAAACCTGTGGGTGGTCCCGGAGAACTCGAAGCAGAAGGACCTCGCGTACAAGTTCATCGACATCACGATGAGCCCCGAGATCCAGGCGCTCATCGGCAACAACGGCGGCATCCCCGTGGCGGCCGACGCGGCCGACATCACCGACCCGAAGAGCCAGGAGCTGATCGCCAACTTCAACACCCTCACCGAACAGGACGGCCTCGCCTTCTACCCGGACTGGCCCACACCGACCTTCTACGACCAGCTGAACGCCGGCCTGCAGGAGCTCGTGAACGGCACCAAGTCGCCCGAGGACGTTCTCACCCAGCTGGGTGAGGACTACCAGTCCGGCGTCGACGACATCAAGTAGCCCCTCTCCGGCGGCGGCCGCGGGAGTCGATCCCGCGGCCGCCGCCGCACGAGCAACGAAGGACACCGACATGGCGACACCACCCGCCGTCGTTCGAACACGAGCGACGCGACCGATCGACGAGCAGGCACTGCTCCCCAACAGCGGCAGAGGAGGCAGGGCGGGTTTCTGGCTGTATCTCATCCCCGGCTTCGTGCTCTTCGTCGTCGTCATCCTCATACCGCTCGTGTGGAACGTCTACCTCAGCTTCACCGAGTGGCGCGGTATCAAGCCGCCGATCTGGATCGGACTCGACAACTGGATCGAGCTCGCCGGAGACGACAAGTTCTGGACCTCGTTCGGCAACAGCGTCGCGATGATCGTGGCGATGGTGATCGTGCCGACCCTGCTCGGCCTGCTGCTCGCGGCCATGCTCTTCGACCTCGTGGGCAAGAAGTTCGGCGGGCGCCTCGCCAGCTTCCTGCGCGCCACCTACTATCTGCCGCAGATCCTGCCGGTCGCCGTGGCGGCCATCGTCATCGGCTGGATCCTCCGCCCCGAGAACGGCGCGCTGAACACGATCCTCGCCGCCATCGGCCTCGGGGATCTGCAGCGCAACTGGCTCGGCAGCCCCGACACCGCGCTGCTGAGCATCATGTTCGTGATGGTGTGGGTGCAGCTCGGCTACCCCGTCGTCATCTTCATGGCTGCGCTGCAGCGCGTCGACCCCGAGCTCTACGAGGCGGCGGAACTCGACGGCGCGAACTGGATCCAGCGGTTCCGCTGGATCACGGTCAGCATCATCCGCCCCGAGATCTTCGTGGTGACCCTCACCTGCACGATCGCCGCGCTCAAGGTCTTCGGCCCGATCTACACCCTCACCCGCGGCGGGCCTGGCAACAGCACCATCGTGCCCAGCTACTACTCGTACAGCGAGTTCTTCCAGAACCAGCAGGTGGGCTACGGCGCCACCATCGCGACCGCCCTCACGGTGGTCATCGTGCTGCTGACCATCGTCTTCATCAAGGCCCAGACCCGGGCAGAACGAGCGGAGAGTGAGCGCTGATGGCTGTCATCGCCCCCGAACTGGAGACGTCCCGCGCACCGCGCGAGGAGCATCCGTTGAAACTGCGCAAGCGCGCCACCAAGCGAACCCTCGCCGACTGGCTGATCCTGGTCGCCGCGATCGCGTTCGGCGCCCTCATCGCCGCACCGTTCGTGATCATCCTGATCAACTCGTTCAAGAGCCCGGCCGACTACGCGACCTCCGGTCCGCTCACCCTGCCCAGCAACCTGTACTTCGACGGCATCGCGAACTTCTGGGAGCGCGTCAATTTTCCCGAGAAGCTCTGGAACAGCTTCTTCATCAGCGGCATGGTCGCGATCCTCGCCGTGGTGATCTCGGTCTTCAACGCCTTCGCGATCGGCATCGGCCGGGTGCGCGGCCGCACCTGGATCATCATCCTGTTCCTGCTGGCCAACATGCTGCCGCAGGAGGCGCTGCTGTACCCGCTGTACTACATGTTCAAGCAGGTGGGCCTGTACGACAACGTGTGGAGCGTCATCATCATCTTCACCGTGATCCAGAGCGCCTTCGGCACCTACCTGCTGTCCGCGGTCTACGGCACCTTCCCGAAGGAGATCCTCGAGGCGGCGAGCCTCGACGGCGCGAGCCGCTGGCAGATCCTCTGGCGGGTCATCGTGCCGATCAGCCGCCCCACCCTCGCGGTGCTGGTGATCTTCTTCTTCATCTGGACGTGGAACGAGTTCCTCATCCCGCTCAGCTTTCTCGTGAGCAATGCGAACCAGACGGTGCCCGTCGCCATCGCGGTGCTGCAGGGCGACAGGCTGATGGATGTCACGACCACGAGTGCCTCGGCGCTGCTCGGCCTCATCCCGACCCTGATCTTCTTCCTCATCTTCCAGCGCACCCTCACCCGGGGCATCACGGCAGGAGCCGTCAAGTAATGAAATTCACCGACGGCTTCTGGCAGATGCGCCCCGGCGTCACCGCGCTCTATGCGCAGGAGGCCTACGACATCGTGCCCGGGGAGGGGCTGCTCACCGTAACGGCACCCACCGCCGTGATCGCCACGCGGGGCACCACCCTCAACCGGCCGACGATGACTGTGACGTTGAGCTCGCCGCTGCCCGGGGTCATCGGCGTGAGGATCGAGCACTTCCAGGGCGCGGCGACCCGCGGCGGCTTCGACCTCGTCGGCGCCGAGACCGGGCACGGCGTCGTGTCCGTCGACGCCGACGGCGGAACGCTCACGAGCGGCGACCTCACCGCCAGGGTCGGCCAGGGAGCCCCGTGGAATCTGAGCTTCGAGTCCGGCGGACGAGTGCTCACCTCGAGCGGCCACCGCTCGGTCGGCTACGTCGGCGTCGCACCCGACGCATTCGTCGACGCCGGGCCGGTCGGCGCCGGCCGGGCGCCCGCCTACGTGCACGAACAGCTCTCGCTCGGAGTGGGCGAGCTCGTCTACGGCCTCGGCGAGCGCTTCGGCCCGGTGGTGAAGAACGGCCAGAGCGTCGACATCTGGAACGCCGACGGCGGCACCTCCAGCGAGCAGGCCTACAAAAGCGTGCCGTTCTACCTGACCAACCGCGGCTACGGGGTCCTCGTCAACGACCCGGGGCACGTCTCGTTCGAGGTCGGTTCGGAGGCGGTCGAGCGGGTGCAGTTCTCGGTCGCGGGGGAGGCCCTCGAGTACTTCGTCATCGCCGGCGACGACCCGCGGCAGATCCTCGACCGGTACACGCGGCTCACCGGCCGACCGGCATCCGTTCCTGCCTGGTCGTACGGGCTGTGGCTCTCGACGAGCTTCACCACCGACTACGACGAGGCCACCGTCACGAGTTTCATCGACGGCATGGCGGAGCGCGACCTCCCGCTCAGCGTCTTCCACTTCGACTGCTTCTGGATGCGCGAGTTCAACTGGAGCGACTTCGAGTGGGACGCCCGCGTCTTCCCCGACCCGGTCGGCATGCTGCGGAGGCTGCACGACCGCGGCCTGAAGGTCTGCGTCTGGATCAACCCGTACATCGGCCAGCGCTCGCCGCTGTTCGCCGAGGCGGCCGCTGCCGGCTATCTGGTGCGCAAGCCCGACGGCGACGTGTGGCAGTGGGACCTGTGGCAGGCCGGCATGGCGCTCGTCGACTTCACGAACCCCGACGCCACCCGGTGGTACCAGGACAAGCTGCGGGTGCTGCTCGGGCAGGGCATCGACGCGTTCAAGACCGACTTCGGCGAGCGCATCCCGCTCGGTGTCGACTATTTCGACGGCGCCAACCCGGAGCGGATGCACAACTGGTACACCCAGCTCTACAACCGGGCGGTCTTCGACCTGCTGGTCGAGGAGCGCGGCGAGGGGGAGGCGGTGCTGTTCGCCCGGTCGGCGACGGTGGGAGGCCAGACCATGCCCGTGCACTGGGGCGGAGACTCCACGTCGAGTTACGAGTCGATGGCGGAGACCCTGCGCGGGGGACTCTCGATCGCTCTCAGCGGGTTCGCCTTCTGGAGCCACGACATCGGCGGCTTCGAGGGCGAGCCCGACGCGGGCGTCTTCAAACGGTGGACCGCGTTCGGCCTGCTCTCGAGCCACAGCCGCTTCCACGGCAGCGACTCGTACCGTGTGCCATGGATACTCGACGAGGAGGCGGTCGACGTCACCCGCATCTTCACGAAGCTCAAGCTCTCGCTGATGCCCTACCTCTACGCCGCCGGCATCGAGGCGACGACGCATGGAACCCCCGTCCTGCGGCCGATGCAGCTCGAGTTCTCCGACGACCCCGCCGTCGGCCACCTCGACCGGCAGTACATGTTCGGCCCCGACCTGCTCGTCGCCCCCGTGTTCTCCGCCGAGGGTACGGTCGAGTTCTACCTGCCCGCCGGCCTGTGGACCGACTACTTCACGGGCGAGACCGTCACCGGCCCGGGCTGGCGCACCGAGACCCACGGGTTCGACACCCTTCCGCTCTACGTTCGCGACGGCGCCGCGCTCGCCGTCGGCGCGCGCGACGACCGGCCGGACTACGACTACCTCGACGGCCTGACCCTGCGGCTGTATCCCACGACGGGCGACGATCGCCGCGAGGTCGTCGTGACGACACCGGAGGGCGCATCCGCGGTCTTCAGCGTCGTTCGCCGGGGCGGCATCGCCATCGTCACCTCCGACGACGTCGCCGACTTCACGGTGAGCGTCGTCGGCGGGGCGACCGTCGCGGCGGCCGCCGGGCGCGCGGAGGTTGCCCTGTGACCCTCGGCCGGCGGGATATGGTGGCACGAGAAGCAGCGGCATAGGCGGAAGGGGGGCGTTGTGACCGGCGTACCTCCGACTGCCCGGCCGGCCACGATCTACGATGTGGCCAGAGTAGCCGGGGTCTCTCATCAGACCGTGTCGCTCTACCTGCGCGGGCATCAGGGCTTTCGCGACAGCACCCGGCAGCGCGTCGAGGAGGCGCTGGCCGAGCTGAACTACCGTCCCAACCTGGCGGCGAAGTCGCTCGCCACGAGCCGCTCGCACCGCATCGGCGCGCTGGTCTACGAGCTCACCGAGGTGGGCCCGAGCAAGACGATCCAGGGCGCCAGCGAGCGGGCACGGGCCGCGGGCTACCTGCTCGACATCGTCAACCTCGACCCGAGCGACGATGGAGCCGTCGACCGCGCGCTCGGGCAGCTCGGCCAGCAGGACGTCGCCGGTATCCTCGCGTTCGCGCCCGTCGACCTCATCGCCGAGAAGATCGCCGCCGTGCCGTTCAACGTGCCCGTGATCACCGAGTCCGAGCGGGAGGACGCCCACGACTCGGCCCCGGACGGCATAAACCGGCCCGGGCTGGAGCTCGTCGTCGAGCACCTCGTCGGCCTCGGGCATCGTCGTTTCTTTCACCTTTCCGGCCCGCCCGACTGGGTGGCGTCGCGCAACCGGGTCACCGCCTACGAAGACGCCCTCGCCCACCACGGTGTGGTCTCGCTGGGCAGCATCCACGGCGACTGGAGCGCCGCCTCGGGCTACGCGGCCGCGACGCGGATGCCGCTCGATTCGGGCGTGACCGCTGTGATCGCCGCCAACGACCAGATGGCGCTCGGCGCCCTCCTCGCCCTCGAACAGCGCGGTGTCGCGGTGCCGAGAGACATGAGCGTCACCGGTTTCGACGACATCCCCGAGTCGGCCTTCTACCGGCCGCCGCTCACCACCGTGCGCGTCGACTACGCCCAGCAGGGACGCGTCCTGGTGGAGCGGCTGCTGCGGCTGATCGACAGTGTGGATGCCCCGGAGGCGACGACACCCCCGCGCCTCGTCGCCCGCGCTTCGACCGCGCCGCCGCCCCTCCCGCGATCCCGGTAACCGATTGCCCCACGACGTCGGAGCGGGGTTATAGGCTGGTCCGCGGGGTTCGCGGCGCAGCTGGCCCACGACCGCCGCGCGCCGACCCGGGTGCGGCCATGAGCGCTCTGCCTCGCTCGCATTCGTTGCTAGGAACACCTCTCTCTTGACCACCGTTGTACACCCGGGCGACTCCCTGTCGGCCCGCCAGAAGTTCGTCTACGTCATCGTGCTCGGCGCGCTCACCGCCCTCGGCCCCTTCACCATCGACCTGTACCTGCCCGCGTTCCCCTCGCTCGCGTCGGAGCTCGGGGTCTCGGCGACGGCGATCCAGCTCACCCTCACCGCGACGACCATCGGGTTCGCGCTCGGCCAGCTGCTGGTCGGTCCGTGGAGCGACAAGGTGGGACGCCGCATGCCGCTCATCATCGCCACGGGCCTGCACATCGTGGCGAGCTTCGGCGTCGCACTCGCCCCCGACGTGATGTGGGTGGCGGTGTTCCGGGTGCTCCAGGGCGTCGGCGCTGCCGGCGGCGGGGTCGTGGCGATGGCCATGGTGCGCGACCTGTTCGGCGGGCTGCCGCTCGTGCGCATGCTCTCCCGGCTCGCCCTCGTCAGCGGGCTGGCACCCATCCTCGCTCCGCTCATCGGCTCGCAGCTGCTCCTCGTGCTCGACTGGCGTGGGATCTTCTGGTTCCTCGCCGGCTACGGCATCTTCGCGATCCTCGCC
>Ga0247803_1000319_pt1 | contig 27819 bp, 27 predicted proteins | sample UWRJL014104B1_FD_180928 | JGI IMG/M metagenome (GOLD analysis project Ga0247803, IMG submission 180928) | Plant litter microbial communities from Arlington Agricultural Research Station in Wisconsin, United States - UWRJ-L014-104B-1 | ecosystem: Environmental > Terrestrial > Plant litter >...
AGTACGCGACGGCATCCTCGTCGGCGTCGTCGCCGGGTGCCACCGCTCCGCCTTCGTCGAACGGTACGCTGGGTCCAGACCAGGATGGCAAGTATGAGATCTCTGCCGAGGGCATTCGCGCCCACTTCATCCCGTACGGCGCTTCCATCTCGAACCTGTTCGTCAAGGACAGGAACGGTGTGGAGAGGGATATCGTGCTCGGCTTCGACAATGCCAGCTTCTACTCGGTAGACCCGTTCCACCCGCATTTGGGTGGTGTGCCTGGTAAGCTGCGAATCTCGGGTCGGGGTAGAGTTGTAAAGCAAGATGAGAACTAAATCATGGACAGGTCGCTATGCAAACCGCATCAAGAACAGCACGTTCACCATTGATGGCGTTGACTACCACGTTACGCCCAATGAGAATGGTGGCGCCGACACACTGCATGGTGGGCTGGACGGCTGGGACTACGTAGGTTTGAACCAAGTGGCATTGATGACGTCTAATAAAGTCTCTAGCGAAACTTCACCATCGTCTCCCATACCAAAGACTCCATTACTTTTTCCATCGTCGACCCAGATGGCAAGGAGGGCTTCCCGGGCGAGGTCATCAGCTACATCACGTACACCATGACGCCCAACACTTGGAACTTCAAGATGGTGGCGCTGTCTACCACCAAGAAGACGCCGATTATGCTGAGTTCTCACGTAAGCGGATTCCAGTATGTCATTCCAACGGAAACCTAACTGTGTAGACCTACTGGAACCTTGACGGCTTCTCCAACCCCGAAACGCCTACCGCTTTGAATCACACGCTCCACTTGCCCTACTCCGGCCAGCGTATCGGCGTCGACAACATCCTTATCCCAGATGGTTCCATTCTGCCAAACCACAAGTACTCTGTCAACGACTTCTGGTCGGCACCTAAACAGATTGGTGCTAATCTCACTGCGCCGGAACTGAAGGGCAACTGCGGATTCAACTGCACTGGATACGACAATGCCTACCTGGTTAACCGCGACCAGAACGGTCCCTATGACTGGCGTCACAGTGGTCCCGTGGCCACTCTTTCGAGTGACTTTACGGGTATTCAGGTCGACATTTACTCGGATCAGGACGCTTTCCAGGTTTATAGCTGCATTGGTCAGAACGGTATGTACAGAATTTTCTTATAACTTGGGTCAGCATCTGACGAAGCTTAGGCTCCCTTCCTATCAAGTCCACCCAAGGATACGAGGGCCGTCCACGCGTTGTCGAGCAATACGGCTGTATAGTCATGGAAGTCGAGGACTGGATCGATGCTATCAATCAGCCAGAATGGCAGCGAGAGAAGAAGCACATCTTCGGTCCCAACGATCCGGCTTACACTCTGGAAGCATCTTACGTCTTCTCGACCAACTAATGCAAATTGGATGACTAGCTTCGACGTCAAGAGGGGAGGTCAAGGTGAAACAGGCGCTTAAAAAGGGCGCGGGAGCTTCATATTGCCTCTAATCATTAATAGTACATCATTGGGTGCGAAGGCACTTCACCATGCCTTGTTAATATCAATTGGGTCGCAAAAACTTGTTTACGTTCATTTCTCCTATCAATCACTTCCAGTTGCCCACGTCTCTACGTCAACCACCAACCCACAAGCGCCCATTTCAAGATATCGCCTCCTACCGCCAATGTTTCTCCTCCCCACAACACTCAGTCAGCTTGAGTAGCAGTCTCCTCAGCACCAACAGTAGCATGTACAAACGGCCTAACAGGCATCTCTACTCTCCCCGCCGATGCCTCGGGGTCTGATGGGCGTTCCTCTGGGTAAACCTTAATAGCATATGGACAAGCGTCCACGAGTAAAACTTTCGTTTTTATTTGTAGAGCTCTCCGCTCTTCCTCAGTGCATTGTTCCTCTCAGCACTCGCATCCTTGCTGACCCTTTCCTTCCCTACGATACACGTACTTTCCTCGGCCACACCCCGCTTTAAGAATGCTTTGTGCACCTGCGGCATAACCGCCGGTACGTCATCCATCTGCTCGCCTACCCGTTTCCGCCTGTTCTTCGTGATTTTGGAACTCATAAGTGCCATCTCCATCCGAGTCAACATCAAGTCTTCACCAACCGGCAGAATGCCTTCGAGCTGCAACTGACGATTGACACGATCACGCATCGCACTCTTGACCCGATTGGGTATCTCGGTCCAGGTCATGTGGGGGTATTTGGAGGTGTAGTCGTTGACCTCTGCGCGAATAAGCGTCTACGGGGTCATACGTTAGCGGGGAGAACAGGGCTACAGACAGGTATGATGTGTACATGGAATCTCTTCAAGTGGGGGCGGAACTCGGAATCGTATCCTGCTGCAGCGTTTTCTTGCGCATACGCTTCCACCGCTCGTCTCGCTGCTATATCGTTAGCAAGCCTCTCTCCTACACGAGGGACATGTACACGTGCCTGCTTTCGTCCTACGCATGTTTTTGAAGACCCGATGCCATCGCCAGTAAAGAACATCTTGGCCTGGCATTTCAGTCACGCCGTGTTTTCTCAACATCTTGTTGACTTGGTGTTCAAGGACGAGTTTCTCTGAGCTGCTGAGCTCAACAGCGGTGTGTGTCTCGTCGTGATCGCCATAGCGAGCTTGCGCTACGCTCGCAGTCGCTGTCTGTGGCTGTAGTGAGTAACTGAAACTTGGATGAAAGTGGCAACACTGTACATTGAATATTGCCCATTGTATAGGACTATATTTTGTGACGGCGCGGACGTCGGCAACGGTCGAGCTGAGGGCGATGGGCAGTGAAACTCTGCGCAAGAGGAGAGCGGGTGTGGGTCGCATGCTTTTCTCAAGAAGAGGCTATGAGATCGTTCTTGATGACGTTAGCTTGTGCGCAATGGACGGCCGTGGGTTGACAACCGTGCGTCTAGATAGGGGCATTGCTGAAAGGTCCTTTACACATGACCCACGCGTCCCTACGCGTGCTGCTGATTGCTACAATAGATTACACACCGCAGTCGAAAGAAGCGCACAGTACGTGCAAGACGCTAGGGTGGGATGCTGCGGTTGGTGGGCACAGTCTAGCGTTGCAGACGCCCGAGGACGCACCCCAAGGCCCAGATGGCCCGTGCTCCGTCTCATCTTGCTCACACTATCTTCAGTCCCACTGGGGACAATGGAACGCCGTTGAGTTCCGCCAGCGCCAGCATGACTCAGCCCTCGCTACTGCCGTTCTGATCCCACAGATCCCGTTTGCACCACCTGCGGCTGTCCCTCTCCCATCTTGCGTACTATATATATTTTGTTAATGATTTAATTCCTATAAATTCGGCTTCATGGTCTAGTGGTATGATTCCTGCTTTGGGCTTTAAGTAACTGAAATGCAGGAGGCCCCGCGTTCGAATCGCGGTGGAGCCCGGAACTATCTTTTTTGCCCATTTGACTGTCTGGTATCTTTGAGACTGCGCAGGACCGTCTGGTTCTGTGTACTGTCTAGGTGTGCTTTTGTTGTGTACAGATAGATGTACAGACTACTTGGGAAATCAAACCCTTGTCGAAAACACCTAATACATATTTGCAGTATGCTTTTTGCTTTGTCCTAGACCTTGTTTTCCTTTTGCACATGTACAGGAAGGAGCTGTCAGCGGTTTCATTATCGCATAGTTTCACTTGCGCAAAGCACCAAACCAAATTATCAACCTTGGAGAACGTTTGCACTTGAACCAATCCATCAAGCTTCTATGCCTAGCGCAGGTGGCTCACAAGTAGAGTGGCACGTGAGTGGGAAGGGAGGGGACGTTGAAGGGCGAGCATAGACGGCACCGTAATTTGGAGTAAAACTTGCTAGTTAAAGAAACAAGTGAGGTATCACAAAACTACAGCCCAAACAAACCGCCTACCTATAACACCAAAGAAAAGGTCATAACAAGTCATAACAAACGCTCAACCGAAGAGCGCATCCTGAAGCCTTGAGCTCCTTATTGCCTTCTTACGCCGGCCACATGATTGTCAACCCACCACTGCTCCTATCAACTTCAACACCCCTCTTCTCATCTCTCCTCAACGCCTCTCCCATAACAACAGTCGCCAAGCGCTTCACCACCTCCTCAGCCAGAATCTCCTCACCACCAACACCAGGCCCGCAGTCCCCCATCTGTATCGCCTTTCCAGTCGCCTTCTCGTACTCAAACACATCCTTCAGTACAAGCAACTGTACGTACACCGCGCACAATACAACAAGCCTCTCATCGAGTGTGACGGAGTAGCCCCAAGCCGAATATCGCGCGCCGACGAAAGGCCGTTTGTGCGTGCGCAAGAAGTCGTCTAGGATGGCGTTGTTGGTGTTGGTGGTGCGGGCAGATGGGGATGGTAGGAAAAGGGTGGGTTGCTTTTTGTGGCATTGGTAGAGCGCGTCGAGGGTTTTGTAGTGGGTTTTCGTCCAGGGCTCGGCTTTGGGAAGACGGTCGAATTTCGTGAGGATGGGGTGGGTTGGGGGAGGAGGCGCGCTGCCAAGGGCACTCCAGAGGGTGGAAGTGAGGCGACCGAAGACGCCTGGGGAAGGTTGCGACGGCTGAACGGGCTCTTTCACTTTTGTCTGAGTGATGTTCGCAATGTCTCTCTCGCCCGTTCGCTCGGATTCCGACCTTGTCGAAGAAGTCGACCCAGCTGACGCAGACTCCGCGCCAAACAGTGAAGGATATGTACGCGCAGGTCTAAGCATGCTCTTCTCAAAAGCCTGCTTCACCGGCGAACACTGCGACAACACAGTCGTTTCTTTGTGCCAAGTCCTGCTTGGTTCAGTAACTTCTTCGATCTCGCCTAGTGTACGCTCCTGAGCTTCATAAGCGTCAAGGTAATCGTCAGCTTCATTTCGGATGTTGCGAAGAGTGGAGTCCGTCGCGCCTCCTATTTCCTCTCGGAATTGCCGCTGGTCAGATGCTGCGGTGATCACACTCTCGTAATCGACCTGAGTATGAAAGGGCGAGCTGGGCGGAAGAGGCAGGGTCGACTCTTCGAAGCCTTGCTGAGCCGAAACCGATTCTGATGATGTGTCGGATGCGCGGATCTCCTGTCGAAGAGGGCTGCTCTTGACCGGAGAGGACAGCAATGCTGCGAATCGTGGCGGAGTATCCAAGAAGGGGTTCAAGTTACTGATGCTGTGCGTCTGAGCTTTGGCGATCGGCGGAGAAGACTCTGGCAGCAAACTTTCGCCCTCATGCATGAGCAGCGACAGATCCAACTTTTCGGCCTTTTTCTTTTTGAAGTCAGTCGACCGTCGCTTGTTGAAGACACTTGGCAGATTGTTCATGAAGAACATGCCCGTGTCATCGCTCCCCTCGCTCATGTCATCCTCCTCCCCACACTCGTCTTCTTCAACCGTAGACTCCATCATCATGTTCTTGTCCTTGTCGACGTTTTCAGCAGATGCCTCATCTGATTCGGTTGACGACGGTGTCTGTTCAGGAACTTCCTCTGCTTCGTCGCTATACTGGAAATTGCTTGAGCTCTTACGCCGCCACGTTCTCGGCAATTTACTGCGAGCAGGTTTGACGAGACTCTCCTGCGCGAGAAGATCCTGGAGCTGTGGAGATCCTTCTACATGACCGCTGTTACTCTCCGGAGATTTTGATGATCGACTTGCCTCTTCTTCCCAGATATTGTCGTGACTTCCGTTGTTGTTTTGCTCATCCTGATTTGCAACAACAGTTATCTCGCGCCCGCGAACTACTTGACCAGCCTTGCCGCTGGCATCCATAAAACGTTGACCTTCACCGTTAATCACGCGAACAGGAGGCGTATCGACCCGCCAGCTCATTTCATCTTCACTACGTGCTGGGCTGGGCAGTTGTGGCTCCGGATCATTGACGTTGAGCAACGGGTAACGAACGTCGGCTGACTGGGCGGGCGGTGGAGTGGGCATCTTGTAGTCTTCCTGGTCTTCTGGTGTCAAAAGACGCGACCTTCGATTGTTCGCCCGGGGCGCAAAGACGTCGTCACTAGCGATAATTGCCATCCTAGCTTTATGGGGACTGGATAATGCGGGCGGGTTTCGCATACTTGGTGGGTCCTGCTGCGCCAGCTGCTCTCCAAGTCGTAATCCTGCTTGGAGCTCTTTACGCGTGCGCTCGCTGAAGCCTCGGAAGATGTCTTCGTCTATGGTCTTGGACGGGCCCACTTCCGGTGTAACACGGTTGGGATCCAGTACGCCTTGTAGAGCAACACCTGCCTTGACTACTCGTCCAATTTTGGGTGTTTCGGCCTCGGTGGGAGATGACCGCGCCGGCGCAATTGGAGGAGGGCGGGAAGGCGAACGGTAGTCGATGGAGGGTGTTTTATGTCGTGGCGGTACAGCAGGAGGGGATGACTGCTTTTGCGCAGCGGATTGAGTGTTTTGTGAAAGATTGGGCGAGGACCTGACTATGGCTGTGGGACTGTTCCGTGATTGACACGTCTCTGCAGGCGGTATCTTCAGATATGCTGCATCTCGGATTGCGGCTAGGCCGGGTCCTGTTGGTGTCTTCCCGGCGGGATCATAGGCTGGGCTCGTCAATCCACCACTACTAGGCAGCGAGTCGACGGACACCATGCTAAAGTTCTCGCTCTCCAAGATGGTCGTGTCATCCGGCATACGGGTGGCACCATCCTCGAAAGCGAAGTTGGTCGCGTCTTGTAATCCATCTTCGTCGACGTAGTCGTCGTATTCGGGTGCCTCAAATGTCACCACTTCCTCAGGCTCTGTGGTCGGGCGTTCTCGAGCTTCTGGGGCCTCCTCGTCCGTCCCCGATGGTGTATGAACACCACTGTCTTCATCCGACTCTTCATCTGAGGAAATATCGAGTACGACCTTGTCCTTGTGCGCCGGAGTTCCTTTGCGGGCGCGGATCCTCTCAGAGAGCTCTGTTTGCGGTGGAGTGAGCCGCGTCGGCTCGTCATACTCCTGCAATGCCTCGAGCGTCTTGCCGTGCTTGTGGGCCGGGGTGAGTAGGCATACCTGGTCAAGAACTTTGCCCTTCGCTGACCTCTGTCGCTGCTCCTGCGGAGTGGCAAGTGTAGTCTCGATGACAGACTTGACCATGGGCGGTGCTTGTGGGGTGGCGACGTCGTCCTCCTGTACTGCCTCTTCCATCTCCAGCTCTTTCGAAGGCGCTTCGTCGAGGATGGTGCTGTCTGGTGCTGAAGGGTCCCCTACGATGAGTGTCTCATCGTCTTCGGTTGTCGGCTGAATGCTTTTCCTCGGCCGTCCCCTGCGCTTCTTGGGTGGTGCATCGGTGTCGGCATCGGCCACGCTCCCTTCGACTCCTATGCTCGAAGCGCGCGTCTTCGACTTTGCGGTCCTCTTCGCTGGCGTACCGCTTCGCTTCGCTTTTGCACTCGTGGCGTCTGACTTCCTCGGCCGGCCTCGGCGCTTGGCTGGAGATGTTGCATCGGCATCCTTGAGGGGGATCGTGGTGGTCTTGGTTCGTGTCACACGCTTGACCGTCGGCGAATCTACGTTCTCGTTGTCGCTACCTGGCTCTGCTTCTACCGTGACCTTGATGCGCCACGGGCTCGCGCCGCCGCCACGGGGAGTGCTCAGCACCATCGACTTGGAGGGCGAAGTCGCTTCCACCTCGGCGTAGCTGGTCACCCGATTCTGCTTGCTGGGCGAGCTCGAAGTCAGCGGCTGCTTGGGGCGGCCTGCCATGCGCCGTGCCCTCGCTTCGTTGATGGAGGCGGCGAGCGGGTCCGGCGATGATTCGGCGTAGCTGCTATCCGGGTCGTCCCGCATGGCGACGTTGGCGGCTTTGGCGCGGGGGGCCATGGTTTCTCAAGAGTGCAGTCGGCGCGGACGGTGTGTGCGATGTTAAGACGGGAGCCGTGGCATGCGCGTCGTGTTTCCGCGCCGTTGCTCAGGCAACAATCTTATCGCGGCCCATGCAGAGATCGGACGAACAACACCACCACGACCAAGGCGAGGTGGCAAGGCAGCGAACCCGCGGCGCATGGAATTGCAATGGGAATCCACGGGTGAGTTGCATAGCAAGACTTCTGGACAGGGTGCTGACTTGCGTAGCATTTACAAAGAGATCGGCCCCGGCCAGCGCATCGCCCTATCAAAGCTCGCCGTCGACAAGTTCGAGGAGACGGGCAGGCCGCTGCGCATTGCCATTGATGTCTCCATATGGCTCTTCCAGATACAGGCCAGCAAGGGTACTATTGTCACTCCTTGCCATGTGTAGATGCGCCGGATGCTGATGCGATGAACAGGTGGCACGAATCCCGCGCTGCGCACCTTTTACTACCGCCTCCTCCGCCTCATCGCCCTCTCTATCCACCCCATCTTCGTATTCGACGGATCAAACAAGCCCCCATTCAAGCGCAACAAACGTACCGGGCCTAATGTCGCATCAATACCCGAATTCCTCGCGAAGCAGCTTCTGAAGCAATTTGGGTTCCCTATCCATCTTGCGCCCGGCGAGGCAGAGGCAGAATGTGCCCTGTTACAACGGGAAGGCATCGTGGACGCGGTTTTGAGCGAGGATGTGGATACCCTCATGTTTGGAAGCGGGTTGACGATCCGCAATTGGTCGCCAGAGCAGAAGTCGAGCAAGACCCCCACCCACGTCAACGTGTACGATGCCGCTCGGACAAAGAATGGACCAGCGGGACTGGATCGCGAGGGCATGATATTGATCGCACTGATGAGCGGAGGCGACTACGTCCCAGAAGGCATCCCCGGCTGCGGTCCAAAGACGGCATGCGAGGCAGCAAGAGCGGGTTTTGGATCAGACCTCTGCATGATCGCGAGCAACGACAAGAGAGCGATGCGAGAATGGCGAGAACGTTTACAGCTCGAGCTCAAAACCAACGAAAGTAAGCTCTTCAAGATGAAGCGCCCGAGCATGAAGATCCCGGACGACTTTCCTCGCATAGATATACTAGGCTACTATACACATCCTGCTATATCGTCGCAAGCCGGACTCGCCAAGCTGAAACGTTCCATCAACTGGGATCAAGATCTTGACTTTTCTGGACTGCGCGATTTCACACATGACGCTTTTGACTGGGTCAAGCTGGAGGGCGCAAAGCACTTCATTCGGAGTCTTGCCCCCTCGCTCCTTGTCCGACATCTTCGAATGAGGGGAGAACAAGCAGATAAATTTACATCGGAAGATGTGCAGGCTATCGAAGAGGATGAAGCGCTACTCGTCAAAGGCATCCACGGGAAGCGACAGCACGCCGTCACCGATAGTACTACCGAGCTACGCGTCAGCTTCACACCCATCGAGCTAGTCAAGATCGACTTGGCCAGCGAAGAACCTGATGAAGATTTCGATGACGTCCCTCTCAGCTCACAAGCACCCGAAGCCGATCTGGACGACGAGCTACCCCTTGAGCTCGATGATGACGCCGAAGCAGGACCTAAGAAGAGAGGGCCGACCAAGTTCGATCCAGAAAAGCCAGCACGTGTCTGGATTCTGGAGACATACGTCAAGGTCGGTGTGCCACTCAAGGTGCAAGACTGGGAAGCTGGGCGGTCGAAACTACTGAGGCCGAAACGAGCGGCTACAACGAACGATGTCAATAAGGCGGTTCCGAAAGCTCGTGGAGAAAGACGCGCAAAAGCGACGAGAGATGCGCCACAAGTTACTATTGATCGCTTCGCAAAGGTCACTAAACCGGGCATTAAGTTATCGCAAGCCTTGTCCAAAGCCCAGAATCTGTCTTCCAATCCTCCAGTCGCAGCCAAGGCAGCACCACTATTGGATAGGATAGTTGTAGACCTTCTTTCCTCGTCGCCTGCCCGGAACACGAGAACTGTAACACCGCTTATCGAACCGTTCAGAGAGAAGTCTATCTCTCCGATCTCGGCACTCCCCACTAGCATCACAAAACGACGAAGACGAGCGCCAATGCAACGCTCACACACCCTTCCTTCCTACTCTGCCAACACTCCTGGATATACAGATACTTCGTCATTGGATACAATAGAAACATTGGACCTTGTCGACCTACCACCGTTGCCTTCCCCTTCGCAATCCTCGGCTAAGAAGGCAAAGGCTCAGATCACTAGGGTCGCTCCAACCTCACGGGGAGGATCGGTAGCTGCAAGCCCAAGAATGGCGAAACAAACCACCCTAGACGCATGGCGAGATTCTCCGGCCGCGACGCCTACGAAGTCGAGAAGCAAGGCCCAAACAGCAGTGACTGCGCCTATCCCAGCATCACCAAATTTTCGCACAACTACCGAGGAAGTGGATACGCTCGATCTCACACTCTCATCCCCCCCACGCCCTCCTATCCCTCTCCAACTTCAGTCAAAACTCACCAATTCCCGACGAACAATAGCATCTGTATTCGCACCTCGCCCAGCACTTGTCTCCATATCCTCAAATGCCGCACAACGGTCATCCCACTCCTCGATGTCCCAATCACGTCGCTCTGCAAATTCGAAAGAAAAACTTGCACCCGTACAGCGGACTACGCGTCGTATCTCCCCCCGACTTTGCAAAACAAGACCAGCAAGCACAGAGGTAGAATTACTAGACCTCACACAACTCTCCTCCACACCACCTACCAATTCAAAATCTCCCCATCCCGCCCATGAAACTGCCACAATTACGAGCGGACCGCAGTCTCCCTCTTCACCGGCAGAACACTCATCAACAACATCCCCACTCCGCTGCCCCCCCCGCGCGCATAGCTCCCTCTCCCTAGACCGCCAAAGGTCGCCCCCAGCAGCATGGAAATCACGAGAAAAGAAGAAAAGAGAGATACGGCTGCGGCAGAGTCTGGTTGGGGCTTGGCACTACGTTGATGTGGAGAGCCCTGCGAAACCAGGGGGGTTTCTGCGGGAAGGTGAAGGGTATGGGGTGGACGGAGATGAGAAGCTCGTGTTGAATGGGAGGGATAGGAGGTGGCCGGAGAGTGAGATTGAGACTTTGGATTTGACGTAAGGGATTGGGGTGTCTTGAAATGGGTTGGTGTGGATGGTGTTCTTGATGCGTAGGATAGTGCCATGGAGATTTGCATAAGCGTTTGATCAAAGGTCGAGAGCACCACTTTTTATTCTTATGCAACTGTCACCAACATAGCAGTGGACTGTCGCAAAGTTTTGCATTCAATGTACAGTGCGCACCCAGGTAATATCGAGCCTGACCCGTCCAATTGCCAATTGCCGGCGGCTATACGCAATCCTGCATTCCAAAACCTGATGCAGCTTTTTCTGCGATATGGTAACAACAAGAATACAAGGGTAACAAAAGAAATTGCCTGTCCAGGCTAACTATATCAAATGCCTCCCTCACGACTTCATTCTTGCCTTCTCTCTCTTCTCCTGTAAATACCGCCAGCTCCTAACCGGCCCCGCTGTCAATATACCCTTGACACTCTGCACACTCGATGGCCAATTCACCGTCTGCTGGATAGCCTTCGAAATCTGTTCGGGCAAGTCCTTCTCGGCTACGATGCGTTTGTCGAACGCACTTCCGACCTGTTTCTTCAAGCCACCCTTTGCATCCTCGTCCTTACTTGCTTCAAGCATCTCCTGGTATTGACGACCTGGGATGCCGAACTTGCGTTGGTAGCGGAAGTAGACTTTCTCACGGAAGGACTTAGGTAGACGGCGGACCATGTTGGCGCGGCGTTCTATGTCCATGTCTTGGCTGAGTCGGAGGTCAAGCTTTGGGTCTTCCATCCAGGACGGCGTGTCAAGGGGCTTTTCGTCGGCGTAGGAGATGTTGGGGAGGGACATGATCAGGTCGTGGTAGAGAAGCCGAAAGTTTTTGATTTGGTGGGTAACGATGTTGTAGACCTTCTTTGGATTCTCGCTGCCGTACGTCATCCGCGGGTCACCCTGGTAGCTCAAGCCCGTGATTGTGGAGTAGAGCTCTTTCTCCGTAAAAGTTTGCGGAAGGAGTAGCAATGCGCAGCGGACGGCGGAGATGAGGTTGCGCTGGTTCGCGACACGAATGTTGGGTTCTTCGAAGAGGATCTTGACAGGCTTGTGGAGGCGGCCGGCGAGGTACAACGTGTCCCAATCGGTGAGGTCGCGGCGCATCGTATCGAGGTTGACGACGGCATATTTGATCATGGTACCGTTGACGGAGATGTACGGGTTGAAGTATACACCTGCGCCGTACTCTTGGACGCGGCTAACCACGCCTGAGCCCAGCCGTCCAAGGAAGGAGTAATGGTCCGGATGCTGACGCAAATTCAACGAGTGGAAGTGCTCAGAGAAGCGCGTCGCCAGGACGAAGTCGATCATTTTGCCCCCTCCCTTTTGCCATTTCAATATTGCCTCGGGTGGGTTCGGATGTGGAGACTGGTCCACGCGCGATGCTGTCGTGTCCGACTGAGGGAAGACGCCGGATCCGTAGGCGAAAGCGTAGGTGATGGGTGGGAACTCCCGGAGTATACCGCGCAAGCTTCTTTTGAACTCCTCATTCGTTTCCATCAACTGGTTTTTCCCAAAGTCCTTATGCGGCAGCTCTGTGAAGTCCGTGAGCGAGGGCGCACTATCGTCTTCCCAGTCGGGTGTTGGGGACTGGTTGGAGCTCGAGAGGGAGGATTGCGACGCGTGGGAACTTTCATAGCGGCGATTGGCGTAGAGGAGTGGCCGCCTACCCCATGGTATCCGTATCAATGGGCGTAGTCGAGACATGATGGAGACGTGTTTGTGCCTGAGGATTTGCGAAGTGGAAGCAGCATGACTAAGCGTGCGGCTTGGCAACGGCGGGGGCTTGGGATTGTTTGTTTGGGCAGTCGCGACGGAGCTGTCGCATCAACACCACCAACATCGACAACCGCGATTTGAAGCCGCCGCGGGCTTTCTGCATAGTAGTTGCATAACATCGATCTCCAACAAGCGACTGCCCAGTAATCAACATGGACGCCGCGTACGTGACCCTTCAGGCGCGCCTCGACAGCTTCGCGGGTTCCAAAACAAAATCGCGACGCACCTCTTCACGATCGCAAAAGTCGACATCAAAGGCCGCACAGAGAGGAGGATGGCCACTATCGGCTCCAAGTCCTCACGATCTCGCCATCGCTGGCTTTGTCTTCAAACCTACCTCAGCGAGCCCCGATAATGTGCAATGCTTCCACTGCCAGACGCAGCTCGATGGATGGGAGGAGTCGGACTTCCCGGCCCATGAACATCTTACGCACTCGCCCAATTGCGGCTTCGCCATAAACCTCTGCATCAAGCTGAGGAACGGCGACCCCGGAAGGACCGAGGATGATCCGCTCAGCGATGCGATGTTGGATGCGCGGCGCCGGACATTCGCGAATTTGTGGCCTTTGGATATTGCGGCCGGCTATCCGAGTATAGAGCAGGTACGATGGACCATTACTCATCTTGTCTTTTCTGGTCGCTAACACGTCGCAGTTGGCCGTTGGCGGATGGTACTACGACCCCAGCGGCGAGGAACCCGATGGAACCACATGCGCCTACTGCTCGCTCTCGCTAGATGCCTGGGACATTGGCGACGATCCGACCGAAGAACACCGCAAGCGCTCTGATGACTGCCTTTTCTTCTCGCTGAAGGACTATTACCATCCTGCCGAAAAGCCCAAGGCGGTTCGTGGCAAGCGCGTCTCCAGCCGCTCATCGACCGCCAGCAAGAAAGCCAGCAAGACCTCGCACGCCAAGAAGACTGCGACCAAAGAAGACCTTAATAAGCCGCTACCACTCCCTCCAGACGAGTCAGTGTTATCATTCGCGGAGTCGATTGCCGTCGGAGAGTCTTTCGCGACTTCAACTGCATCAGTGCCCGGAAAGGCGCCTGCTAAAGGGCGCAAAGGCAAGAAGGCTGCAGTCGCAGATGAGGGTCCTAGCGAGGTGGTTGCAGAGTCGTATGCTATTGGAGAGTCGTTCGCGGAGTCAGTGGCTTCACAAACCGCAAAGAAGGGACGAAAGCCCAAAAAGGCTCCGATCTTGGACGAGGGCCCCACGATTGCAGAGTCGTATGCTATTGGACAGTCGTTCGTGGAGTCGGCCGGATCTCAGCCGGCAAAGAGAGGTCGAAAGCCCAAGAAGGCTACCATCACGGACGAAGGCCCTGTGGAAGTCGTTGCGCAGTCGTTTGCAGAGTCGGTCGGATCTCAGCCGGCAAAGAGAGGGCGAAAGCCCAAGAAGGCTCCCACCCCGGAACCGGTACTATTGGAGTCATTCGCCGAGTCAATTACGGAACCGATCATTTCATTACCCACCAAAGCTCCAGCACCAAAAGCTCGCAATACCAAACAAGCCGCGAAACGCACATCAACCGTCTCAGCCACATCGCCAGCCCGCAGCACAAGACGCACCAAACGCACGAGTGACGCGATGGAAGCAGTAAACGAAGCATCGGCGCCCTCACCGAAGCGGGCCAGAATTAGCGACATCTCGAGCAACATGATTCTCGATGAGTCAACCCCCATCAATACTCCGCAGGCCTTGTCGAAACCACCAGTCACCCTCCCCGCCCAGAGTCCGAGCCCTCCCACGCCGCAGCATCCCCGAACGCCCGAGCTTGCAACCACCCCCAAAACATCAGCGAATTGGGAGCCTATCAACGTTGACGATTTGTTCGGGGAACCCGACGTCTTTGGCATCGTGTCCGACGTCATCGTCGACTCCGGCCTCGATAAAGAGAACATGGACGTCGACATGAAGGATGCGCCAGAGATTGTTAGGCAGGCTGTTAAAGCTGGCCTTACGAGCCCCGAAAAGAACATGTCTGTTGAAGAGTGGGTCCTGTATAATGCGAAGAGGGGTGAGGAGAAGCTGAGAACGGAATGTGAAAGACAGATTACAGCGTTTGAGGGAGAGGGTAGGAGGGCGCTAGCAGCTCTCGATGCATATTAAAACTGCAAATTGGGGATTCACCGCAGCTTGATATCTCCTTGGGTTGAGGCCGGAAATGGTTTCCCCTTGGGTTGATATTGCTTCGGTGAGGGGTGGGACGTTGGAAGTGTACGACATAATGTGGCTGTGCGGGGGAGGGGGGGTTTCCGGGCCGGTGTTTTGGCGTTTGAGCATGGTTTGCGTAGCCAATGTTGCTTATCGGGAGTTAGGACTGGATGGATCGGCGTTAACGGTTTTCTGGGCTAGTGTAGCCTGGTTTTCTTTTTGAGCTCTCCGCCCTTTCCACCAAGGCTTGAAGGTCTGAGGGGTTGCTGGCCACCTACGGGCTGGCCACTGCTCGGATTCAGGATAGTCGGGTGAAGGGGTGGGTTGGAACGAGGGGTTGGTCTATCTGGACCTGAGGCAGTCCGACGGCGTTTTGCTTGCTTGCTTGCTTTCCTGTAGCATATCTGATGAATGAGATGACGAACCGTCAAACTCCATGTGCATTCCTATCGAAGTGGGTTGCTACAGGACACATTGAGGCTCATTCGTGCAAGCCACATCTCGATGGCTCGGATGCTTCGCATAGGTCTCAACGCGCTAGTAACGCGCCATCACGTGATTGACAGAGGATCCCGCGTTGCCTTCTGCGTACTGTGCCACTACTGTATGTAATTCTCCCTTATTCTCTGCAGATTGTCCAGGAAACCAACTCCACTCCTTTGCGGCAAAGGCGGCTGCACAACCGGCTTCGGCATGCTCCCACTCCTCCCCACTCTCCCCTTCCTCTCTCTCTCACCCTCAATCGCCTTGACCCTCTCCTCGGCCAACCTTGCTAAGCCTTCCACAAATTTCCCTCTCGCCTTCTCCTCAGCCGTACCCTTCCAGACCACTGCCAGATCCCTCAGCGCCTGTATCCTCGACGCGGCAGCCTCCAGCCCGTTCTCCAGGTCGCCGGTGATGAGGTCGGAGATCTCGGAGCGCAGGGAGGCGGCGAAGTCCTTACCCTTTTGCTCGAGGGTGGAGTCGTGTTCGGGCGCAGAGACGGAGATAAGAGAGCTGGTCAGAGAGACTTCGCTGGGAGGAAGGGTCCAGTGCATGGCTTCGCCGAAGACTTTGATGACGGTGTCGAGGCGGGTACGGATTTGGGTCAAGGTTTGGAGTTGGGCTATGTAGTCGGGGGTTGGGTCTGCGGGGGTGAGTTTGGTGGTGTCGTTTGTGTCTCTTCCGACTTCGCTGTTCTGTTCGGCATCGTCATCTGTGGACTGTGTCTCGTCGCCGTCGCCGTCGCCGTCTCCTTCGTCTCCCTCGTCCGCCTTTGCTTCCAGGGTGATACCACCGGGCAAGAACTTGTGGATGTCGTCTTTGACGCCATCTGTGAGCGTCTCTGCGAGCCCGATGGTCTCTCCCCGCAACACTTCCACCTCGTACGCCAATCGAGCGCCACTCCGCAGGACATCATCGGTCAGTTGTGTGAGAACGGTCGATAATCGCGTCGTGTGGGCATTCAGCTGTGAGAGAAGGTCTTGTGTTTGGGACGATAGTTGTGCCAACGGGACTGCATGGCCCTGTTTGAGCGGTCTTGGGGCGACTGAGGATAGCGACAGCGAGGGGAGGGTCGCATTGAGGTAGTCTGCGGGGTCGAATTGCGATTGGAGGAACGGAGCGAGCGTGGGATCCGAGACTTGGGTTGACTTGGGGGCAATGGACTCTTCAGAGACGGCCATGTTGCAGCTGCGCGGAGAGGTGGGAGCGGTGGAGAGCTTGAGGCGAGGCGTTGGAGCTACCACCTGGTAGGTACAGGTGCTAGGCTAGGGTGTGGCGTGCCCCTCACTCACTAACGTAGACCAGACCCGCGATGATGCAGCAGGCTTGACGCGTCGCGTGCCCGTCCCCCGCCGGTGCTACAGCTCCAGCCTCTGGTGCCAAAGCGACGCTCCCCTCGTCCTCTTCCTCTTCGTCTTCCGCCCCCTCTCCCGCTCCCTCTTCCTCTTCCATGCGCAGCGCCCAAAGCGTGACCAACAGGGCGCGCTACGTCGCCATGCGGGCAAGTGGGGGTGGGCTGAGCGGCCCAAGCTCCCGACGACCGACGAAGGCCACACCCACACGTCTGCTGCCTGGAGCTCCCCCATTGCTCTCCGTCATTCACCACGGCTGCGCTGCGCTGCGCTGCGCTGCACGGAACCAAGGCAGCAAGATTCCGCAGCGTCGGACGGTCGGATCGGCGCCAAGTGGGCGTGACTGCGTGTCTGTGTTTGTGTGTCTGTGTGCGTGTGTGCGGTGAAGAGCGCGGGCTTCGTCGTCGTCTCGTCTTCGTCTTCGTCTTCCTCTGCGTCTTCTGCGTCTTCTGCTTCTTCTGTCCTGCCACTGCCACTGCCACTGCCTGGGCGGCCGCTCTCCCTCTCCCTCTCCCTCTCTGCCCACCGTCCGCCGTCGCGGTGACACGAACCACTCATTACCCGCGCTCGCCTCGAGTTCAAGTCCGGCCTTCTAACACAAAGTTGCATCAGGCTCCCTTCAACCACCTCCCACCAATTGCCTCTGCCGCGCCAGTTTGCTCCTTCTACATCTGCCCGCCAACTCCTCCTCCTACGCCATCGTGAGTAAGCCTCGATTCAAAGTCGCCGTCTACAAAGCTCATCAAGAGGCTTCTCAGCACCCATTGCCTTGCACTCGACCTTGTACCCACCTACGCTTCCTGGAGTACCTTGACGGACCGTGCCGAAGATGCCACGCAAGCAGTTCGTCGCCGATCTCCAGACGGCCTGCGCTGGCGTCACCATCGCAGGCATTTCCGAGGTGGAACAGGGCGAAGATGACGGCATGTTCACCTTCATGTGCCTCGCCGACGGAGAACAGCTCCGAATCTCAGCACTCGTTACCGACGTCTCTGAATATCCATCCAGTCACATGTATATGATCTTTGCGCCGGACCACGCACCCGCACCCGTTGCCAACGCTCTTTCTGCTATTGCCGACGAGGCTTTTGGCAAGCCGATCCCGCAACTCTTAGCCCTTGTCTCGCGGAAGCTCGAATCAACCGATACCGACGGTGACCAGCAGATGGTTGACTCCCAAGACTACGACGATCTGGACGAAGAAGACTCCGACCAAGAGGTCGACGACTTCTACCTCGAGGATGAGCCAGTGCAGACCAAGTACGCTCCAGCTCCAGGGCAATCGACAGCTACTGATGGATATACCCAACCCACCTCGGCGTTCCGCACGCGAATACGATCCGACTTGCTTCAGGCAAAGGCCAACGGATTCAAAGTGGGGCATTTGGGTTGCCTCATGCAGGGTCTGGGGTGCTTCGTCAGCCTGTCATGTCGCATATCGAAGCTGGGTATATCCGAGGAAGCCATGCAAGCGTGGCAGGTAGAACCGTCAGAATACCTTGTCGTCATGTTTTCCTACCCCAACGGCTACAAGAGCATGGACTCTTTGAAAAGCTACGACATGCCGACCGCTAAACGAAATTTTGAGATGCGCGTCGGCATTAGCACCACCTACAAGCCGACTATGCGGGAGGCGGTCGATGCCTTCACTGTCCTTAGTAAGGAGAAGGAGAAGCGCCGCGAGGAAGAGTCCCAATCAGAGGCTCCGACCGCGCACAAGGGTTTCCGCAGCTCCTTCATCTCACGCCCACTTGACGAACTCCTCCGAGAGCGCTTTTCCCAGCTCCTCAAGTACCGATACAATGGGATGCCATGGAGTGGGGCGGAGAAGTTCTACACCGACCAGCTCGGCACGAACAACCACTCGGATCTAGGCCTTGCAGATCGGTATATTGAATCGGAGGAACTCAGCGCCGCCTACCCTCCCCTAGTTACGGCGGACCATATTCAGGAGTCTATGGATCCGAACCACTCACTTCCGCTAGTAGGCATGCAATTCGTCCTGCGGCATTTCGTACGCTGCTGCGAATTCTGCCTTGTTTGCTTTTCAAAAATGCCCGACGATCTACAGGCCATTAAGCCGTATGTTTGCGACAACCCACTCTGTCTTTATCAGTACATGTCTCTCGGATTCGGACCTAGCATCGAGCACGAAATTCTATCGCAACCAAAGGTGGTCGATCTTTTAGTGAGCTTCTGCTACACGAGTGCGCGCACAGGGAAGCTGAAGCACTTTCCGAGCGGCCTGAGCCTGATGGTACCGCCTACTTCTGCTTACGACGGTGATTACCAGAATCTCCACCAAAACCACGACGCCTATTACGGAACGTCAACCCCCCGACCACCGACAGCTGCTATGACAAGCGGCGCAAAGGATCTAACGGCAACCCAAATGAGATACAATGCTGCAACTAGGGAGATATTGTTTGAGGACAAGAGTATCAAATGCCCTCTTCGAACTGGTGATTGGGCCATCATCCGCACGATGGTTAACCCCAGCAAAGCGCTGCATTGCCGGATCTCCGACACTTCGCTCTATCCGACTGTTTCGGTTGCTGAGCCCGTTCTGCCGGTCTTCATTGATGCGACCGCAGCTAGCCAGCAGTATCCTCCTGTGGGGAAGCCAGGTACAAAGCCACCCACGGGGTCCGCCTCAGCGCCTCCGGAGGCACCCTCGAATGAGTTCAAAGCGGCGCAATTCCACATGTATGATCGGAATTTTGATGAGTTAGAAGAGCATAGCAAGCGTGAATCTATATATGCCTTGCTGGACATACTGCCTCGGGTCGCAGATATGAGGTACGACTAACTGCGTTGTAATTCCAAGACGACGCGACCCCTAGTCCGGCATACCGGTCCTGAGACCCCTGCGGACAAACTTTGCTAACTTTGTACCTAGGAAGTATCTTGTCCGTAAGCAGCAGTCACCACTGAGCTCCTGGGTAGACCGCCTCCCACCAGCCGCGCTCGGTCTTTTGCGCTGGATCATCGCCTCAAACCGCGCTTGCATCATGCAAGTAGACGATGATGTTGCTGCAATAGGCCGCAAGGGCCAAGATCGCTTGTGCGGTATGCCCGGCTGGTCCCAGTTTCGTTTCGCTATGGGCGCGCCAGGTACGTACATCTAGGGCACCAACTGCGTCGGGGTTGATCAAATTGGCGATCGTGTTTTAATGGGTCACGCACTGAGACCCTTCTGGATCGTTTTACTGACTTTATACACCCAGACAAGGAGCGCAAATTCATCACTTCTGTACGAGAGACGACCGACCGATTGAAGCTCAAGTATCCCACGCTGTTCGCCTGGCATGGCAGTCCTCTGCAGAATTGGCACAGCATCATTCGAGAGGGTCTACATTTCAAGGATACCGCTCATGGCCGTGCCTTCGGCCATGGCGTGTATCACTCGCTCGACTGCAACACGAGTATCGGTTACAGCGGTGGGTACCACGGCGGTTATGGATCTGCCTCTTATTGGCCAATGAGCGATCTCAAAATCAGCCAGGCGTTGGCGCTGAATGAGATTGTCAACGCTCCCGGCGAGTTCGTGAGCAAGACTCCTCATTTAGTCGTCGCGCAACTCGACTGGATTCAGACTCGTTACTTGTTTGGTATGTAACTCGCGCCAGGAATTGGCGATAATGCACCTCCTAGTCAAGGACGACAGGCACTGCTGCCCCTGTCGATGAGCTTTACTGACATGTACCTTTAGTCAAGACTGGGACCGACTATACTCAACCTCTGACATCATCTTCGAATTCCACCGAGACCAAACCGTTCGACCCGATCGAGCAGGACCAAAACTTCACTCCACGCGGAACTGGGGGCAGCCTTGCCATACCCAAATCTGCCATACCTGGGTCACGGCGACCAAAATCACATTCTCTTTCAATCTCCAAGAACAAGCGACAAAAGACCTTGGGATCTAGTGCCTTCGATCCGATCGTTGTCGACGCAGATGATGATGACGGGGTGAGCGTTGCTACTCTAGAGGAAGACCTGGTACGTGAAATGTATGCATCATAGGAACAAGACTAACTGCCATTCAGGTCATTTTCCACGATGAGGACACACCCGTCCCCCAACCCGATCAGACGGACTTGGGTTTACCGACACCAACTTCGTTCAAGGGCAAGTCCAAGGCAGGCGGCTTTTTATCCAAGGTCTTTGGCTCTTCTTCTACCGCGACCAAGCCTCTGACCGACTACGTACCCGGAAAACTGGACTACAGCACCTTGCCCATGCTCACACAGCCCGCGTGGGCGACCTCTTCCGCTACGAAGCGTCTGATGAAGGATTTTGGTGAGCTCCTGAAGGTCCAGAATAAGGAAGCCCTTCACGAACTGGGATGGCACGTCGATGAGGACAAGATCGAGAACATGTATCAGTGGATCGTAGAGCTACACTCTTTCGACCCTACCCTTCCGTTGGCCAAGGACATGAAAACCAAGAACATCCAGAGTATTGTGTTGGAGCTCCGTTTTGGCAAGGAATATCCCATGAGCCCGCCTTTTGTCCGCGTCATCCGACCGCGATTTTTGCCCTTTCAGCAGGGAGGCGGTGGTCACGTCACTGCCGGTGGCGCTCTGTGCATGTCGGTATGTGTTTGCTCTACTTTGATCCATAAAATGTAGCTAACAAATGGTAGCTTCTCACGAATGAGGGCTGGATGCCGACCAATTCCATCGAGTCTGTGCTTCTCCAAGTACGCATGGCCATGAGCTCACTTGATCCAAAACCCGCCCGTCTCGACACCCACGGACGCCAGGACTATGGTGTTGGTGAAGCTGTAGAAGCGTTCATCCGTGCTTGTAATGTCCATGGTTGGGTTGTCCCGGCAGGCTTCAAGGAGATGGCGTATGGTGGATCTGATGCACCTGGTTCATACTACTAAGTCAGTGGTCTCGCTCCTCGCTCTGGAGCCTGCAACCATGAACGCTGATACCTTTCCGGATGTGTATTGCAAACCGCGGCTGTCGGTGGACCAGAGCATCGCATTTTCATGATATTTTTCCTTTACGGCATACCCGGTGGCACTAAGGCGGCGTTTTCCGGGTCGTCTCGGCGCGGGTTGGGGCTGGCGTTACTCGGATATGGCATGCTACATTAACGCTATTAACGCTGAACAAGGTGGACTTGATGAGGGCATCATACGTAGTCCTTATCGATGGTTCTTATGATTGAATGAAATGATGCATGATACGGCAGTGAAACACAATGATGTCTTCCCCTATTGAATAATGATGATGATGATTATGGTTGTGATTATAATCATGGTAATGACGATGTGTGTACTAGGATATAGTTTCGGTTTCAGATGGATGGCAACTATGTGTGAAGTGAGATGATGACGAGACCTACGGATGTTTGGTTTTTGATAGCTCACACAAAAGGGTCTCAGCACGTGTTATCTCACATAGTGGCCCGCGTCATCTCGCCATTTCAACACATTTTCACCAGGCGATGTGTGGCGCGAAGATATGGAGACTTAGAAGTATCAGGTCGCGTCAAAAATAATCCAAGAGCAACAGAGACACTGTCCTCCCAGAAGAACCACCGAAGATGACTCGTGTTCATAGAAATAGTATACATGCCATGTATATGAACTGATCTATGCCGAAAGAAGAAGAAGAAGAAGAAGAAGAAGAAGAAGAGGAGAAAGAAAAGGTATGTACAAAAGAAGTAAAAGCCTCTGTTTAAAGCGTCCATGACAAGAACCACCACTACACCCTATTCTTCTTACCCAAGTCCTCGGATTCATGCTTCCAGGCACTACGAGCATACCCGTTTCTTTGATCAGACCCACGAGCATTGATGCACTGCGAGTACCATGGATTCACCTCCGCACACTTCCAGCCATTTGCGCATTCAGTGGGGCCGTCATAGCCTTGGCCACCGCATCGGCCGTACTTGGGAACTTGGTTGTCGGTGTTCGGGGGGTTGGTTGGGTTGGTGGGTATGGGTTCGGTCTCGGTGGGGAGGATTGCGCTGGTAGTTGGGATCACCGGAAGGCTGCCTGTGGGGAAAGTGGGCATTGTGCCGTTTCCGGTGCCGGAACTGGCGGAGGGGATCGGGATAACGGGGGTGGGATTTCCTGCAGGCAAGGAGGTGGTGGCGTTAGGAGCGGATGTTGCGCCAGGGTTGACGATGGTGAATGTTGGAGTTTCGACTTCGGGAGCAGGAGGAGAGGGTACGACAGGTGTAGTCGAGTTCCCCGTCCCAGGCGTAGCACCCGTGTCCAGCGCCATAATCTTTTGGACGGCGTGTTCGGCAGCAACCATGACAATGGCCATGGTATTCCCAGTCGGAATATCCGCGTGCATACCCGCATCCACAACAAACAAGTTATCAGTGCCATAAACCTTACAATCAGGATCCACAACGCTCTTTCCCCCCTTCGTCCCATCATCCGTACCCATGATAGTCATACCAGTCATATGGGTGCCCGCAGATGTAGCAACCGTCTTGACGACATCAGCGCCAGTCGCGTTCGCAGAACCCGCGTACGCAATCGTGCTGTTTGACTTGCGGCTCATAACAAGCCACTCGTCGATAGCCATAGCCATAGCCTCTTTATCGGTGTCTGTCTGAAGGTAGGGCGACTCGCTGAATACGGTGTTACCCGCGGTCGTCATAGTCATTTTGCCAACGGAAGTAGTGCCCTTTGTGAGGATGAAGAGGACGGTGATTTCATTACTTTTTTGTGACCAGCAATGTGTCTGAATAATGAGATCCGTGCCGTCGCTTGTAGTGACTGTGCGCCAGGTGTTGAGTCGCATGAAGGATTCTGCGAGGGGACCGGAGCCTTGTGCGAAAAGGTCGATGTTGGTTTGGCTGGGGGTACTGTAGGCTTCGGAGTCGAGGACCGTCATGTTACCCATTACTTTGAAATTCAACTGGATGTTGGTGTGGTCACGGACCTGGGCGCCCACGGGGGAGTTGATCCAAGCGCTCTCTTCGGGAAGCGTAACGCCGGCGGATTTGGCGACGTTGATTTGGTCCACTGGGCCGATTGCGGAGTTGAAGAGAATACGGCCTGACGACATGGAGCCGGCAGCGAGAATGACCTTGCCGCCTTGATTGATGTTGATGATCATGCGTTTATTGTTTTCGTCTATGACCTCGACGCCGGTGATGGTTGAGTTTGCGCGGACGGCACGGGTGACTTTAGTACGGAGCTGAAGTTTGAAGTTGGACTTGCCCTTTGCGAGCGGCAGATATGTGCGAACGGGGCCGGCACGAAGACCGTCTTGAACGTTCACAGCCGGGTATCCGAACATCTTCTTCTTGTCATTCGGGTTCTCATTAGAATCCACCTTGTTCCACCCAGCACCGGCAAGCTCTTTGGATAGGACATCGTACACGGCATAATCGTAGTACTTGCCATCACTTGAAGGCAGGGTGGTACCAGGGTTCCTCTCGTAGACCTTCTCTGCAGACGCCTCGACGTCCTCCCACTGCCAGCCAGCAGGCCAGGCGGCACCAAAGTCGTCACGGGAGGGACGAATGAACGCCATTCCATTGACAGCAGTACCGCCACCCAGCAAACAGCCAGCCATTTGCGGGGTATCCGGGCAGTAGCCGTCTTGGCCAGGGAAGCTACTAAGCTGGAAGAATGCTCCCGGGACGTCGTAGATGGTTGTGGTGTCGTTCCAAGGAACAGTGAGGTCGCCGCCAGACACGAAAAGCGACTCACCGCCACGCTCGAGGAGTAGCACCGACGCGCCTGACTCAACGAGTCTTTGCGCGGTGACGATGCCAGAAGCTCCGCCCCCGACGACGACGTAATCGTAGGTGGAATTTGAAACAGTGACAGTGCCGTTGTTGAATGGTGGGACGGGTGTAGTCGAATTGCCGGTACCAGGGGTAGTCGAGTTGCCGTTGCCAGTTCCTGGGGTCGGTACGGTATCAGTTGCGAGAGCTGCCCAAGTAGCATAGTCCGCAGACCGAGCATCGGCCAGGTTGAAGCCACCACAGATACCGAATCGCCCGTCGCTACCAGTGTGTGTTCCTAAGGCTGGCTCGGCCACTATCTCATTCGTGGACATGGCCCAACCAATTGGGGCGGTAGAATCATCCGGAAGGAAAGAGATCGTGCCGGCGGAGTCGACACAGCCCTCACACAGGAAAGTATATGTAAAGCCTGTATCGTTGGCGAAAGTGCCATCCGCGATGGGCTTTAGATTCGCTTCGCCGCTGTACACATCGGGAGCAGCATAACCAGTTGCTTTGCGAAGCGAACCGATGACCGTTCCATCCTTGGGGTATGCCTTTCTTTAAGTTAGCGATGCGAACAGCGGATGAGACATTGTATGTCAGATGTCACATTCTTCGAGCAGCTCGACGGGTGTGAGATATAGGCTGAGAACAGGAGTCGCTTACTATCAGCACGTTAGCAAAGCACCGTCAAACACTACTCGTACCTCCTAACTTACCCACAACGAGCAGTCCGCTCGTCATTCCCGACGTGAGCGAGAAACCACCCCACCCTCCCAAGCTTTTTCCGATGGGTGCAGCTATGCGACCAATGAAGTCATTCCCACCCCTCTCGGGAAGCGCAATAGCAAACGAGTATCCTTCTGCATCATAGCTTCCCTGCTGGAAAGTAATACCCGTTTTCTCGTCGGTGAAAGGCTTGGACTTGGTAATTTGAGCTTGCGTGCCAGCCAAGCTCAAAGCGAAAGCGAGTGTAGAAAGAATGTAACGACCAGCCATCTTGGGCGATCAAAAAGAATGTGAAGATAAAATGAGTGTAAGGGGTAAGTTCAACTAAACAGCCCGTGATAGCTACGAGTGAGAACGCCGGAATGGACATATTAAGTACTCGTACGCATAGTTACTTGTATCTGACATCCGATATCCTTCCAATTCCCGGTGGCTCAAGCGTGTCGCAACTCCCCCATGGAAGCGGGTCCAAGCGGGTAACTGCGATAAGATTTAAAGCATAAAAGCTTAGACACGCCGGCTGCTGCACGTAGATTTGGTAGGAGCGCCAACATCTTGGTGGACAGGCGGACCGTCAGTTGGTTCAATTTTCTAAGCTTGATCCAACAATGGATGAAACAAACCATCGAAACGAACAAACGTCCTTTCCACCAATGAGCGTCGCGGTCTCGGTCAGCAAAAGACAGCAATCCCGGCACAGATCCTCCGTCCATCAAAACAGAAACATCATGCAGTCAGCCTGGCGACGTCGCCTCGTTCATGTTCAATTTGTTTGACGCAAGCTACGGGATGCTCGTATTTGTTTGCATTTGCGCTAGGCGTATAGCGCTGTCTTGCGAGATGACGGCGGATACATAGGCAGTCGTGAGCGGATTATCTCAGCCTCATTCTGTCCTGCATGAGTATGTGTCGTTGTCTACGTCTAGATGAACTTTGGAGCACTCAGTGCTGCATGTCGTCCGCCATTAGATAGAGAACCCGTAAACGTGTCCGAGTAAGGTGTGTCAGGAGGTAATGTAGGGAAATCTGTGTTGTATTGCGATAATCTTTCAGGCCTCTATGCCCGCCCTAGATGATTACGGTGTGGCGTTGACTCGCTCACGCATCGCACAGAACTTGGTTCACTATCTTGGGACAGCATGTCATTCGATGCTTCTTCAGACGACCAAGATTTTCAACAGGGGCAATCCTCTACCGACCACTAATCTGGGAACCACATCCCCAGGCAAGCGAGCCAAGCTCGCGTCGTCGAACAGAGATATCCGTCGAGAGATGATGCCCTTATCGATAAGGCCTAAGGCGGCGGCGGCAACATGAGTTGTCCACCACGTGCAAGGATATCTTGCTGAGTGCAGGCTCACTTATGAACCACGTGAGGTTATGCAATGTAGAACGGCGGCGAAGATGGTGATAGAGTGAGTTTGAGCAAGCATCCTGTTGCTTGCTCAAGTCGATTCGAACCAGGAGCCAACAGCCCACAGACCTGCACAGCCGAGGAGTGCTGTCGCACCTATCATCTGCTTTTGCCAGCCAGGCTCTTCATTCACCCTGGCAGCTCCTTCCCTCTTTAGTGTCGGTTTCGGCTCAATCTGTTCTGCCTCTTCTACGAGATGCTCCGGCAGTGGGAGCACACTCAGCGACTCGTTGTGTCGCCTCTTCGCCTCTTCAATCATCTTTCCAATCGCTTCTAGCTCTTCACGCCACTGTGTCTCATTCCTGCTCTCCCCGCCGTCGAGCTCCACGTTCTGCACATTGCCAAAGAAGTCCGTGACGAGCCTCGACCGTGCGCCTGCCTCGCCGCCTTCGAACAAATCATACCGCACACCCGGGTGGGAGTGTATCTTTTCGTCATCGTAGCTGTCGAACAGTTCACCCACTGTCAATTTTGAAGTGGGGTCGCCGACCTGCGTCTCGAGAAACTCCAGGTTGTAGTAGGTGTAGCGATCGATGACGGCGACGCCGACGTCGTTGTCTGCGTGATGCGAGTACGAGGATTGGTCGATCTCGGAGGAGCCAGTCGCAAGGATGTTGGGAGAGTAAAACTTGGAGTACATGGTGTTGGCCTGACACGTGTCGATCATGAAGAGCATTTCATGATATCTGTCTCCGCATCAGCAAGCCTCTCTAGAAAGGTGAAGGTCTAACTTGCCGCTTCTTCTCCCACATCTGGCCGAAGGCATCCGCCAGGTCATACGCCGAGATTTCCTCTGCATCTTGAAACTTCAGGAACTCGTTTCCTCCGTGCCCCGTCATGTAGACGAGGATGTTGCTGCGCTCGTCCGTCATGAGCCTCTTCGACCGTGGCATATCCTCTGCCACCCTGTCCGTCATCAAACGGATGAAGTTCTCCACGGTGACCTCATAGCCCCTATAGTCCACCTCTATGTTGTCTCCGTACAGATCCAGCGCGCGATCCGCATTGTTGTAGACTGTTCCAGGGAACGCGTTCCGAGGGTTGCAGGCCATGTCATCCGGCAGCATGAGGATGATCTGGGAGTCGGGAATCCCCAGGCGCTTGACGGTGCGGTATAGCGAGAGGACATTTGCGAGGTGGCGGTAGTTGAACCAGAAGCGCGATGTGCCGACTAACACGGCCCAGTTCGAGGTGTGTTCGCTGGCTCCTAACGGGGCCAATAGGAGCGGCAGGAGGACGGAGGAGAATTTCATGGCGGCGTAGAGAGTGTGTGAGGTTGGTCTCCAGTGTGGCAAGG
>Ga0247803_1000322_pt1 | contig 27659 bp, 23 predicted proteins | sample UWRJL014104B1_FD_180928 | JGI IMG/M metagenome (GOLD analysis project Ga0247803, IMG submission 180928) | Plant litter microbial communities from Arlington Agricultural Research Station in Wisconsin, United States - UWRJ-L014-104B-1 | ecosystem: Environmental > Terrestrial > Plant litter >...
CGTTGGTGTCGGCCTTGTAGGTGATGCCGTTGCTGGATTCTTCCAGGTTAATGTCGTTGTCGGCAATGTGGTAGCCGGCGTCGATCGCGCCGTACCAGCCGTCGGGCTCTGCCGACGCGGCGCCTGCTGCGAACAGCCCGGCGCTTGCGACACTGGCGAGAAGTGCAAACTTCATGGTCGTCCTCATTCTTTTTGATATCCCAATGGTCGCGCTTAACATGCAAGTGCGACACGCCCAAGCCGAACGGGCTCGGGTGCGGCGGGTTCCACAATAATGGCGAGGATAATGGCCACTGTGGCGCCATTTCAACACATAAGCCCCCTTGGCGCAGCGTTTTCGGCTGATAGAGGTCTCATCGACATAACAACGAGGTGAAACGTGGCAATCAGATTTGACGGGAAAGTGGCCATTGTGACGGGTGCGGGCGGCGGTCTGGGCCGTGAGCACGCCCTGGCCCTGGCGTCGCGCGGCGCCCGCGTTGTCGTCAACGACCTGGGTTCGAGCCGTGACGGATCCGGAGGATCGTCCGACGCGGCCCGCGCCGTGGTCGCCGAGATCGAAGCCGCGGGCGGCGAGGCCATGGCCAATGGCGCCTCGGTCACAGACGCCTCCGCCGTCCAGGCCATGGTCGACGAGACCGTCGCCAAATGGGGTTCGGTGGACATCCTGGTCAACAACGCCGGCGTCCTGCGCGACAAGTCCTTCGCCAAGATGACGCTGGAGGATTTCGCCTTCGTCATGGACGTTCACCTGATGGGCGCCGTCAACTGCACCAAGGCGGTTTGGGACGGCATGCGCGAGCGCAACTATGGCCGCATCGTCATGACCACCTCGTCGTCGGGCCTCTATGGCAACTTCGGCCAGTCGAACTACGGCGCGGCCAAGATGGCCCTGGTCGGTCTGATGCAGACCCTGTCGATCGAGGGCGCCAAGAACGACATCCGCGTCAACTGCCTGGCCCCCACGGCCCACACCCGCATGACCGAGGACCTGGGCGCCGCCCTGCCGCTGGAAGCTCTGGGGCCTGAACTGGTGACGCCCGGCCTGCTGTATCTGGTCAGCCAGGACGCGCCCAGCCGGGTGATCCTGGCCGCCGGCGCCGGCGGGTTCGAGCGCGCCTATGTCACCCTGACCCAGGGCGATTTCATCACCGGCGCCGACGCCCCCGAACAGGTTGCGGCCCGTTTCGAGGCCATCTCGGACCGCACCGGCGAGATCGTTCCGGACATGGGCGCAGCCCAAGGCATGATCGAACTGACCAAGGCGCAGAAAGCGCACGCCTGATCGGATCACGCGCCTGCACCCGCGACGCTGTCCGGGCTTGCCTTGACGTGGGGGCAGGCGCGTAATCTCTGAAAACGAACTGCCTGACCGGACACAGAAGCCGGAAGCCCCCACAGGAAACAGCGCTCAAGCCGCAGTCGACCGCGTCGCCTGCGATAGCGCCTCAAGGAAGGATGCCTCCCCATGCGTGAAGCCGTCATCGTCTCCACCGCCCGGACCCCGATCGGTCGCGCCTATCGCGGAGCGTTCAACGACACCGCGCCCCAACAGCTGGGCGCTCACGCCGTGCGCCACGCCGTCGCCCGCGCCGGCGTCGATCCGGCCGAGATCGAGGACGTGGTCATGGGCGCGGCCCTGCAGCAGGGCGGCACGGGCACCAATTTCGCGCGTCAGGTCGCCCTGGCCGCTGGCTTGCCATCGTCCGTCCCCGGCATGAGCCTGGACCGCCAGTGCGCCTCCGGCCTGATGGGCATCGCCACCGCCGCCAAACAGGTCGTGTTCGACCAGCAGAAGATGGCCGTCGGCGGCGGGCTGGAATCCATCTCCCTGGTCCAGAACCAGCACATGAACCTGTATCGGATGAAGGACGAGGCGCTGCTGAAGCTGTCGCCCCATATCTATATGTCGATGCTGGAAACGGCCGAGGTCGTGGCCAAGCGTTATGGCATCAGCCGCGACCGCCAGGACGAATACGCCCTGCGCTCGCAACAGCGCACGGCGGCGGCTCAGGAAGCCGGTCGCTTCGACGCCGAGATCGTGCCCATGACCACCGTCATGCAGGTAATGGACAAGGCAACCGGCCAGGCCTCGGCCAAGGAAGTCACCCTCTCCAAGGACGAAGGCAACCGCGCCGACACCACGCTGGAGGGCCTGAAGTCGCTCAAGACCGTCTTCGGCGGCGGCGAGGAGATCGAGAAGGGCGAATACATCACCGCCGGCAATGCATCACAGCTGTCGGACGGCGCATCGGCCTGCGTCATCATGGAGGCCGGCGAGGCGGTGAAGCGCGCGCTGCAACCGCTCGGCGCCTATCGCGGCATGGCCGTGGCGGGCTGCGAGCCGGACGAGATGGGCATCGGCCCCGTCTATGCCGTGCCCAAATTGCTGAAACGCCACGGCCTGACCGTCGACGACATCGGCATCTGGGAGCTGAACGAGGCCTTCGCCGTGCAGGTTCTGCATTGCCAGGACGTGCTGGGCATCCCCGACGACCGTCTGAACGTCGACGGCGGCGCCATCTCGATCGGCCACCCCTACGGCATGTCGGGCGCCCGGATGACCGGCCACGTCCTGATCGAAGGCAAGCGTCGCGGCGCCAAATACGGCGTCGTCACCATGTGCATCGGCGGCGGCATGGGTGCGGCCGGCCTGTTCGAGATTTTCTGAGAGGCCCCCCCCAAGACGGGCCCAAGGTCACGCCGCGTTGGCGTGGCCTTCGTGATCTCGAGGGTCCTGGTGGAAGGGCGCGCTGCTGTCGCCCACAATCTCGACGGCCATCAGGGCCCCGACATAGGCATCGCGCCAGATGCCGACGTCGGTGTCCTGAACCACCTTCATCAGGGCCTGCCATTTGCGGATCCGTTCCTCGAGCGGCATGGCCAGGGCGCGTTTCACGGCGTCGGCGACCTCTTCGCGGCTGAACGGATTGACCAGCAGGGCCTCGCCCATCTGCTCGGCCGCCCCGGCGAAGCGGGACAGGATGAGGACTCCCGGATCATGCGGGTTCTGGGCGGCGACAAATTCCTTGGCCACCAGGTTCATCCCGTCACGCAGCGGCGTCACCAGACAGACCCGCGCCGCGCGATAGATGCCGGCCAACTGATCGCGGCGATAGGATCGGTTCAGATATCGGATCGGTTGCCAGTCCATGTCGGCGTATTCGCCGTTGATCCGGCCAGCCAGTGCATCCAGGCGCGCACGAATGTCCTGATAGGTGTCAACGTCATCGCGACTGATCGGCGTCACCTGCACCAGGAAGACGTCGCCGCGACTGTCGGGGTTGTCATGCAGGAACTGCTCGTAACCGAGCATCCGCTCCTCCAGCCCCTTGGAATAATCGAGCCGGTCGACGCCCACGATCATCGCGCGGAAGGCCGATGAGGCCGCCATCCGATCATAGGTGCGCGCGCCCGCAGGCGAGTTCCGGGCCTCGATGAAGCCCTCCACGTCGATGCCGATGGGAAAGACGCCGATCTGCACCCGACGACCGAAACACTCCAGCCCGCCGAACCCGGACAGTTCGCCCCGCGCCTCGGAAATCACATAGTCGCGGAACAGGTCGAGCCATTCCTGGGTCTGGAACCCGATCAAGTCATAGGCGAACAGGGATTCCACCAGCCGGCGATGATGCGGCAGGGTCACCAGCAGCTGACGCGCCGGCCAGGGGGTGTGCAGGAAAAATCCAATCCGGTTGGTGACGCCAAGACGGCGCAGATCGCGGGCCAGCGGGATCAGATGGTAATCGTGGATCCAGATGATGTCGTCCGGTTCGATCAAGGGCGCCAGCACCTCGGCGAACCTCTGGTTCACCCGCTCATAGCCCTCGCCATAGGACCGCTCGTAGGCGGTCAGGTCGACCCGGTGATGGAACAGCGGCCACAGGGTCTTGTTGGCGTAGCCGTTGTAATATTCCTCGACGTCCTGGGCTTCCAGATCGACCAGGGCGACGGTGACCCCCGCCCGGTCCTCCATCTTCAGCTCGCCGGTGAAATGCTCGACGGTCTCTCCGGACCAGCCGAACCACAGGCCATCGTATTTTCTAAGGGCGGCGGAGAGGGCCATGGCGAGCCCCCCAGCCGAGCCGGCGGCCGGGTCGGCGGGAGCCGACACACGGTTGGACACAACAATAAGACGAGACATGGCCGCCTAACGCCCAAGCTTTTAATCGGCTCCAACGCAATGTTGTGATCGGGTGTCATTTGACATGATTTGGCCGAGATTCGGACTGCGCCGATCAGCGAACGTCCGTCCATGATCGGCTGAGCAGCACTGCGCAGTTGATGATCCCGACCAGGGAATAGGTCTGCGGATAATTGCCCCACAGCTCGTTGTCGCCCAGTGACAGATCCTCGCTCAACAGGCCCGCATGGGTCCGCTGCGACAGCATGTTTTCGAAGATTTCCCGCGCTTCCTCCGTGCGCCCGTTCAGGTGCAGGGCCTCGATGAACCAGAAGGTGCAGAAGTTGAACGCGGTCTCTGGCTCGCCGAAGTCGTCGGGCTCGACATAGCGGAACAGATACGGTCCCTTCTTCAGGTCGCGCTCGATGGCGTCGAAGGTGGCGACCTGGCGCGGGTCCCGAGGATCAAGGAAGCCCAGGTCCACCAGTTGCAGCAGCGAGGCGTCCAGCTCGGTTCCGCCGAAGCTGGCCGCGAAATGGCCCTTGTCGGGCAGGAAGGTTTCGGCCTCGATCCGCTCGCGGATGATACGGGCGCGCTCGTTCCAAACCTCGGCGCGGCTTTCCAGCCCCAGATGGACCGCCGCCTTGGCCAGCCGGTCGCAGGCGGCCCAGCACATCACCGACGAATAGGTGTGGACCCGTGCAATGGTGCGGAACTCCCACAGGCCGGCGTCGGTCTGGTCGTGCATGGCGAAGGCCCGCTCTCCGACCTTCTCCAGCGAATAGAAGTCGTCGATGGTGCCCCGCCTCAGCAGCCGGTCGTCATAGAAGCTCTGCACCAGCGGCAGGACGATCTGTCCGTACACGTCGTGCTGCAGATGCTCGCGCGCCTGGTTGCCGACGCGCACGGGCTCCATGCCGCGATAGCCCTTGACCGAGGTGACGATTCGCTCGTCGATATCCTCTTCCAGCCCCACGCCATAGACGGGCTGGACGTGACCGCCCGCCGACTGATCGACCAGGTTCCTCAGATAGACGAGGTAATTTTCCAGGATGTCGACGGCGCCCAGCCGGTTCAGCGCCCGGACGGTATAATAGGCGTCGCGCACCCAGCAGTAGCGATAGTCCCAGTTGCGCCCGCTCTCGGGGAACTCGGGCACCGAGGTCGTCATCGCCGCGACGATGGCGCCCGTCTCTTCATAGGCGCAGAGCTTCAGGGTGATCGCCGAGCGGATCACCGCCTCCTGATAATCCAGCGGGATATAGAGGGTGCGGACCCAGTCCTTCCAATAGGCGACCGTGCGATCCAGGGTCGCGGCGACGCCCGCGCCGACCTCCTGGTCATAGCCCTCGTCCGGGCCCAGGAAGAAGGCCATGGCGTTTTCCAGCCGGAAGGTGCGCTCATCCAGCACATGCGAGACCGGGCAGTTGGTCGTCAGCCTCAGGGTGACGTCCGAGCACAGATAGCGGATGTGGTTAGAGCCATTGGTCGTCTCGGCCCGCCGTGCACCCCAGTCCGCCGAGGGGCGCAGCCGCACCGTGATCCGGGGCGAGCCTTCCAGCGGACGCACGATCCGTCCGAACGCCAGAGGGCGATAGGTGCGCGAATGCTTGGCGTGACGCGGCGCGAAATCGATGATCTCAACCGCCGCCCCGTCCTCGGCCGTCAGCACGGTCCGCAGCACCGGGGTGTTGCGGATATAGGCCTGGCTGATGTGTTTCAGTCCCTCAAGCTCCACCGACCAGAAGCCGTGCTCGGGATCGTCGCCATCCATCAGGGCCGAAAACACGGGGTCGCCGTCCACACGGGGCGCACAGGCCCAGACATAGCGGCCACGCCGGTCGATCAGGGCGCTGATGGCGCAGTTGCCGATGGGCGCCAGATCCAGGGTCGCTTTTTCCGGCGCCGCTCTTTCCGGGGACTTCTGGGTGGTTGCCGGATCGGTCATGCGTTCACCTCGTCCTTCTGAGCGTCCGCCACCGCTTCCAGCCAATCCAGCACCGCGTCGACGTCATCCAGCCGCCAGCGGGCCGCCGTCTCGCGTTCCGGTCCGACCAGTACGCCGAAGCCGCCCAGGGCCGTCGCGGCGCGAAACCCGTCCTCGTCCGTCAGGTCATCGCCCAGCATGATCGGAACGGCGCCCGCAAACGGCGGCTCGGCCATGAAGGCGGCGATGGCCGTACCCTTGGTGGAGCCGGGCGTCTTCAGTTCCAGAACCTTGTCGCCCGCCTGAAGCGCCAGGCCGGTCTCGCCGATCAGACGCTGGGCCAGGGCTGTGGCCTCGACCTCGGCGTCTGGGGCCTGGCGGAAATGCAGACCTGCAGAGACGCCCTTATCCTCGACGATCACGCCCGGCCGCTCAGCAGCGAAGGCGTCGAAGGCCGCGACGGCGGCACGCACGCCGGGGGCCGCCTGGGCGGACTGTAACGAGCCGTCACGTCTGCGCCGCTCCAGCCCGTGAACGCCAGAGGCGGAACGCGCCGACGAGCCGCTGATCCGGTCGATTTCGGACAGGGAGCGTCCGCTGACGATCGCCATCCGCCCGCCCAGTCTCTCATCCAGTAGGCGAAGAACCGCCGTGCGTCGGGCCACGGGCACGACCGCCTCGGGCGTGGGGGCGAAGGGGGCCAAGACCCCGTCCATGTCCAGAAACAGCGCGGGCCGGTTCAGTTTAACAGGGGGCGCGCTCAGCGTCGCGGTTCCGGCGTCGGCCGCCATGAGTTCTCCATCATCATCTATCCCCGTCCCCACCCCATGCTAACGCCCAACGACGGCAAAGGTTGGTCCGGATCGATGACTTTTCGTGTATCGCGCCCCTGTATCAGGCAGATCGCAACCGGAGATCAGCCCGGTCGGTGCGGCGCAATCGCGACCTCGGCCAGGATTTCCAGCGAGCGCTTGCGCGCCGTCGGGTCCCAGATCTGGCTGGTGACCATCAGCTCGTCGGCCCCGGTCGCGGCGATGAAGGCCTCCAGCGACTGGCGCACCGTCTCGCCCGAGCCGACCGCCGAACACGACAGGGCCTGTGCGATCATGCCGCGCGCCCCGGCGTCCAGACTGTCTTCATAGCCCGCGACGGGCGCAGGCAGCTTGCCGGGCTTGCCGGTCCTCAGATTGACGAAGGCCTGCTGCACCGAGCTGAACAGCAGCCTGGCTTCTTCGTCCGTATCGGCGGCGAAGACATTGTAACCCAGCATCACATAGGGCTCGGCCAATCGCTCGGAGGGTTTGAACGTATCGCGATAGACGCGGATGGCGCTCATCATCTCGGACGGCGCGAAATGGCTGGCGAAGGCGTAGGGCAGGCCCAGGTGTGCGGCCAGCTGGGCGCCGAATGTGGACGACCCCAGTATCCAGATCGGCACATCCTGGCCCTCGCCGGGGTTGGCGCGGATACGCTGGTCCTCGCTGGCCGGGGCGAACCAGTGCATCAGTTCCATCACGTCCTGAGGGAAGCTGTCGACATCACCCTGAAGCGTGCGGCGCAGGGCGCGGGCCGTCGCCTGATCCGAACCAGGCGCCCGCCCCAGGCCCAGGTCGATGCGCCCGGGATAAAGGGCGTTCAGCGTGCCGAACTGTTCTGCGATCACCAGGGGCGCGTGGTTGGGCAGCATGACGCCGCCCGCCCCGACGCGGATGGTCTGGGTCGCCGCCGCCACCGCCCCGATCACCACCGAGGTCGCCGCCGAGGCGATGCCCGCCATATTGTGGTGCTCGGCCAGCCAGTAGCGGTTGAAGCCCAGGCGCTCTGCTGTGCGCGCCAGATCGATGGTGTTGGCCAAAGACTGTGAAACGTCCGAGCCTTCGGGCACCGGGGCGAGGTCGAGGATGGAGAGGGTTGTCATGCCCCCGATATGGGGAGCGGACCCGCGACCGAAAGGCCCCTTTCCAAGACCCGTCTGTTGCAGACGAGACGCGGCGGCGCGCTCGGGTTCGCGCGGTCGGTGTTCGGGCGACCCAAAAACGATGATAGGCGTTAAGGTGATCCAATGCTGAAGCTGGAGCACCCTCTCGCATGCGTCGCTTTCTGATCTGGTCTGGCCTGGCGGCCGTGATCGGCCTTATCCTCGCCGTCACGGGGTACTGGGCCTATGACCACTTCTACGCCCGCTTCCAGCCGGTCGCGATCAATCGCGGCCAGGCCGAGATTCAGCGCTTGCTGGACGAGGCGTCCTGGGTGTCGGCAGGCGGCGGCGGAGAGGCTCTGTATGTCGTCGGCTATCGCGACAGCCCCCTGACCACCGCCTATCTGGCCGAGGAAGGACCCAAGCTGCGCGCCGGAGGGATCGAGGTCAGGGTGGTCATGTTCGCCCGCGCCGACCGCGAGGGACAGGCCCTGTCCACCCCCGCCGAACGCGCCACCCTGGCCGAGCTATGGCTGACCCGCGACTGGGCGCTGTACGAGCGCTGGGCCGCCACTCCGCCCGCCAACTGGACGGCGGCGGGCCTTCCCCCGGCCGACGGCAACCTGGCCCGCAGCGCCGTGGTCGAGGCCGGACGTCAGTTCCAGGCCCGGCTGGGCGATCTGATGCACGACGCCGGCGTCAGGACCGGCTATCCGCTGATCATCTGGCGGGACCGCGAAGGGTTCCTCAAGGCCTGCGCCTGCGTTGATCGCCGGTCCTGGGTCTTCATCCGCGACGACATCGGGGCGCCAGACGCCATCGGCGCCGACACCCCCATCGAGGCCCAGAGCGAGGCGATCACTCCGCCCGCTCCGATTGCGCCGCTGGATCCCAGCCTGCCCTATCCCAACCTGCCGCCGGTCCCGAGCGTGTCGACGGATCCCGCTCCGTCGCCGCCTGCAACCGCGCCGCAAGCCCGCCCGGCGACGCCGAGCACACGCCCCACGCCCACGCCCACTGCGCCCCAGAGGCCGCAACCGCCGCGCGCCCAGCAACAGGAAGATTCCACCTTCTTCTAGGGATAAAGCCGCCCACCGACGGTGTACCGGCGGCTAGGGCGCGAACAGTCGCCCGCAGGCGGCGATCAGCCGTTCCAGGTCCGCCTCGTCCTGATAAAGGCCAAAGCCGAACCGCAGGGTGTCGTCGCGCACGTCGGTGACGATGTTCTGGGCCAATAGCGCCGCGCACCAAGCCTGGGCGTGGGGATGTCTCAGGGCCAGGAAGCGCGCGCGCGGCCCGTCGCCGACCACCGGGTTCAAGACCTCGGCCTGACCCAGAACGCCACACTCCCCCGCCGCCAGAGCCTGCGAGAACCGCACCTGCAACCCGCGCACATGGGCCGAGACGTCAGCCGTCGTCAGCCCCGCCACCTCGAGCATCGCCCGCACGCCATTGAAACGATAGAGCCCCGAGACATCGAAGGTCGCCCCCCAGAACCGGCCCCCGTCCTGACGATACTGGACCCCGCCCGGCGGCCCGGTCAGATCGCCGAACTCGGCATACCAGCCGGTCACCACGGGGCGCGGACAGAAGCCCGGCGGGGCGTGAAGGAAGGCCGCGCCCTCGCCGCTCATGGCGTACTTATAGCCCCCGGCGACATAGAAGATGCGATCCGCCACCGCCGACAGATCGGTCGGCGCGGCCATGAAGCCATGATAGCCGTCGACCACCACCCACGGCCCTTGCGGCCGCGACAGCGCCGCCAGGTCGCTGATCCGTCCGAACGTCTGTCCGGTCTTGAAGAAGACTTGGCTGACGATGATCAGGTCATAACCGCCGACTTTCGCCGCCGCAACGAAACGGGCGTCGAAGGTCTCGAACGGGTCCAGCGGCACGCGGGTGACGACCGCCTCGCCCGCCTCTTCCCAGCGCTCGGCCTGGCGACGGAAGGAATGGAACTCGCCGTCCGAGGTCAGGATGCGGACCGGCCGTCGCTCCACGCCCGAGACGATGCGGACAAGCAGGTCGTGGGTATTGAGCGCAAACACCACCGTCGCCGGATCGGGCAGGTTCAGCTCGGCGGCGACGTTCGCCTGGGCCTGGGGGATCACCTCGCCAAAGACCAGATCCCACTTGCGATCGGCGCGCCGGTTCGCATCCTCCCAGCATTTCACCTGGCCCTCGAACGAGGCGTCGGGCCACAGGTGATGGCTGTGCGCCGCGAAATGCAGCCGTTCCGTATCAAGGCCGAGCGCGCGGGAGAAGAGGGGCTTGAAGGTCATCGCCTTTTCTCGCCCCAAAGCGTCCCGCGCTCAAGCCGCGCGCCCGGCAGCCGCTAGATCAGGCTGCCGTGGCAGTGCTTAAACTTGCGGCCCGAACCGCAGGGGCAGTCGGCGTTGCGAGAGGTGCGTTCCCAGCCGACCGGCAGCAGTTCGACCGGCAGGCGCGAGCGGTCGTCGCCGGTGTATTGCCCCTCGGGGTTCTGGGCGCCCGCATCCAGCATCTGGTTTTCGCCGGTGCCGGGGTTCAGGTGGATTTCCCGGAACTCGGGCATCTCCATCTGCGGCGGCTGTTCAAAGCGGAACTCCACCGTCATCAGCCAGCGCGTCACATTGTGGCGCAGCTCGTGCAGCAGGGTCTCGAACAGCGAGAAGGCCTCGGTCTTGTATTCGTTCAGCGGATCGCGCTGGCCATAGCCGCGCAGGCCGATGACGCCGCGCAGGTGATCCAGATGGACCAGGTGCTCGCGCCAGCTCATGTCGATCTGCTGCATAAGGAACTGCTTTTCGAGGCCGCGCGTCTGACCTTCGCCGATCAGCTGAAGGCGCTCCTCGGCCCGCGCCGAAGCGGCGGCCTGAAGACGTTCCTCGACCTCTTCGTTGGACACGCCTTCCTCGGCGGCCCAGTCGTGCAGCGGCAGTTCCAGACCCAGGGTGGACTTCACCTTCTCGTCCAGGCCGTCGATGTCCCACTGTTCGGCATAGGCCTTGGGCGGCATGAAGCGATCGACCAGGTCGGTCACCACGTCCTGACGGAACTCGCCGACCAGTTCGGACAGGTCCTGCGAGTCCATGAACTCCTGGCGCTGCTCGAACACGGCCTTGCGCTGGTCGTTGACGACGTCGTCGTACTTCAGCAGGTTCTTGCGGATATCATAGTTGCGGGTCTCGACCCGCTTCTGGGCGGTCTCGACGGCGCGGTTCAGCCAGGGGTGCGAGATGGCCTCGCCCTCGGCGACCCCGAACTGGCGCATGATGGCGTCCAGACGATCGCCGGCGAAGATGCGCAGCAGGTCGTCCTCGCAGCAGAGGAAGAATTTCGACGTGCCGGGGTCGCCCTGACGGCCCGTCCGGCCGCGCAGTTGGTTGTCGATCCGGCGGCTTTCGTGACGCTCGGTGCCCAGGACGAACAGGCCGCCGGCGGCAAGGGCGATCTGCTTCTGAACGGCGATGTCGGCCTTCAGACGCGCCTCTTCGGTCGCCAGCATCTCGGGCGTGACCTCGATAGCCAGGTTGCGCTGGTCCAGGCGGTATTTCTCGAGACGCATCTCGAGGTTGCCGCCCAGCTGGATGTCGGTGCCGCGACCGGCCATGTTGGTGGCGATGGTCACCGCGCCAGGCAGGCCGGCGTCGGCGACGATGAAGGCTTCCTGTTCGTGCTGACGCGCGTTCAGGACCGAGTGCGGGATGCCGACGAACTTGGTCTCCCAGACGATGTCATACGCCGCGTCGCCGATCTTCTCGGCTTCCTTGGCCTTGCCGGCGAACTCGGGCTTCAGGGTCCGCGACACCTCGACCTTGTGCTCATAGGTGTCGAGCGCGGCGGACAGCTGTTCCGACTTCTCGATCGACACCGTGCCGACCAGTATGGGCTGACCGCGCTCGCGGCAGTCGGCGATCTGCTTGGCGATGGCCAGGTTCTTCTCGCGCTCGGTGCGATAGACCTCGTCGTCATAGTCGATGCGCTGGACCGGGCGGTTCGTCGGCACCTCGAGCACGTCCATCTTGTAGATGTCCATGAACTCCTGGGCCTCGGTCGCGGCCGTGCCGGTCATGCCCGAGAGCTTTTCGTAGAGGCGGAAGTAGTTCTGGATCGTGACCGAGGCCAGGGTCTGGTTTTCGGGCATGATCTGCACGCCCTCCTTGGCCTCGATCGCCTGGTGCAGGCCTTCGGACAGGCGGCGGCCGGTCATCATCCGGCCCGTGAATTCGTCGATCAGGACGATCTCGCCGCCCTTGATGATGTAGTCCTTGTCCTTGGCGTACAGGGTGTTGGCGCGCAGGGCCTGGTTGACGTGGTGCACCAGGCTGACGTTGGCGGCGTCGTAGAGGCCGGTGGTGTCCTCGGCGAAGTGGCCGCCCTCTTCCAGCAGCTGCTCGATCTTTTCCGAGCCCTCCTCGGTCAGCAGGGCCTGCTTCTGCTTCTCGTCGAGGTCATAGGTCGAGGTGTCGACGATCATCGCCTTCACGATGCCGTCGACGATCTTGTAGAGGTCCGAACGGTCCTCGGTCGGGCCCGAGATAATGAGGGGCGTGCGCGCCTCGTCGATCAGGATCGAGTCGACCTCATCGACGATGGCGAAGTGGTGCGGACGCTGGACCATCTCGGCCCGGTCATAGACCAGGTTGTCGCGCAGATAGTCGAAGCCGAACTCGTTGTTGGTGCCGTAGGTGATGTCGGCCGCATAGGCCGCCTGACGCTGTCCCGACGACAGGCCGTTGACGATGACGCCGACCTCCATGCCCAGGAAGCGATAGACCCGCCCCATCCACTCGGCGTCGCGCCGGGCCAGATAGTCGTTGACGGTGATGACGTGGACGCCCTTGCCCGACAGGGCGTTCAGATAGGCAGGCGCGATGGCGACCAGGGTCTTGCCCTCGCCGGTCCGCATCTCGGCGATGCCGCCCTCGTTCAGGATCATGCCGCCGGCCAGCTGCACGTCGTATTGACGCTGGCCAAGCACCCGCTTGGAGGCTTCGCGCGCGACGGCGAAGGCCTCGTTCATGATCTTGTCGTTCGTCTCTCCGGCCGCGAGGCGGTCCCGGAACGTATCCGTCATCATCCGCAGCTCGTCGTCCGACAGGGCGGCGAACTTGGGTTCCAAGGCGGTGATCTTCTCGACCCGACCCAGGAAATCCTTGACCTTGCGGTCGTTGGACGATCCGAAAAATTTCTTGGCGAAGCCGAGCATGAAGTATCCGAAGGCGGTCGAGCGTCTGAAGGCTCTGAACAGGTCCCCGAACGCCGCAAGAAGGCGGTGGGGAAGAGGCGGCGACTACGCCGCGTGAGGCCCCCCGATCGACGACGGCCCCGCGCACCCGGACAAGGCGCCGCAACAGGCCGCGCAAACGATCGAAAATCCCTCGACTTGGGCGCAGCCGGGACTTAAGCACCGACCCTACCCCTGTCAACGCGAGGGGCCTTTCGGCCTGGGACGGAGCAGCCCCATGTCTCTCGAAAAAACGCCACAGCGTCTTTCGCGCCACCCCCTTCTGATCCTTGTTTTCGCGGGCCTTCTGGCCATCGCGGCCTGTGGACGCGGGGGCGGCGACGACCGTCCGCCCGAGCCAGGCGACCGGGCCGTGGCCAGGGTGCAGGACCAGACCATCTGGGCTTCCGATGTGAAGCGCGAGGCGGTGGCTCAAGGCCTGGTCGGCGAGGGCGAGCCGCTGGATGTCACTTCGGACCTGTTCCGACGCGTCCTGGACGAGGTCATCGACCAGAAACTGCTGGCCAGCGAAGCCGAGCGTCGTGGCCTGGACAACTCCGCCCTGGCCCAGCGACGGCTGAAGGCGACCCAGGAACGCATTCTGGGCGACATGCTGGTCGAGAACGTCGTCAACGGCGCCATTTCGGACCAGGCGGTGCAGACCCTTTATCAGGAACAGCTGCGCCTCGCCCGCACGTCCGAGGAAATCCGCATCCGCCTGATCCTGTCGCGCACCAAGGCCGAGGCCGACGCCGTGGTCGGCATTCTGGCCCAGGGCGCCAATTTCAACGCCGTGGCCCAGGAACGGTCCATCGACGAGGCCACGCGCTTCTCGGGCGGCGACCTGGGCTATTCGACCACCGACGTCATGCCCCAGGCCTACGCCAACGCCCTTAGGAATGCGCCGGCGGGTTCGACCGTCGGTCCGTTTCAGACCGACGGCGGCTGGGCCGTGCTGCGTGTCGAGGATCGCCGCAAGGAAAGCCCTCCGACCCTGGACCAGGCCCGTCCCCAGATCGTCCGCTACCTGACCTATGAAGGCGTCCGACAGCTGCTGGAGCAGTTACGCGGCAAGGCCAAGGTCGAGGTGCTGCTGTCCGGCCAGACCGGCGGCCAGGAACCAGCCTCCGCCCCGCCCGCCGAGTCCAACACCCAAGTCACTCCGAACGCCCCGGCCGCTTCTGTTCCGAACGCAGCCCCCGTCGCCGCACCTGTCACTGCGAACAAGTCATGAGCCGCACGCCTTCCCAGACGCCCCCCAAGCCTCGCGCGTCCACGGGCCAGAAGATCGAACACGCCATCGAAAAGGCGCTCGACCCCTTCGCCACCGCCATCAAGCGCGCCACCCAGCCCTCGGCTGCGGCGACCCCGGCTGCGCCCCCCGCCGCGCCCGGCAAGCCCGGCCTGAAAATCTCGCCCCTGGCCGTGCCCTTCCCGACCATCCCCCCCATCGGCGGGGTCGAGATCGCGACCGGCCGGGCCGGCTTCTACAAGCATCAGCGCGACGACTTGGTGGTGTTTCGCTTCGCCAAGGGCACGACCTGCGCGGGCGTCTTCACCAAGCACAAGGTCGGCTCGGCTCCGGTCGACTGGTGCAAGCGCCACCTCGACGCCGATGACGGCGGCAAGGACGTGCGCGCCCTGGTGGTCAACGCCGGTTGCGCCAACGCCTTCACCGGGAAGGCGGGCGCCGACGCCGCACGCCGCACCGCTTCCGAGGTCGCCAAACGCTTCGGCTGCCGCCAACGCGACGTCATGCTGGCCTCGACCGGGGTCATCGGCGTGGTGCTGGACGACCACAAGATCGCCGCCATCCTGCCCGCCGTCGAGACGCGGCTGGATCCCGACAACTGGGCCGGCGCCGCGCGCGGCATCATGACGACCGACACCTTCCCCAAGGGTTCCTACGTCGAGACCCAGATCGAGGGTCACACCGTCCGCATCGCCGGGATCGCCAAGGGCTCGGGCATGATCGCGCCCGACATGGCGACCATGCTGGGCTTCATCGTCACCGACGCCGCCATCTCGCCCGCCGTCCTGCGCGCCCTGCTGGGCCTGCACGTCCGCACCACCTTCAATTCGGTGACGGTGGACGGCGACACCTCGACCAACGACACCTGTCTGATCTTCGCCACGGGCACGAGCGGCGCCCCGCGCATCGGCCGGGTCGGCGACCGCAGGCTGAAGGATTTCTCGGCGGCCCTCGACAAGGTCATGCTCGACCTCGCCCACCAGCTGGTCCGCGACGGCGAGGGCGCGACCAAGTTCGTCAAGGTCACGGTGGACGGCGCGGCCAGCCCTGCCTCGGCCCGCAAACTGGCCAAGTCGATCGCCGACAGCCCCCTGGTCAAGACCGCCATCGCGGGCCAGGACGCCAATTGGGGCCGGGTCGTCATGGCCGTGGGCAAGACCGACGAAGCCGTCGACCGCGACCGCCTGGCGATCAAGTTCGGCCCGCATCAGGCCGCCATCGACGGCGCCCCGGCCCCCGACTACGACGAGGCCAGGATGACCGCCTATATGAAGAACGCCGAGATCGACATCACCGTCGACGTCGGATCGGGCCGGGCATCAGCCACTGTGTGGACCTGCGACCTGACCAAGGGCTACATCGAGATCAACGGGGATTATCGGAGCTGATGCCATACACAGGCCGTCACCCTCGGGCTTGACCCGAGGGCCGGGCCTTCGGCGCATCGGTCACGAATACCTCCCCGCATCCTCACCCCTCGCCGATCTCCCCGTCGTTCAAGCGTCGCAAGAAAGCCTGCACGCTCCCCTCGCCATCGTTTGAAACATCCCTTCGAGGATCGGCGCCTTCACCGCATAGCCAGGGATAGAGGTCCGCCCACTCTGGGTTCCTCTGCTCAATCAGTTGCATCTTCCAGGCCCGGTTCCAGCGCTTCAACGCCTTCTCGCGCCTGATGGCCGAAGTGACCCGCTCGAAGGTCTCGAACCAGACCAGCAGGTTGCAACCGTGCGCTTTCGAGAACCCGTCCGCGACGCCCTCCCGATGCTGACGACTACGTTCGTAAAGGTTGGCGGTCATGCCGATGTAGATGACGCCGAACGGCCGGCTGGCCATCATATAGGTCGCGATTAGGGGTCGGCGCTCATGATCCATAGCGCCGATGTGCCGACCCTCCGGCCCTCGGGTCAAGCCCGAGGGTGACGGGGATGTGTCACGACAGCCGGTCGCGGAACGCGGAATAGTCGAACTCGCGCACCATCGTCAGTGCTTCGGTCTTGCTGTTCCACAGCGCGATGGCCGGAAGGGGCACGCCGTTGAAGGTGTTGGTCTTCACCATCGAATAGTGGGCCTGATCCAGGAAGGCGATGCGCGTTCCAACGGGCGGACGCTCTGCAAAGACGTAGTCGCCGATGATGTCGCCGGCCAGGCAGGACGGCCCGCCTAGACGCATGGTGACGTTCCCTGCCGCGTCTTTGGCCGTCGCCTCGCCCAGCATCGCAGGGCGATAGGGGGCCTCGATGACGTCGGGCATGTGGCAGGTCGCCGAGATGTCGGTGATGCCGACGGCCATGCCGTTGTCGAAGGTTTCAAGCACCTCGCCGATCAGGATGCCGGCGTCCAGAGCCACCGCCTCGCCGGGCTCCAGATAGGCCTGGACGCCGTGGCGCTGCTGGATGTCCTGCAGGAAGGCGACCAGATCATCGATCTGATAGTCGGCGCGCGTGACGTGGTGGCCGCCGCCCAGGTTGAGCCATTTCACCCCGCCCAGCAGGGGCGCCAGCCTGGGCTCCACCGCAGCCCAGATGCGCGACAGGGGCGCAAAATCCTGTTCGCACAGGGCGTGGATATGCAGGCCGTCGATCCCGCGCATATGCTCGGGCGTCAGTTGCGAGATGGGGAATCCCAGGCGCGAACAGGGCTGGGCCGGATCGTATTTGGCGACCTCGCCCTCCGAGTGTTCGGGGTTCAGACGCAGGCCGATCTCGAACACCTCGCCGGCCGCGCGAGCCTCGGCGATCAGGACGGCGAAGCGCGCCACCTGGTCGGGCGAGTTGAAGATCACATGGTCCGACAGCCGCAGGATCTCGGGCAGGTCCTGCGCCTTGTAGGCGGGCGAATAGGTGGTCAGTTCGCCGCGATAGAACTCGCGCGCCAACCGCGCCTCCCACAGGCCCGAGGCGCAGACGCCGTCGAGGTATTCCCCGACGACATCGGCCAGCGACCACATCGAAAACGCCTTGAGCGCCAGCAGCACCCGCGCCCCGCCCCGCGCGCCGACATCCTTCAGCACGGCGAGGTTGCGACGCACCGCGACCTCGTCAACCACAAAGGCGGGCGACGGGACGCGATTCAGGTCGAAATGGGCGAAGGCGCCGGGATCACCGGCCTGGGTCTGCATCGCCATCAGAAGGCCAGCGGGGCGTCCAGGTCCTGCACCTTCCACGGCAGGCCGTGCTTGTTCAGCATGTCCATGAAGGGATCGGGGTCCAGCTGCTCGATGTTGAAGACGCCCGCGCCCTTCCAGGCGCCGGTCAGCATCAGGGCCGCGCCGATCATGGCGGGGACGCCGGTGGTGTAGCTGACGGCCTGGTTGCCGGTCTCGGCATAGGCCTCTTCATGGTCGCAGATGTTCTTGACGTAGACCGTCTTGGCCACGCCGTCCTTCTCGCCCGTGGCGATGGTGCCGATATTGGTCTTGCCCTTGGTGATCGGACCCAGCGAGGCCGGCTCGGGCAGCAGGGCCTTCAGGAACTCGATCGGGATGATCTCACGGCCCTGGAACATGATGGGCTCGATGCCGGTCATGCCGACATTCTCGAGCACTTCCAGGTGCTTGAGGTAGGAATCGCCAAAGGTCATCCAGAAGCGGATGCGCTTGATTTCCGGGTAGAATTTGGCCAGCGATTCCAGCTCCTCATGGTACATGAGGTACATGTTCTTCTCGCCGACGCCTTCGAAATTGAAGGTCTGCTTGTGCGACAGGGCCGGGCCTTCGATCCACTGCCCGTTTTCCCAGTGACGCGACTCGGCCGTAACTTCGCGGATGTTGATTTCCGGGTTGAAGTTGGTGGCGAAGGGCAGGCCCGTGTCGCCGCCGTTGCAGTCCAGGATGTCGAGCGTGTCGATCCGGTCCAGCAGGTGTTTCTTGGTGTAGGTGGCGAAGACCGAGGTCACGCCGGGGTCGAAACCCGAGCCCAGCAGCGCCATCAGGCCGGCGTCCTTGAAGCGTTCCTGATAGGCCCACTGCCACTTGTATTCGAACTTGGCCTCGTCGCGCGGTTCATAGTTGGCCGTATCGAGATAGTTCACCCCGGCCGCCAGACAGGCGTCCATGATGTTCAGGTCCTGGTACGGCAGGGCCAGGTTGACGACGAGGGCGGGCTTTACGGCCTGGATCAGGGCCGTGGTCGCGGCCACGTCGTCGGCGTCGATGGCGGCCGTATCGATGGTCACGCCAAAGCGCGATTTCACGGACTCAGCGATGGCGTCGCACTTGGACTTGGTGCGCGACGCCAGGGTGATATGCGAAAAGATGTCGGCGTTCATCGCCATCTTGTGAACCGCGACGGAACCCACGCCGCCCGCACCGATAACCAGCACCCTGCTCATTTCACGCACTCCTGAAACTGTCGAGAAAACCGGGCTGCAAGCCCCGCCTCCATATGGGGCGCGGCTCATAGCATGATGATGACAACACCGCTAACGGCGTGATGAACCGGCCTAAGCTGCCTCTGCCGACGCCTGCTCCGCCTTCCTGACCGCGCTGGCGCGCAGCTTTTCGCTCTCGGACTTCAGCTGGCCGCAGGCGGCGAGGATGTCGCGGCCGCGGGGGGTGCGGATGGGGCTGGCGAAACCGGCCTTGTTCAGGATAGCGGCGAAGACCTCGATGGTCTTCCAGTCCGAGCATTCATAGTCGGTGCCTGGCCAGGGATTGAACGGGATCAGGTTCACCTTGGCCGGGATGCCGTCGATCAGCTTAACCAGTTCGCGGGCTTCGGCGGGGCTGTCGTTGACGCCTTTCAGCATGACGTATTCAAACGTCACCCGGCGCGCGTTGGACAGGCCCGGATAGGCGCGGATGCCAGCCATCAGCTGTTCGAGATTGTACTTCTTGTTCAGCGGCACCAGCACGTCGCGCAGAGCATCGTTGGTGGCGTGCAGGCTGATGGCCAGCATGGCCTGGGTGCGCGTGCCCAGGGCGTCCAGCTGGGGTACGACGCCACTGGTCGAGACCGTCATGCGCCGGCGCGACAGGGCGATGCCCTCGGGGTCGCTGATGATGTCGATGGCGTCCGACACTCCGTCCAGATTGTAGAGCGGCTCACCCATGCCCATGAAGACGATGTTGGACAGGCGGCGGTCCTCGGACGGCGAGGGCCATTCGTTCAGGTCGTCGCGGCAGACCTGGACCTGGGCCACGATCTCGGCGGCGGTCAGATTGCGGACCAGCTTCTGGGTGCCCGTATGGCAGAAGGTGCAGTTCAGCGTGCAGCCGACCTGAGACGACACGCACAGGGCGCCCGCCCGGCCCACGTCGGGAATATAGACGGCCTCGACCTCGATTCCGGGCGCGGTGCGGATCAGGTATTTGCGCGTGCCGTCCTTGGACACCTGACGCTCAACGATCTCAGGCCGGGCCAGGGTGAAGCGCTCGACCAGGGCCGCGCGCGTGGCCTTGTCGATGTTCGACATCTGGTCGAAATCGGTCAGGCCGTGATGGTGGATCCAGCGCCAGACCTGGGTCGCCCGCATCTTGGCCTTGCCTGCATCACAGACCCCGCCCTCGACCAGGGCGTCGCGCAGGCCGGTGCGCGTCAGACCGGCAAGGTTGACGGGCGGCTTGGGGGCGGCGGTCGAGCGGGTGAGATCGAGCGTGATGCTCAAGGGGGGAGTTCCTGATGCGACGAAGCGGGCCTTATACCACAGATCGCGCTGGATTTAAGGCGCGCGCTGTTGGCACGATAGGCAATCGCTGAACCTCCGCCGTTCCGAGCCGTTTCGTCGGCTATCCGACACGGAGAAGTTCCAGCCCATGCGTACCCCCAGCACCGTCGCCGCCCCCGCCTTCATCGCCGCCTGCTTGGCACTGGCCGCCTGCGGGCCGAGTCCCACCCCCTCAACCAGCGATCCGGACACGACCGCCGCCGACGGGGTGACGCCGCCAGCCCCCCTGCCGGCGCCTGTACCGACCCCCACGCCAATGCCTGTGCCTGTTCCAGTGCCAGTGCCGGTCCCCGCCAATGGCGAACAGGGCGGGACCGACGACTGGCGACAGGTGGCGACCAGCGCGGACGGCGCGGCTCTGGGCCGTCTCGATCAGGCCTGGCGTCTGGGCCGCGCCGAGGCCGAGGATCGGGGTTTCGCCGCCCAGGTCGAAGCGCTCGGCCCCCTGGTCGATCCGAACGCGGCCCAGGCGGGGCGGCTGCAACCGGCGCCCGGAACCTATCGCTGCCGCACGGTGAAACTGGGATCAAAGGCCGAGGGCGGCGTGGCGTATCTCGCCTATCCCTATTTCCAGTGCTCGGTCGAGATGACGCCCGGCGGCGACCTGATTCTGACCAAGGGCACAGGCTCGCAGCGTTCGCGCGGCCTGCTCTATCCCGACACCGACCGCCGTCTGGTCTTCATCGGCGCCCAGGCCTGGGGCGACGAGCGGGACTATCCTCGCTACGGCCAGAACCCGGAGCGCAACCAGATCGGCGCCTTCGAGCGCATCGGCGCCAATCAGTGGCGACTGGTCATCCCCTGGCCCAAGCAGGAGGCCAAGCTGGAGATCCTGGAACTGATCCGCTGATCTAGAGGATGAAGCGGCTGAGGTCGGCGTTCTTCGCCAGATCGCCGACCTTCTCGCGCACCTGTTCGGCGTCAAATGTCAGCGTCTGGCCCGACAGGTCCGAGGCTTTGAAACTGGTCTCTTCCAGCACCTTCTCGATGACCGTGACCAGACGCCTTGCGCCGATGTTCTCGACCGCGCCATTGGCCGCCACCGCCGCGTCGGCCATGGCCTCCACGGCATCAGAGGTGAAGACCAGTGTCACCTCCTCGGTCGCCAGCAGGGCCTGGTTCTGGCGGATCAGATTGGCCTCGGGCTCTGTCAGGATGCGCACGAAGTCGTCGCGGGTCAGGGCCTTCAGCTCCACCCGGATCGGCAGCCGCCCCTGAAGCTCGGGCAGCAGGTCGCTCGGCTTGGCGACATGGAAGGCCCCCGAGGCGATGAACAGCACATGGTCTGTCTTCACCGGCCCGTATTTGGTCGAGACGGTCGTGCCCTCAATGAGAGGCAGCAGGTCGCGCTGGACCCCTTCGCGCGACACATCGGCGCCGCCCTTGTCCTGGCGTCCCGCGACCTTGTCGATCTCGTCGAGGAAGACGATGCCCTCCTGTTCGGCCAGTTCGACGGCCTCGCGGCTCAGGCTGTCCTGATCCAGAAGCTTGTCGCTTTCTTCGGTGGTCAGGGGCGCGATGGCCTCCTTGACGGTCGTCTTGACCGACTTGGTGCGCCCGCCGCCCATCTTGCCCAGCATATCCGACAGGTTGATCAGGCCGACATTGCCGCCGCCCTGCCCCATGTCGAGACCGCCCAGAGGCGAGGCGTTGTCGGCCAGATCGATCTGGATCTCCTTGTCGTCCATCTCGCCGGCGCGCAGCTTCTTGCGGAAACTGTCACGCGTCGCCGGGCCGGAGCCCGGCCCCACCAGGGCGTCCAGGATTCGCTCCTCGGCGGCCGCCTCGGCCTTGGCGCGGACGCCTGCACGCCGGTTGTCGCGCACCATGACAAGGGCCGCCTCTACCAGATCGCGCATGATCTGATCCACGTCGCGACCGACATAGCCGACCTCTGTGAATTTGGTCGCCTCGACCTTGAGGAAGGGCGATCCGGCCAGTCGCGCCAGCCGCCGGGCGATCTCGGTCTTGCCGACGCCGGTCGGGCCGATCATCAGGATATTCTTGGGCGTCACCTCGTCGCGCAGGTCGGCGGGCACGCGCTTGCGCCGCCAGCGATTGCGCAGGGCCACGGCGACGGCGCGCTTGGCGTCGTGCTGGCCGACGATGAAGCGGTCAAGTTCGGAGACGATTTCGCGGGGAGACAGATCGGTCATGCACCGCAGATAGTCGCTGTCAGCCCCGAGCGGGAGGGGTCGCCAGCGTCGCAGTCAGATCGCAGCCTCTACAGCAGGGCGGCAAAGATCACGGCGACGACGCAGACGTCGAACAGGCGGGCGGCGGGGATCAGCAGGAATGACATCGCGACGGGACCACGAAGGAGACAGATGTCCCCGGTCCTGCAAGGGGCGCGCCAGTTTCGTGCGACAGGCGAAGACCCGGATCAGATCTCGGTGCGCTTGGTCGTTCCGCTGGGCGGGCGGCGTTCCTCTTCGCCCGAATATTGCGCGCCCAGATATGTGGCGCGGGCGGCGTCCATCACCGGCGGGCCGCCCCGGATGCCGTTCCTCTGACCGCCCTGGCCCAGCACCTGGGCCGCGAAGGCGGCGGCGCCCGTCGTTTGCGGCCCTGCCTTTCGCGTCCGGGCGGCAGAGGTTGCAGGGTCGCGGTCGCCTGCCTCGGGGTGATCCACCACCTCGCCGACCGGGACCAGGTCGCGCGAAGCGGACTTGGCTTGATTGTCTCTGGCGGCGGCCTGGTCTTCGCGGCGTTCGGCCATGCGGCGTTCGGCGGCGCGGCGATCGCGCGGGCTAACGGCTGCAATGGGGCGAACGCCGTCGGTCACGGCGTGTTCGATCCGGCCAGCTTGTCCAGCTGGGCGCGCATCTCGTCCATCTGGCGGCGCACGTCCGCCAGAGGATCGGCGGTGGGTTGAGACGGCGCGGCTTCGGGCTCGACCGCCGTATCGGCAGGGCGGCCATAGGCTGGGGCGAACATCTTCATGGCGTTCTGGAAGATGGCCATGTTCTGTTTGACCGCCTCCTCCATCAGGTTGCCGGTGGCGCCGCCGCTGAAGGCCTTGGCCACCTGGGAACGATACTGTTCCTGCTGGCGCGAGAAGGATTCCAGCGACATTTCCAGATAGCCGGGCAGGACGCCCTGCATCTGACCGCCGTAGAAGCCGATCAACTGACGCAGGAACTGGACGGGCAACAGGGCCTCGCCGCGGCTTTCTTCCTCGAAGATGATCTGGGTCAGGATCTGGCGGGTCAGTTCCTCGTTGGACTTGGCGTCGAAGACCACGAAGTCGATGCCCTCGCGCACCATGCGCGCCAGGTCTTCAAGCGTCACATAGGCGCTGGTCGAGGTATTGTAGAGTCGCCTGTTGGCGTATTTCTTGATGACCACGACGTCGCCCGCCTTGGTCTTTCCGCCCTGATTGCCCGCTTGAGTCTTGTCGTCGGCCACGCCTGTCCTCGCTCACTGTGCAATTGCAGTATTCCGCACTGCGAAGAGAACCGCCAGAGGTTGATTCCGCTCCGGCGGCTTCATCTGGCCGTTCAGCCCGTCGCGGCGACGGGCGCCAGGACCACCCCGACCAGTATGGCGACCCAATGAACCCCGGCCCCGGCGACGACGAAACCGTGCCAGATCGCCCGGCGATACGGGACCTTGGGGCGGATGAAGACGAAGACGCCTGCCGTGTAGATCAGCCCGCCCAGCACCAGCAGACCCAGGGCAACGGGATGGACGGTCTCCATCATCGGCTTCAGCGCGACGACAGCCAGCCAGCCGAACACGACATAGACCCCGCTCCAGAAGACGTCTGAAATCCGTGGCGCGACCATCTTGGCCATGACGCCCGCAAAGGCGATGGCCCAGACCGTCAGGGTGAAGCCGATGGCCCAGGCCCCCTCGAACCTCTGGGTCGTGAAGGGGGTGTAGCTGCCCGCGATCATCAAAAAGATCGCCGCCTCGTCCATTCGCCTCAGGACGGGGCGGGCCGCGCACGGGTTAGTGTAATTATAGATGGTCGAGATCGCCAGCATGACCACCAGGCACAGGGCGTAGATGGCGGTGGCGATGGCCGTGCTCGGCCCGCCATAGACCGCCGACAGGGTCGCCAGCACTCCGCCGCCGACGGCGGCCAGCACCAGCCCGACCAGATGCACATAAAGGTCCGCCAGCCGCTCGGCGCGGGTCTGGTAGTGATCGATCATGTCCAGCGCGTCTGGCGTGCAGACGTGGACGAACAGATTACGCAGACGCATCACCATGGCTCCATCAAGCCGACGACCGTTCGGTTCGTTCCCGACAATATGGGCCTGCTGCATGACCATCTGCTGAATCACGCGAAGAATGGGTGACGACGGCGCGCGAATGCGGCAAAAGCGCAACGCCTATATTTCAGCGCCGAGTGAATATCATGACCACCGCTGCCTTTGATGTCGTCATCGTCTCTGCCGCCCGCACCCCCGTCGGGTCGTTCCTCGGCGGCCTGTCCAGCGTGCCAGCCTCGAAACTGGGCGAGATCGCCATCAAGGCGGCGCTGGAACGGGCGGGCGTCCCGGCCGCAGACGTCGATGAAGTCATCATGGGCCAGGTGCTGCAGGCCGGCGCGGGACAGGGTCCTGCGCGACAGGCCGCCATCGGCGCAGGTCTGCCCAACGAAACCCCGGCCTGGAGCCTGAACCAGTTGTGCGGCTCAGGCCTGCGCGCGGTGGCCCTGGCCTATCAGCAGATCGTCCAGGGTGACGCCAAGGTGGTCGTCGCTGGCGGCCAGGAGAACATGAGCCTGGCGCCCCACGCCCAGTATCTGCGCGGCGGCCAGAAGATGGGCAGCCTCGAACTGGCCGACACCATGCTGAAGGACGGGCTGATCGACGCCTTCCACGGCTACCACATGGGCAAGACCGCCGAGAACATCGCCGACCGGTGGGAGATCACCCGCGCCGCCCAGGACGCCTTCGCCGTCGCCAGCCAGAATAAGGCCGAGGCCGCCCAGAAGGCCGGTCGGTTCGACGCCGAGATCGTCCCCGTAGTGATCCCCGGCAAGAAGGGCGACACCGTCGTCGACAAGGACGAATACATCCGCCACGGCGCGACCATCGAGGCGATGGAGAAACTGCGTCCCGCCTTCGCCAAGGAGGGCTCGGTCACCGCCGCCAACGCATCGGGCCTGAACGACGGCGCCGCCGCCCTGGTGCTGATGTCGGCTGATGAGGCCAAGGCGCGCGGGCTCGAGCCCCTGGCCCGTATCGCATCCTGGGCCACCGCCGGCGTCGATCCTGCCATCATGGGCACCGGCCCGATCCCGGCCTCGAAGAAGGCCCTTGAGAAGGCCGGCTGGACCGTCGCCGACCTCGACCTGATCGAATCCAACGAGGCCTTCGCCGCCCAGTCCCTGTGCGTTGTCCAGGAACTGGGCCTCGACACCGCCAAGGTGAACGTCAACGGCGGCGCCATCGCCATCGGCCACCCCATCGGCGCCTCGGGCGCCCGCGTCCTGACCACCCTGCTGCATGAGATGAAGCGCTCGGGCGGCAAGAAGGGCCTAGCCACCCTGTGCATCGGCGGCGGCATGGGCGTGGCCATGTGCGTGGAGCGGGTCTGATACGGACCTGACTACCGCTCGGGATCAGCGCCGTTCGTCGGCCGCCACGGCGGCGATGACCCGGTCCACCACCGTCTTGCAGCGGGCAAAGCCCTGGGTCGCGGCCAGGGTCGTCTCGTCCATATAGAGGGCGCGATTCAGCTCGATCTGGATGGCGTGAAACCCCTCATCCGGCCGCCCCCAAAACTGGGTCGAATACCCGCCTGCATAGGGCTGGTTCAGGCCCACCCGCCATCCCGCCGCCTCGAACAGGGCGCGCAGCCGCCGGGTCAGCCGGACGTCGCAAGCCGAGCCGTGCCGGTCGCCCAGCACCACGTCCACCCCCTGAACCGGCGCCCTTCCCGGGCCTCGCGAACGGCCCGACGCCGCCCGCGACGGCATCGAATGCCAGTCGATCAGGACCGCGCGACCCTGGGCGCGATACGCCTTGGCCATCAGGTCGGACAGCGCCTCGTGATAGGGGGCGTGAACCGTCTCCAGCCGCCGCACCGCCTCGATCATGGGAATGCGCCGGTCATACAGGTCCGCGCCATCGCCCGCCCGGCGGGGAATGACGCCAAAGCCCGCCAATGTCTTGGGCGAGGGCTCGGCCGCCGGACAGTCGTCGATCAGGGCCGGATCAAGCTCGCTCGCCGCGCGGTTCAGGTCGAGATAGGCGCGACTGACCCGGCCGCACAGGACCGGAATCCCATGGCCGGGCGCGGAGGCGATCAACTGGTCGACCAGCACGTCCTCGGCGCTGCGGATCCGGGCCTCGGACAGGTCCGCCGCCGGCCGAAAGTCGCCAGGCCTCACCCAGCCGCTGTGCGGCGAGGCGAAGACCAGCGCCCCGCCGGCCGTTGCGGGCGCGCAGATCTCGAAAGGCTCTGTCGAGGCGGAAGGGTCGGCTGACATGGTCATGACGCCATAGACTGTTTTTCGCCGTCCCCTCCACTCCCCCGACCTGGCATTCACAGCCTTGCGGCGCCCGCGACAGGGGATTTTCATGGCCGGTTTACGGTTCTGACCTTAGGATCGGCTCTGATTTTCGGGGACCCAGACTTCATGGCGAGAATACTTCTGGCGGAAGACGACGCCTCCTTGCGCGGTTTCCTGACGCGGGCGCTGGAGCGCGCCGGGCATCAGGTGATCGATTGCGAGAACGGCGACGACGCCATCGACGCCCTGGAACACGGCCCTTACGACCTTCTGCTGACCGACATCGTCATGCCCGGCGCTGACGGCATAGAGGTGGCGCGCGTCGCCGCCGCCCGCCAGCCGGGCCTGCGCATCATGTTCATCACCGGTTTCGCCGCCGTCGCCCTCAGCGCGGCCCAGGCCTCGCCCCAGGCCAAGGTCCTGTCCAAGCCCGTGCACCTGCGCGACCTGGTCAACGAAGTGGACCGGATGGTCGCCGCCTGAATTCCCGGCTGATTTCAGGCCGAATTTCAGGCTGAGGCGGGGCAAAGCAAGATTGCCCCATCTTAGTCCGAAAAGGGTCTTGCGATTGGCCCGGCCTGCGGGGTATAGACCCCTCCTTCCCGTTCCGGACGCCCTCGCGGGGGTCTTTCGGAACCGTCTTGGCGGATGCGTAGCTCAGCGGGAGAGCACCTCGTTGACATCGAGGGGGTCACAGGTTCAATCCCTGTCGCGTCCACCATTCTCCCCTTTTGGGGACACGCCTTTCAGACAAATAGACCGGCCCGTGAGCGCACAGCGATGCGACCGTTCGCCTGTCCGATAGGCCGCTGAGCGCTGGCCGCGTGATGGCTGGCGCGACTGTCCGCCAGGCCAAAAAAAAGCCGCACCCGAAGGTGCGGCGTAAAGTCTATAGGGAGGAAACGCCCAGGAAGGGCAAGACGCCCGGAGGCGTCGAAGGTCAATCTAGGTTGCAGCGCACAACGCGTCAAGCCGTTTGGCGGGATTTTTGATCACGCACGGTTACGTTCTTTTGCCAGTCGCCCCACAGAACAAGGCTTTCAGGGACACAATCGCGACACGATCACGCCTTTCGTGATGCTGCACTGCGAAAT
>Ga0247803_1000325_pt1 | contig 27490 bp, 30 predicted proteins | sample UWRJL014104B1_FD_180928 | JGI IMG/M metagenome (GOLD analysis project Ga0247803, IMG submission 180928) | Plant litter microbial communities from Arlington Agricultural Research Station in Wisconsin, United States - UWRJ-L014-104B-1 | ecosystem: Environmental > Terrestrial > Plant litter >...
CAAGAAACGTACCTTCAGCAACTTGTCTAATACATCAGTGCTGTTTGGCGACGATACGTCTGAGCAACACTCTTTCCCCCGCCGCAAAGTTGCACGGAAACTCAGCAATGGTGGCCTCAAGCCACTGTTGAAATACAAGGAAAACGCCCACGAAGACATGAATGGCTTTGAGCATGCCATCGAGACGGATGACGAAGACTACAGCGGCGTCAATCTGGTGCCTGAAGACGATGAATCTGAATTCAATTTTGAAGAGCAAGAGGAGAGCTACATCATTCGTGAGGAGGAGCAACAAGCTACTGCCCTCATCAGCCAGTACAATGATGCGCGTCGTCTGAGCCTCGATAGTCATGCGAGTGATGACATATTCGCCATCACTGCCCCGCTGGGCGACACGTATAGCATGAGTCTACCTAGCCTTGATTTCGGCCAGTTCTTTGAGCCCGAGGTTCTCCCAGCTTCGCCCGAACCAAGCGCAAAGAGGAAGTACTCGGACAGTTCCACCAAGCGCGTTCGCTTCGATGATGAGGTCCAAGTATCGGACAGCTCCAGTACCTCTTCTTCGGAGCTTGATAGCACTCTCTACCCTGACCTGTTCCTGGAGCAAGACAAACTCCCTCCGGGCTTGAGTCAGCTCATGGACCACGACGACGAGGACAACGGAGATTATGACTCTCCTGCATCCGAAATGTCCTTTTGGGACTTTGGTCAGGAGGAGACACAGAGCGTGCCAACCGAAGCCGCTGAAGACTTTGACGAGTTTTCAGATCCTGGCTCGAGTGGCTATGAAAGTACGCTTGCGTCCATTGACTGTTGTGAATCGTCACTAACGCTTTGTTCCAGCCGACATGGGTGACACTACGGATGAGTATGATTCCGAGGTGGATTCGATTACTCGCCCTCACACTCCTCTGGACAGGAAATCTGTGTTACGCCGTCCATCTTCTGCGCCAGGTTCCAAAGCTTCGAGCCCTAAGCCATTCGAGCGGACCTCAAGGCCCAACGGTCGCGCTATCCCGCCCACTCGTGGTATTTTCATCCACGATGATAGGAGCAAGGCGATTGCAGTGACGAACCGCACCACTAAGACGCTCACGTTCTACCGACCTCGTGCATCGATGGCGTCATGGATGTCCGCGCATGGTGCAAAGAGTAGCTCCTCGAGCACTAACAATAGTCCTCGCGCAACGATGCAACAACTGAACGGCTCGGACAGCGAAGTCAGCAACGAGGTTTTCAGCAATCCTTTCATAACCGACATCATGCTGACGGGCATCTTTGGCTCTGCTCCTACGGACGAATTCATCTTTGGCGCTGAGAGCATCGGACCTCCCGAGGCATTCTATCCCTTTGTCAGTATTGGTACGAACGGTGCTGTCGTGGACGACGAGGACGACTATGAAGACGTGGATAGTCAGGAGGATCTCAACATTACCGATTTTATGGATTTCGGCGACGACGCAGAAGATACTGATGTGGAACATGAGGATGAAGATACGGAAGTTCCGGCTACACCGGCAACCTCCATGCTTGCCATGCCTGGATCCACTCCGGCACACCCGACGCCAATGACGGACACTCCGGTCAATCGACAGAGGAACACATCCGATGTCATGCTTCAGCATTTTGATCGAGGAGTGGTGACTGCCTTCCGTAACAATCAGAATCGATACCGTGACCTCTCCTGCCTTCCGTCGGACCCCACTATCCGGGCCTCCGTATCTCGGCCCATCCGATCCGGAAAGTCAGCCGAAGCGGTTATGACCCCTCTCCGCAAACGGTCGACGCCCAAGAAGGTCGCCAAGTCTCCCTACCTGCCGAGCTCACCGTTAGTCAACGCCAGTTCACCCCTCAATGGCGTGACTAGAGCTTCTTCAAGACTGCATAACTCGGTTATGAGCTCTCGACGAGCTCCCAAAATGGGCACCTTCTCATAAGCAAGCTTGACCGTACTTGCACCACACAACATAATGTTGATCACCCCATGGCGTCCTAATTACAAGCGATAAGGATGGCGGAGAAGATGCTGGGATCTCTGGTGGGAATATCCCAACGACGTTACGATACCCACGGCCATTTATTTTTCCACTTTCACTTTGGAACTCTGTCTTAACCACACCAAATGAGTACGGGCTTGCATAGCTACCAAAAGTTCTCGACTCGGATCACGTTGTACGACAGCCGGAAACCCTTGCGGAGGGCTGCGATGATTGGGAAAAGAGTCTTCGCGCGATTTCCCCTCTTTCGCGGTAGTAGACGTTTGGCAGTCTCAGTACCCTATGTTATTTGTTTTAGAAACTGCTCCTTTGGCTCGGATTCTCTCTATTCACGTTCATGACATGCGCCCCTTTCTTTCAAACAGGGGCTCAAGAAGCTTGGGATGATACCATGTGGTTTTGGACACGTCGACTTTGATGACTATCCGACGGCGGGTCTTCTCGGAGTTTTTCCTATCTGGGAAGGCGGTGGGGTTCGGCGCCTCTTGTCTGGACTGTTGGCTTTCAGGTCGTTCCTGGTTCGTGTGTGCGTCGGTCGTGGGTCTCTTCGCTGAGAGGGCTGTGTAGGAGTATCTTTCTATAGTTGCGTTTGTGATGGCAATAAAAGCAGTATAAAACCACGCTTTATGTTATGGCTGCTGATTTGTGGTGTTCCATCGTGGCGAGGGAGAGCCAGCGGATGCGGGTGGATTCAACTCCACGTGGTATGCATCGTACCTGCGTCGCTTGCACCGTGAGGTCTCTATGGATGCTTGGCGTGGCGTCCGTGGTGTCTGCGGCCTAAGCTCCTCCTGGTCAGAGCTTCATCGACGTCACACGTTAGCGGTCGTCCCATGTGAAGATCCGCTACGCAACAACCTTCCACATTCCGCTCTGTCGTGCCCCATTGCAACGCTGCGACGATGGAAGACACAGACGATTATTGCGAAGACAAGAGAACGCTTTTCGATGCCGTCCAAGTACGCTCGCCATTTCATGCTCTACTCTGCGAACCGCCGCCAGCTTCGAAATGTCCCCCACATGTTCGGACGCGTCCGAAGCTTGAGGTGCTAATATATACGCGTGTAGGATGTCCTTCTTGCACCCTTTCGCATAGCGTCATCCCCAGCATTATTGAGGACGTATCTCAGAACCGCACTCCTCTTCATCACGTCCAGCATCCTCCTCGGCATCGCCGTCGTCGCGTATACATCCTTTTACTACGCCTACATCCCCATCCGCGGTATCGCAGTACCAGTGTACCTGCAATACGACCACGCATCACACGTCCCACTCTTTATACCACCACCGCCTCCGACACACTCCTCACCACCAATTGCCTCACCTACCGAAGCCAGCGCGCTGGTTCCCCGCCCATCCCGACATCCCTACGGCATCGCCAACATTCACGGCCTCGTCAGTCGCCAGAAATATGACGTTATAGTGGAGATGGACGTCCCGCGCAGCGAGAGGAATCTCGATGCCGGGAATTGGATGGTAGGCGTGGAGATAAGGGGTAGTGCGAAGGTAGGGGGCGGGGTTAGGGGTGTGCTTAGGTGGGAGGAGGAGTGGGACGTTGAGGACTATGCTCTCAGGCAAAATTGTGAGAGAGTCCAGGAGAAGAGTACAATGGAAGCGATACGCCATGAAGAGGCGGAGAAACCGCTTGTATTGGCGCGGAGTCGGCGGCCTGCGATATTGATGTATCGGAGCTGGATGACGGAGCTAGCTTATCGTGCGTTGAGACTGCCGCTCTATGTGCTCGGGTTTGGAATGGAGAGTGAGACGGTGGTGGTCAACATGATGGAGGGCGTCGAATTTGAAAAGGGATGGCGGAACGTGCCGTCTTCTCTCAAGCTAGAACTTCGCTCTAAGACGCCGCTGGAGGTATACAAGGTCAATGTTAAGTTTGCGGCAAAATTGGAGGGTTTACGGTGGGTCATGTATACTCATCGGCTTGCTTCTTTTGCCGTTTTCACGAGCGTGTTTTGGGCGGTGGAGATGGGGGTTGTGCTGCTTACTTGGGCGGTGTTTTCGTTCTGTCTTGCTGGCGCCGAGGAAGAAAATGACAACGACGCCCTCTCCGCAAACAAGAAGGCCGCCACAACGCCTAAATCTGAACACGCCGACTCGGCACCTCCCTCGCCGCTATCGGACGCTTCGCGCACGTTCCCTACGCTGTCGTCGCATCATCCGTTGCGGTACTCTTCTCCTAACGAAGGGAAGTATGAGGGGATCATCAAAGAGGAGAGGGTGACGACGCCGAAGTTGAAGGATGCGCCTATCAAGACGGAAGCTGAGGCGGATGAGGAGGAGGATGACGACTTTTTGTTGGATGAAGCGGAATTGGGTAGGGATTCGGGACTGGGGACTAGCATGGAGAGTGGACAGGAGAAAATAGCGGTTGCAAGGAGAAGTGGTGGGGGGAGGAAGAAGGAGAGGTGATGTGAGCTCAGATGGGGTGAGAGCATGTTACCACCGCTGTGATTGTTTTGTAGATTATGCGCAACCTTGGTAGACGGACATGTCTGTCTATTACACGGGTACATACGATTCGAACATAATCTAAGACCTCGAATTCTGCCAACCCTCCCCCTCACAGCATCGGCTTCATCTCTGCCACCGCGTCCCCATGCCTCATTTCAATCCTCTTCTTCCCCTCCCTTAACGCCTTCTCCACCTCCTCGTCCTCAATACCCGTCAAGTCCTCCATTGCCACCACTCTCCTCTCCAAGCCTTTCAACAGTACGAATGTCGCATCGCTCTGTCCCACAGTTCCTTCAACAGCGTCTTTACAAAAACCCGCAGTCTCTTCGAAATGTAAATCACTCGCCTTCGTCCCATCAAGTATTATGCCGAATACATGTGGCATAGCTTCGAACTCGCGCCACCGCACTTTGACACCTTGCGCGTGTAGTCGACGTGCTAGCACCGCATCTTCGTCCCGCAACATCTCTTCGCCCAGACTGAAGAATACGGGAGGTGCGCCGCTCCAGTCCTTTGCGAGAAGCGGCGACACGAGCGGATGCAGCATCACGCTTGTGTCGCAGTATAATTCCGGGCGAGGGGGCTTAGCGGGCCAGGCGGGGCAAGGCGGGTATTTCATTTTGTTCATAAGAGAGGGCGGGGGGATGTAGTCATAGTGCGTGTTTGCTTCAATAGAGGGCAGGGAGCGGGTCACGTCGAGCCAGGGGCTGCTTAGGGCGAGGCCAGCTGGGAGAGGGATTTGGACCGTGTTTCCGTACCATGCTGTCGTTGGTAGGGAGGGTTCATCGGCGTGTGAACGGTGTAGCTGGAGGAGTAGTTGAAGAAGCGCAGCGCAGATCATACCGCCGGCGGAGTCGCCCGCAAAGACAATCTCGTTCGCTGGCACTGACGCATGTGGCGACCCGGGGGGTGGATATAGTAGCGTGAGGTACGCCGTAAACGCATCCAAAAGTGCTGCAGGAAAGGGATTTTGCGGCGCTAGTCGATACCGAACACTAAACACTCTGCCGCCTGTTTGGCGCGCGAGACGAGCGGCCATGGGACGGTAGGTTGCTGGGTCGAGCAGGTACATTGCGCCGCCATGGAAGTAGAGGGCTGTGACTTTGGATGTGGTTTCATCCATGAGATTGTCGAATTTCTGCTTCTCTGACAGGTCGGTGGATTCGGGGGCATTGTCAGATATACCAGCACGGTATCCAGTCCACTCTGCCTCCAACACCTTTCCCAACGGCTCCTCCCAATTCTCCCCTTCATCACCCATCTCTTTGACCGCCTGCATCACCACTTCCCTGCTCTCCTCACCTCTACCCTCGGTCTCCACACGCACTCTGGATACCCACATCCTGCCCTTCACCCCAGGATCTTTAGTCGTAAGTTTCTGCGCCGCGGTAATGGAAGAAGTCTTGGTATCGGGCCCTAGCATGTTGCGGAGCATATTGACTGTGAGTTCTGTCTTGAGGTCCCATTTCGAGCTTGTGGGGGAGAGGGAGAGGGAGTGCGAGAGGGCTGTTTTGAGGAGGAAGGGCGTTTTTGGGAGGAGGAACTTTAGAAGGGCAGTGGGAGTCGCGTCCATGTTTTGCGAGGGTGGCCGTGGAGATTAGAGTGGGAGATAGAGCCAAGGGATGGAAGGGATGCTTGTGAATTGGCGAGGGACGCGCAATATCCATCAATGAAGCAAAGAATGGGTAAATAAGTGTTTAGATGACTTCGCCGCGGGATCCAATCCCCATCACTAGCTTCATTTTGGACGTGTCGTCAACGACGTTTGCCTGGCCTTATGCCTCGGCTCAAGAACTTAGTTGGCTCTGATTGGCTCATTCGTATGACCAATCCTTCTATCGCATGCATGTACAGTACCTGGATATAAGTTTGGGAACACCTTACAACGTACAACTGTCGTCAGACGTCTGTACTAGTACCGAAGAAAGACGGACTACCTTAAGACGATTTGTTTTATATCTACTAAGCACTCATGGCGGCGTAGGTATAACAGCGACTGAGTTGGTATCCCAAATCTCTAAAAGCAGTTCAGTTGGAATGAAGAAGGGTCACGAGTAAGACTTCGAATTGATGATGATAATATGTGATTCGTTGAATACAGAGTGACAAATACAGTCATGCATTCTATCGAAACTCGTTCACCGGGATTAAGCAAAAACATCCAAACCCTGCTATCCCAGGGGGTATATCCATAAGCCTTACGCAACCCATCCATGAACGCCTCGTCCGTTGCTTAATGCAGAAAACGCCTATCCTAGATGTGAAAATTAAATCGATCTTTAGCCTGAATCTCCAATACAATCGAGAGAACCCGCTTAAAGAACACCCGCTTCAACGAGCGATTTCTCAGTCACACCGAGTACTTTATCGGAAGATCCTATTCCTCCAGCTCGCCTTCCTCGCTGACTACCTCGTCCGGCCCGGCCCCGTTCGAAGGCCCCTGCTGAGTCGGTGGCGGCGTATCAAAGTCGATGCCATCTTCGGGTGACCTGAGTCCGACGTAGATACTTGGTTCGCCGTCTTTGCTGGGTGACGCCTCGTATACGTCGGCCATGAGATTACAGGCCCGCCGAATGTCCCGTAGCTTGACGTATTGAACTTCCCACCAGGGTTTGCCGTCTTCGTCGGGTATCTCAAGTTCGACCAGGCGCGCGCCGGCGTACAATGATGCTGCAGCGATAGTGCGGGACGTGAAGAGGAGACAGAGCTGTGTGAGGCATGAGTCAGAGAGGAAGGCCCATGTGGCGTTGCGCAACCGCTTGTTGTGCTCTACGCCGTAGTATCTGAGCATGTCGTACATGGTCTTGAATGGCGGCTCCATGCTGAGATCGAAGCACAATGACTCAAGCAGCACATCCTCCGAATACAATATCGTGTCCCTCCACTTCCAAAAGTCCTTTGTCTGTTCATCGACCAGCTTATTCGGATCCTTGAGCGCCACGCGCACACAAGCAACAACCAACTCCTTCATCTTGCGACAATTCTCCTCAACCTTGGTAGCGAGGAACAGGGCGGTAGCGGCGACTTGCTGGTAGACTTTGAGCTCGGGATAGCCGATGGAGGTGAGGTGCTTACGTATTGATGGAGCGGCTTGTAGCCTGGCCGGCTCTTCAGGCTGTTGCGCATCAGGTAGCGGTTGAAGAAGACGGCGGCGGTGCTGAGCGTCGTCTGCGGCAGCTTGAGCATCATGCCGACCTGCAGGATGAAGTTGACGCCCTTTCTTCGCAGCGTGCGCTCTTCTTCGGGGGCCATGCCGTCGAGGATGGACGGTGCTTGGAGAAGCTCTTGGTCGGTAAAAATCCACTGTTGCTCGGCTTCTGCGACGGCAGGAGGTGGGGGGCGCAATGGCTCGCGCCGCTGCGCTGGGGCGCTGCCTATGGTGGTGGATACCATGGCAAGTGAGTTTTGTGGTAGAGGGAGAGGGGCCGAGATGTTGAAGATGCGATTTGCGAGGTGGGCGTCGTGTCGAGGTAGCGTCGATCAGGGAGTAGGGGTCAGCTACTCTCCTTTGGGTCGCGAGAAGTCGAAGGAAGCGCAGCGTAGATTGTGTCCCTATCAATATCACAGGCGGCACTGCAAGAGAAGCTCTGGTATTGTGCGCCGTTGCACGACCGCGTATTACGGTGCCGATGAACGTCAAGAGTGGCACTTCCGCGGACTGATGGACCGTGCCCAAGATCCGAGTGGGCCAATCAGCGCCCGTCCACTCAGTGAAATACGGGGGGATGCAGCTAAGTCCGAATCTACACTATCCTTGTATCAAGGGAAAACAGTGCATGGGTATCTGACTTATTCATGAATTACTGTTCTAGATACCGAATACAGTACATCTACAAATTGCCCGAACAACAGATATTTTATCCTTGTGATCAGTTGGGATCGGTAGGGTATCGTCAACAAGTCAAACGCCTTCCTTGCTGACAACAATACAAAAGAAAACGAAGAGCCGAGTAGAGACGGTGCCGAGTTATTCCGTGGTAAGTAACTCCCCAGCACCCTGGAAGGTCGGCTTCGCGTTGGGAAGGACCTTCGTGCATTCGGTCAAATTGTTGATATTGTTGACGCCGAGCAGAGAAAGCCGTATATACGAATAGGCATAATCCTCGTTCCAGTGACTCTGACCGCCCGATCCAGAAAACGAGGCCCACTCATTTGCTGTTCTGGGGTCCTTGGAGAGCGCAATGTCGCTAGGAAAGCGATAGACGGCTTTTGGTAGCGGCCCAGTGCCAAGAGTCTGGTTATAAAACAGTGTGTCCCACACACCTGGAGTACCATCTTGGGGTGCGGCAAACTTGGACTTGTCGACGAAGAATTGTTGGGATGTCGTGTGGGCACCGAGGAGGGCAACGAGGTCGCGCGGGATGATGGTCTTGTCTTGGAATAGGCCGATGAGCTTGTCGGCTGAGTCGTTCACGCCTGGGAGTAGACCGTCTTTCGCCGCTTTGCTGCTGTCTTTACGGCCGACGAAGGTGCGGATGCGTGGACCAAGAGGACATGCTATGATGTATCAGTTGTACCGTTGTCGCCGCAGTTCTTGAAAAACCTACTGACTACAGCATGCTTCGCGGCAAACTGGATAAGATCACCCGTGCCGACTCCAAATTGCTTTTGCAGACCTTCGATTACGCCAGCAATCACTTGCAGACCGTTGTTCTCCGGCCTGTTGATCTCCGATTTCGAGAGGATGATGCTCCCATCAGCACCTCCAAAATCCGTGCCACTGTCAGCAAGTGGCTGTGACCAGGTGCCGGCATCATGGAAGCCTAGTCTGATTGCTGCGCGTGCAACCGCATTGCATCGTCCAGAGGGTCCGAGGAACGTTATCGAGAGAACTTTGGAGATATACCACCACACGCAGCAAGTGTCGGCCACGCATTTCGACGAGCCCAATAGACCTGGAGGGTTGTATCCTGCTTCAGAACTTTGACCAGACTCATTGTCAAGGATGATGTTGGCAACGGACTTTCCGACTGCTGTTGTGCCGCCATCTTTGATATCGCCAATCAGCACTCTGGATTCCCCACCCTGACGCCTGGCAGCTTTTTGCTCGACTTCGCGGATAGTGTTGCCCATCTTGGGATACGCGTAAATGGTCGGGATCAAGAAGGAAACTCCAAGACCCATGGCGATGCTGGATGGTTTCATGTTGTAGGGCAGGTTAAAGACGCAGCCAGTGTGCTAAGAAGGAAACGAGTGAAGTAGCGGAACGAGTGATAGTGTGCGTATGAAGCGTTCCGATAGAGGCCGCAGCACCCCTCTATATAACTCTTCATATCTGCCGTATTCCTGCATGGTGCCCACAAGCCTGAAATCGCCGACGTAGATGCTGCGTACCTACAGTCTAAAAACATTAGGACGCTCCGTAGGTTGAGGTTCCAGCCATTGAGCCAGACTTCATTAAGAAGAAGATAGCTACCAAAGCTAGCTAAAGAAGTTCTGGAAGTGGCTGCAACACGAAGGGCTGCGTTGCTTTGTTGGTCCAGCATTTAGCCCAGCAGCAACAGGTAGGCGTCGGCCACAGTTCCGCGGGTAGGGGTAGGGGCCAGAGCGTACGCTGTCAGACCTGAAGAGGGTCCAGGGCTCGCAGAACGAAGCTTCGTTCGTCGATCTCACTTGGTGTCGAGACGGCGCGTTCTAAGAGGAGGTTCTAGATTCGACCCTACGACCGTCATTCTCATCATAGCCATTCGAGGCGCAGGTTTTTCGTGGCTGCATCAGTCGGTTCGGGCACCCCAGGATCTGCACGTGCGTTTCCTGTAAGCAGAACGTGGTTCTGGTTATCTAGGGCATGTTCGAGACAACATGGCAAGCCAAAGTCGAAGCCACGGGGCCTGCTCTTCCTCGACGACGTCTGTAAGCAGTTCTTTCAACCTAAAAAACAGACATCTTGTGCCGTCAGCGCATCGTCATCAGTTCAGTTTCGCGTTGAGTGGATAAGGATCTCGATGTCATGGATTGTTGTTGTGGTCTGAGAGTGTGCTCATGGGCCAGAACGAGATGATGCATCTCGCACGCTGCTGATCCGGTAGCACATGCAAGCCTTACCGCACCGGAGTAGGCAGCGAAGGGATGGGTATGATCTGTCCGGTCAAGAACGAGGTGGGGGAAGTCCGAAAGCTGGGGTCGAACGGGTCACAGGCGGGCTCGGGCTAGGTATTGTATCTTACCGTTCCGTGGATCTGCCGGGCCGGAACACTTCCGGGTCCAGCAGCTTGGGCGCAAATCCCAGCCTCCACCACCCTACATGAGAGAGCTGTCGGTCACGGGCAAAAGATGCCAAATACCTTCATCTCGAGCTGGCCGACTTTGTTTGCAAGAACTACTACTTTCAAATGACGTCGATGCATCTTTGGCCTACAGTAAATCTTCTTTCTCTCATACACTCGAACGATGAACCCCCGTTCCATATGCAATCCGCCCAGAACTCCATTTGTTCCCCTTTTCGACCGTAACGTAGCTGTCGCTCGTACAATAATATTACAGCAAAGCAAAAAGATCAGGATAGCTCAGAGGAGCGGTATTAAATAAATGTAGAGATGTATGCGTCGCATGACCAATGGCGCCGTGTAATGCTGGTGCTGTCTTGTCGGCATCTACTCGTGGTAGATGGCTTCGAAAAAGTATATGACGCCGAATATGAGGAATGCGATTGCGCCCCCAAGAGTGACTTAGCGGTGTTAGTCAAACGTAGATCGAGAGAGGAAACTGATGCTTACCAACACGCATGCTAACCTTGCCAGCAACTGCACGACCACCGATGACGGCTCCGGCTGTGCAAAGGCCATGTCCAACAATGGCACCACTAGTCACCCACCAATAGTCTGACCCGGCAGCCATGGCAACTGTAGCGATCTGGCTGCGGTCACCCCATTCACCAAGGAAGGTCATGACAAACGTCTGGACCCATGCGGGGCTGAGAAGGAGGGAAAACAGATTGTTCAAGCCGCTTAGAGCGCCCGTGATCGAAGAGCCACCCGGAGAAGCGGCGCGATCTGGAGAAGAGGACGGGCTTCGCGCCGGAGCAGGGAGCTGGGAGTTGGACCTTGGGCGTCGAGCGCGCCCGGACTCGAGAGCATATGGCGAGATGGACGATTTCCTATTGTTTCTGCGTCGTGCGAGATGTTCTTTCTCTTCGAGCTCCTGCTCTACCTCCCTCATTTCTTCGCCCACACCGTCATCAGGGCTCATTGCCAAGCCCTCCCGCAGTAGTTTGACGCCAAACACAAGAAACAGGCCAGCAGCGGCAAGGTGTGTGAAGCGTTCCGGAATAAGGGTAGGCACGGCGTGGCCCAGGACGGCGGATAGGATGGTCATAACGATGAGCGCTGAGAAGGCGGCAGAGAACACTACGAGACGAGGATGACGCATGGCCATGAGTGCGGCAACCAAGAAGGTCTTGTCGCCAATCTCCGAAAAGATGATCATGGTAAAGGAAAGCAAAAGAGAGTGGAAGGGTCGGATGACACCACCAACGTCGCCCGCGTCTGGCAGCGCGTCGGTTATCGATTTCGGCGGTGTGGTATCGAGCGGGTCAGTCTTGGAGGATCCGGGAGGCACGGGATGCGGAATATCGTGAGGCGACTCGGGGAGATCGGTGGGTTTCTGTGCTCTGTTAGACCGGCGAATTTCGACCGTCAATAATACGGCTTACCTCTAGCCCTTGCGCACCAAGAACGCGCGATTGTGTGTCAACTTCAGGCTCTTGCTTCTCCTTGATGTGCTGCTGCTCCTCGCCGTGTGGAAGAGCTGGCGCTTCCTTGGGCGACTCTGGAATCTTCTCCATCTTCGAGCCTGTCTTGTCCTCGTGTGCTAGCCGTTCGGCTTCCTTCGCAGAGACTCCACCTTCGGTGCCTGTGTTGCCCTTGGGTGCTGCCCTGTTGGGGTCATTCATGACGCTGTCATCCTCCTCTGCTATTGCCGCTAGTTGTTCCTTGGTCATGTCTTGCGCTGGACTAAGACGGGAACCAGGGCGCAACTCCTCTATCCCCCCTGGTCCCTTTTTAGATGCCACTGGCTTGTCATCCACATAGGGACCTTCGTGGGGCTTCCCATCGAACCCGTCTACTGGCGCATCTTTGGTGCCTCTTACCCCTGCGGCTGGTGTGGGAGCAGCGAGTGCAGCGAGATCGGAAGACTCGGCAGCGGCTCGTGCGACAGGCGTCGGCTCCGGGTCTGCGAGGATCTTTGCGGCGTAGACGTGTAGGGCAGGAAGCAGGAGAAGGAGGGCGGTCGCTCGTGGCTGTCGCAGCCTCATGGTGTCGGCGAGATGTGAAAGACGGACAGGGATATATCGCAAGGCTCTGAGCGTGCCCAGGCAGGAGATCGGCGACGAATGTGGCGTGTGTGGAAGTGTGGGTTTCGTGGACACTGAAAGTGCGGACAGGTGTTGGAAGAGCGATGCAGGTCGGTGCGGCGTACAAGTCCAACGGTGGGGATGCGATGCTGCTTCTGCTGGGTTGATGGGTGCGGCGACGCTTTTGGGAGGTCGATTACGAGGATGTGCGCAAGGGGTATGCGTTCCTTTTCAAGGCGGCTTTGGACCCCCGAGAAATACAGAAACCCGGCTGGCCAACAAGGAGGGTGTTGAAGACGCAGAGCTGACAGAGGCGGCAAGAAGGTGTTTCGTCTCCTGCTCTAAACAGATCCTCGAGCACACTCCAGACTGTATCCCTTTCTCCTTGCTCCACGGAGACATGTCGCCCGGAACAGCTAACCGCATAAGGCGCCGCCGCAAAATCACGTGAAAACGGGCTGCTTTCGCTTCCTTAGTAAGCGACCCATTCCAGGTTGAGAGCACCACCACAACAAACACGCGCAACCCAGCAGCTACCGTGCAACGCCCCTACAACACAAGCTCTACCAATTGCACGCGCATGTCCGCCGAAAACTAGAATGGCCGACCGCCGCTCAGTGCGCGCATCCAACCGCCTGGAAACCCCGACCCCGCACCCACCCTCCAAGCCGACGACGCTGCTGGCCGGCCGCACAGCGCGCAGACGGGGCACGAGGAGCGCCAGCAGAGACGTTGAGCTGCCTGTTGAGGACCTTAAACCCGCCCGGCGAAGCGCTCGCCAAGCAAGCGTCACCAGCTTCGCAATTGAAAGCGAGCACGAGGACGACGCCCGGCCCGAAGCCAGAACAACGCGGGGGGGACGCAAAGAGGCAGCCGGTGAGTTCTCAGCGCGCGACGCTACTCAAACCTCATCGACATGGCACTCTCTGACCCTGCCTTTGGGACAGACCTCGCGACTGTCCAAGAAGTCGACACGCAAATCCACAACGCCATCGAAGACATCCCCAACACGCCGCCACGACATGAACTGAACGCTTCCATCCCCCTTCGCTCGCCCGGTGCAGTCTCGGAAATGTCCGGAACAACCGCCATCTCCTCATTCTCTATGGTGGAGGCAGAATTGCTAGAGCCACGCTTCATGTTTCGCAAGCTACGCAAGCTATACGAAACCTCGGAAGAGTTTCTGGACCACCTGGTCCCGCAAGACGGCCGCCTGAGCGACGACCACCAGCACATTCGCGACATGCAGATGCCCGACTCTAGTTTCAGCGCAGACTACCGAGATTTCGACGCGGAGGTGGCTTACTACCTCAATGGCTTCCGTTTAGAACACCAGAGATACATCTCGCGCAAAGCAGTACATCGTGCGCTCCTTGGCCCAAACCGTGACTCGGATGCCTCCCGATGTGGCTTGGATCTTATCCTCTATGCGGCGAATCTGTTAATCTTTGCGAAGCAAGCCATTCATTCAGATAGAAGCGAAAAAGACTCATGGGATGCCCTCCGCGAATTAGACAATTTCTTCCCCACATTTTTCCTCTCAAAACTCATTCCCAGAAGCGACTCCTCGAGCTCTCCAGCGGGAGACAGCGCACTGCTGCGGGAGACATTCGATCTAGCTTTGGACCTACGAACACAGCTCGCAATCCTCTATCTAGAGCGCTCTTCGACCGAGGACAGTTTCAATCCTGACGAGGCACTGGACGAGGTTTTCTTCCAGTCAGATACTGCAGGAGGCGGTACCCTCATTCGAGGCTGGAATATCTCCGCGTTAGGTGGTGAGGAGTCCGCACTCCCGCAAGCTTTTCAAGGAAGTGTCATCGAGCGAATGAACAAGATTCGAGAGTTTTTCCCAGTCGACGATGAATCGATGCGGAGAGGTGACCTGGCTGACATAGATGGTCTTGGCACTAATTTCCCATGGGACTCGCTCGTTTTACGGCTCCTGGGCTGGGTTCGATCACGTAATCGGGAACTTCGCGGGGCGATCCAGAACCAGGGTGGTATCATAGCCGTCGTGGCCAGCGTCAAATTCGAAATGGAGCAGCCTGAACCCGTTGAACCAGCTGCATCTGGCCCGCTCGAATCGCCTCGAAAGAAAAAGTCTTCCTTTGGACGAGGCCGAAGGCGCAGCAGCCAAAAGTTCGATCCCAACGCTGATGTGAATATAGCGGTTGTGGACAAGCTGATAGCGAAGGAACGCAGCTTCACTCTCCTGCCCCAGTCCTCGGTGTATAATTCGCAACGGGAAGTTGAACATCAAGAAGAGGCGCAGATTTCGCAATCGGAAGTTGAGGTGCAAGAAGAGGCGCATGCTTCACGACCAGAGTTCGAAATGCAAGAAGAGTCGCCAGTCGTCCCAGAAGAAGAAGACGAATGGCAGCCCCCCATAGACAACGAGTCAGAACAGATAGCCGAGGAAACGGAGGAAGTTGTGGAGGAAGTGGCAGGCCCGTCCCGGCCGCCGCAGTCGACAGCGGAGACGCTAAGACTACTGAAGCAGGGCAAAAAACTAGACAAGGAGAACCGCGCGGGCTCTCTTTTTGAACGACAGGCAAATGCTCAACGTGTCGAGTTTGGAGATGGTTTTGGTGACGATACCCAACCCACCCCTGGGCCATCGCGTAAAGGGAAACAGCCGCAGCAATCATTTCCACAGAAGAGGCGTCGGTCAGTGGAGGAGAGCGACGATGGCGAAGATGCTTTCGAAACGATACCACGCACTGTTCGAGTACAAGAGCAACGCGAGCGAGCTAAACGCGTCCGGATCGACCCGACCTCACCTAATGCACCGACCAGTCATCAGCCACGGTCAAGACACGAGGACGCTGGCTTCCGGCCAACCGAGCAAGACGAAAGCCCGTCCGAAAATGAAGCCCCTCAAATGACAGAAGAAGCTCCGCCTAGGTCGACGTTTGCGAATCAGCGAGATCTTGCACGCGCCAACAGCCACCCAGTCACTGCAGGTCGGCAACGAAAGCCGCGTTCTACGTGGTCAGATGAAGCGGAAGAGGCGTTCATCGAGTATATGGCCTTGTATCCGCGAGCTTATGCCCAGATTCTTAAGCATGATGAGATGACGCACAATCTACTGCAAGAACGCACTCAGGTCAACCTGAAGGATAAGGCTAGGAATATGGCCCAGCTCATGATCAAGTAAGTTCCTGTAGGAAATAGATTTGAGATGCATAACTAATCCTGTCAGATCTGGTACCGGGCTGAGACCTGGATTCGAGGGTGCCCTTGCTTACGATTCGAAGCTCGGTCGGGAGCTAATCGAGGCGGGCTACGAGTGGTAAGTTGCTCTTCATACGGATCATTGCTGGGGTGCTGTATGGGTTAGGGAGGCAAAAACGGGTGGCACGGTGATTTGGTTTTATTGATACCCCAGGGACATGGCTTAAATGCAAGTTTCGTTTTCGATTATGACACCGTTGCTCAAACCTTCTCCCTCCACCGTATACCCCACTCCCCCTTGGCAAAACTTGCTTCGACGATCACACCTTTCATGACAGCCTCACACTTCCTGTTCTCCTCCCCATCTCCGCCGGCAAACCCAAATGCAACGCCTCTCCGAGCCGCTCTCCTCACCATCTCTCTCTCGTCGGCCCGCCGTTGACCCTCTCTCCTCTTCGCCTTCATCTCGTCCGTCTCTTCAATCCGCTCGGCCCAGCCCTTTTCCCCGCCGACACCGCCGTTGATATCGTTTTGCTCCTGCGGTGGGCGAACCTTACCTCCTCCGTAACCGTAGGACACTTGGTCGGGCAGGTCTGGAGCTCGCGGTGTTTCCACAGCAACGCCGCCTGCTTCTTCGTCTTCAGAGTCAGTGGTGGCTTTCTCGCTGGCCGTAGTGTCGGCTTCGTGTGTCGATGCTGAATGCACGGAGCCCGGAGGAGGTGGTCTCGAGACCGAGTTTGAAGTCTGTGCTGGCGTAGGGTCATCCACCATATCTACGCTACGCCAGTCTTCCGGTTTCTCTACGATGCCGCGGGGCGCTCTGTTCTTGCGACGACCAAAGACCTTGTTCGGATCCTGTTCTCTCGGAAACACAACTGACTCAACTGTCCCACATTCCACGATGACCCTCGGATCACCCTTGACAGCCTTTTTCTTCTTCTTGCCCTTCTTTTCCCTCTCCTTCCCACCACTGTCTTCTTTCTTCACGACAAGCTCCTCGCCGTCTGAAGGTGGATCTCTGAGCGACTCCGGACTAGCGCCGTCCAGCAACGACGCGAATACTGATTCGATCTTACGGTCCAGAGCACCGGGTTTGCTGTGGCGACAGCGGGCGGAGCAGTATTTGACCTCTTGTGAGGTTTGGGTGCGGCGTTGGCTTATTACGCGGCCGCAGCTATGGCAGTATGGGACTGTGTCGCCGGCGGTGAGGTAGAGGGGTGGGGGCGTGGCTTGGGATTTTGAGGGCCGCGACCAGGAGTCCATCCATGACATTCTGGGTGGTTTGGTGGAGTGCTTTGGGGTAGACTTGGTGGCGAGGCTTCTTGGTTGCAAAAGGAATTGGCGGTAGGCTCTGTAGGGGCCGTGGGAATGTAGCGGCGGAATGCTGAAGCGAAGGTGCAGGGCATTGCGGGTGAGCGACGTCATCGACGCATGGCGTTCGTTTGACAATTCCGAGAAGTCTGGGTTGGGAGCGGTGACTGTGCATATTCCATTGGGTTTTTAGAGGTGTACTATGGGATGCATCTTTGTAGCCAGCTTGCCGACGTCACCACTACCTCGACCCGCACGTGCGTCCCTTGTTCGGCTCACCGAAGAGCTACCATGTCACGGAAGTGATGGTTCACATGCCGTTGCAGAGGTCTACTACGCATCCCTCCATGTCTCGGAGCGGAGCAGGCTTTTTTCCGTACACACCCCCCCGCTGGTCGTGATGCACCAAGCGGCTCTCCCGAGGTGCCGCATCCACCTCGACCACACGTTGCCGAGCTTACCGTCTCTCCGGGTGGGCTCGCGGACGCTCCAGGGGAGCATAGAGCCCCCGTTTCCGAGACCACGAGCTTTATAACAGATGATGGCCCGCCTCATGCCGGGGCTCGACGCCCTCTTTGTCAGGCTGGACTCCAGGCCTCATTCTGCGCAGAAATCTTCATCACGTCTCCCCTGGACGCGAAGGCCAGTCACGGAGCGGGCAGATGGAAGGGCTATCATCAGCAGAGTCGCTAGCCGCATCGTCCCTCGCCCATCCTCTTCCTCCAACACCCAGCTTCTACGCAAAAGCGCACCGAGTGCGCCGGCGTCCGAGTAGCCTGCACCGCAGAAAAAGGGCGAGGCTGCAGCCAAGGCCCAGAACCGCATCCATGCCGCCGTCGAGCACGCAACTGGACCCCACGACGGGTGAAGCCGGAAGAACTGGAGCCACGCCCGTCGCCGACACATCGTCCGTCCCTGACGCTGCACACCCGCGCCGCCCAACGGCGCAGTCCGACATCAACGACGCCATTCTGCACCCGGGCACCGTGCGCATCAATGTGCAGGGCGCCTTTATTGTCGACGATGAGCCCGGTACACCGCGCAGCGACGACTACGAGCACGACCCGAGGGATATCAGACTTCCGAACCACACGGCCGTGGTGAGCCATGTCGCCGTCGATGTAAGCTGCTCGACGTCGCCAGCTGCTGAGGCGGCACGCGACCCCCGCACCCCGCTTGCCCCTCGTCCCTCATCCATCGCTGCAGGCACATGCAACACGAAGCTAACAGAGCATTCCACGTGCAGATTGGCGGCTCCCTTGCCAAACTCGTATACTTCTCCTGCGAACCCGTCGAAGGCTCTATAGGCGGCCGGCTCAATTTCGTCAAATTTGAGACGGAGAGGATAGACGCGTGTATCGACTTTGTGCGCCGATTGCAAGAAGACCACCGACAACTCAATGGCTCGGCACCGGAAGAGTTGTGCGTCATGGCCACGGGCGGAGGGGCTTTCAAGTACTACGACAAGACCAAGAAGGCCCTGGGAGTAGAGGTGATACGGGAGGACGAGATGGAATGTCTCATCATAGGTACGGGTGCATCGCATCACCTGGGTCTTGGGGGAACCGGGCTGACGAATTCGCTCAATAGGTCTCGACTTCTTCATAACTGAGATTCCAAACGAAGTATTCACCTACAGCGAAGAATGCCCAATGGACTTCGTCCCGCTACCGCCCCAGCCCGCCTCGATATATCCCTACCTCCTCGTAAACATTGGGTCCGGTGTCTCCATGATCAAGGTGTCTGGTCCGCGACAGTACGAACGTATAGGAGGTACATCTCTTGGGGGAGGTACACTGTGGGGACTCTTGTCCCTTCTTACCGGCGCTCGCAACTTTGAGGACATGTTGAAGCTGGCAGAGAAGGGAGACAACGCGACAGTAGACCTGCTCGTGGGCGATATATATGGTGCCGGGTACAACAAAATAGGGTTGAAGAGTACGCACATTGCCAGCTCATTTGGCAAGGTCTACAAGCTGAAGCGAGCCGCGGAAACCGATGCAGAAGATGGCTGCAACGGCGACTTTAAGAATCATCCAGAGGAAGAGGAGGTACAAGGCTCTTCGGAGCTCCCACACACTCCCTCCCAGTTTCGAACTGAAGATATGGCACGGTCACTGCTCTACGCAGTATCCAACAACATCGGCCAGATCGCCTATTTACACGCCGAGAAGCACAACCTTCCCCACATATACTTTGGGGGATCCTTCATCGGCGGCCACTCGCAGACTATGCATACACTGTCTTATGCTATACGGTTCTGGTCCAAGGGCACCAAGCAGGCGTATTTTCTGCGGCATGAGGGGTATTTGGGGGCTGTGGGGGCGTTTTTGAAGAGGCAGCCCCACAACTGGGGACGAAGGAATAGCTTTGAGGGAGCATCGAAGCGGTCGGGTGCTTAGGAGACCTTTACGCGCTTTGTGGCTTCTTGGGGGAAGTGGGTGTGGGTATATATGAGGTCGCTCGCAAGAGATGTGGGTAATGACTGGATGATAGGGGCTTCACCATGATGTGTAATATGGCTTGTCAGATCTTCTAGAGGTAAAGTGGAGATTCCTTTCCGTACATCTTCATTCTTGCAACATCTCTTGTGTTCCATTGCGTTCACTCCAATTTTTACCCCCCAGAAGCTGTTGAGAAGGCATTGCTACTCCGTATCACTGTGGCAAAATTGCGAGCGGTGAGTTAGAGAGAAGTTGCCCCACCGCGTGGACAATACTTTCACTCTCGCCCACTCACCCACCTTTCACCCCAAAACAAGGCGCACTGTCTGTGCGGGAAAGTATGAGATGCGTGTGAGTCGTTACCTGTGTTTCCCGGGAGGTAGGTCAGACTGCAAGCAGGGCGAGGTGGACAATCTCAACCGTTCTTTAGCTTCAAAGTGCAGAGAGATGGTAACATAAATCTATGCTACGGCATTCGACGATACATCCTCCACAATGGCCAAGAACAAGAAGCCAGGCCCACTACTTTCCAAGAAAGACTGGAGCGCGATACTTGACTCCACAGATACCGGCGCCCGAAAGCAAGTCCAGCAGAATCGGGTGGAGCTTCAGTCGACCGACCAAAAGCGTTCCGCCGCCCAGGAGTGTGCCAAGAGAGCTTAGCGGGAGATTGTCAAAATTGAGAGAAGTACGAAGATTCAAGAACAAACCGCTCGGAAGTTGAAGACCCACGCCCAGGAGCTGAGACAGCAACAACTACTACAGCAACAACGTGAGGAAAGTGCGAAGCAGAAGTGACAGTCAAAGGTCAAGACGGGGGCCAAGAGGGAGTCTTCTGAGTGGAGAAGTCGGAGAGGGGTCTGAAGGAGGAGGGCGCGCTGAAGAGGAATTGGGGTGAGGGGGTAGAGGAGGTGACAGTCAAGGCTGATCACGATGAGAACGACGTTGACATGGACATCAGCGACTCGGACATGAGCGACTCCCGTCCTGTGAAGGAAGAGGATGATTTCAATGATGCAGGTGGGCTCGGCGATGAGCTTTTGGGTAAGGCAGTCAATGTGAAGTCGAGGGGCGTCAGGACATGGTCCAGGAGGAGCCCAGCTGAAACACCGCCGCGTGTTCAGTTATGAGGCTGACAGTTCTAGTGCTATAGTCAAAGTAGGCATGGGAGACTTTCCTGTCAAGGTCAAGAAGGAGCAGTAAGAGCCTCGTGGATTCATGTAGAAGGAACAGGAGTGATGCCACGGTGGTGGTAGGACAAGGATCTGGCTATCCTTTCTGGCAAGTATGTACTGTGGACTCGCGATCGATCGCTCACTGCCCCGGAACTGCGGATATCTACAACGGGACATGCAGCCCAGGTACGACGGATAAGAGCAACTTATAGCTATTATGCAATCATGAACGCAGACAGTCCCCGCCGTTGCTCTACATGGATCTGCTAGTTATGACTTTCGTGATCATCTATATATACTAACCATCTTAAGCTAGAAAATCAGATGTCAATACAGGCTCACACCGCTGCTGCCTGCAATTCGAAGACTCAACTCGATTCTGAATATGCAGCTGGAGACCATTTTTCATCTGGCCTTGGCTGCCACCGTCTTCGTATGTTCGCCACCTACAAACGATACCTCGAGCCCAGCGCAAGGCTGATGTAGCCTCGGGGTTGGGATTGACAAGTCGAACCTGTGGATAGTCGAGGTAAAGCTGTCGTGACCTTCTGCTTCAAGAGCCAAGTCGCCCACGTCAAGCTCGCTGATGGTCTTTGCTATCATCGACGTGACACGGCATCGGAACCTACATAATACAAATATCAATCTTGCGACTACATGCAGTACTATCCAGTGTGTTAAGGGTCTACTAGCCGCACTACTTGGTCGGCCTTAGCCTAGCGCCGCATTTATGAAAGTAGCAGGCTGAGCCATTTGCAAAGAGCATTGACACGACAGCATTTCCGTGTGGGCTAAGTAGGTAATGTTAATAAAAGGTGCGCTTGCTAGCTCTAACGACCCTTTCCCTGCGATTAATCCACATCCATCTGTGACGCTTTATCTTTGCGTTCCTTATTGTACAGGTACAACATGGCAATCTGACCTTGTTTTTGAAGCTTTAAACTTGTAATCGGCGGTACCGACCCGGGTCATCTGGAGCTCCACATCATGGACATATATCTAAAGTAGGGATTTTTAGACTTAGTACTGGGATCGTGAAGTGTGCTATACAACGAATAGTAACCGTTATCGTTCCAATCAAATGCTTCAGGAGCGTCGACGTTAACTCAACCACAAACTAATCATACACGATATATAAATACATCTGGCCAATTGACTGGCAACCAATACAAAATAGGGCCAGCCTATTTGCAACGCAGTCCTCTATTCCAGCTTCAACTACTTCAACTACTCCCGCTCGCCTTATCCTTCTCACCCAACCCACTAACAAGTTGCTTCCCCATCATCCTACTCAGCCATAAAGAATAATCCCGTTTCCGCTCATCAAGCATATTTCTCTTCTTACGCGGCTTGTCCTCCCTATGCAGCGGCGGGGTATCTGGATCGATTGTTGTTCGAGAGTGCTCTGTTGAGCGTGTGCTTGGGGTGGCGTCGAGCGAGTGGTTTGGGCTGTGGACGGAGTAGAAGGGCGAGGTGTTCGCTTCGCACGAGTGCCGTGTTGAGGATGATTTCGAGTACGTGGACGAGTTATGACGCGAGGAAGCGAGGGAGGGTGGCTGGCTATCCTTTGCTGCGGCTTCGTCGAGTTCTTGGATGGTGATTGTTGATTTGTCCATATTTTTGCGGGCGTGTATTTGTGTGTACAAGAGAGAAAGAGGATGGAGGATGATAGATATGTTAATCCGGCAAAGTAAACCGTCGTCAAATAACAGTTGTTGTCCGCAAACGTAGCAAGGATTTCGTGACACCAGAAATGCACTCCAACTGCGCCAGCAGCCATACAAGCGCCATATAAACAAGACTTCCCAGCCTCGCGTTAACTCTAGACGACACGGACGTCATCACCTCGCCATCACCATCTCATGCGACCACGCCTCCGCCAGGATTCCAACCCCCATTGTCCATCACCACATCCGCAACCCAGAACGGTAATGATAGCCATCCAATCAGCGATCGGCGGTCAGCAAGTTTGCAGGCATCCAGGAACGGCGGCCGCTCTTCCTGTTCCGGAGTGAGCGAGAACGCCGAGGGAGGGAATCTGGTTGGGATGTGCGATTGCGACGCTGCACATGTGTGAACACGGGTGGCGTTGTGGGGTATAGAGGCTTGGCGTGTGATGTTGTGGGCTGTGAAAGCAAAGTTGGTGTGACGTCACGTACCGCGGAGCGCAAGAAACGGGTTTTTGAGCTTCGGCTGCACATGGGGTTGTTGGCATCTAACACTTGGAAATACCAGTTTCTCGATATCCGCTATGAACATTGCGTAGTCGGCATGGCTTTTCATTTCTAGCCTCGATGTATCCCCCGAGCATCTCGCGTTGGTGCCACTTCAAGCACCTCCTTTGCCTGCAACACTTTAAGTACTAAATGGAAAACCGATTCCTAAACCCCCTCCTAAAGCTCCTCATCATCGATTTAGACCGCTCGATCTCGACGTGCGTTGGCGCGTTGAAGTTGCCGCTTAGCCGTCCCGTTTGGCCATGTGAGGGTGAGGACGAGGATGTGGAGGTCGACGAGAGTGTTTTATGGAGGGATGTTGGTGTAGAGTAGGTCAAGATTGTGCTACACTGAGGAGAGTCACGATGGACGGATGTCGTCGTGGACGTCTGTTTGTAGAAGCGCAGTGAGGGTGAAGATGGTATGGTGATGTCGAGCGCGGAACGTGTTTGAGCTATGAATTTTGTGTGAGAAGGGAGGGGAACGATGAGAAGAAACGTACATTGCAATGTGCGGTCTCCGGCATCTGGTGTCGTCCTGTTCTTTTGACTGGCACGGGTGGGACTCAGCGACTGGTACGATGAAGACATGGTTCCGAGGAAAGCGACACAGACGATACCAAAAGATGCGATCTTTCCAATGTTATGATATGAACCTCTTAACCCACAGTTGGAAACTCAACATTACTTTGATCATCATCATCTTTATTCACCTCCCTAAATCCCGTCCAATCCTCCTGCTCGCATCGTTCCTCAGAACGTCACGGAAATCACGAGCTCCAACACTTGTGAACCCTGCTGAGCCCTGCTGAGCCCTGCTGAAACGACCTGTCGGAGGCTTGGCCAGTGCGATCTTGCGCGATTCGGATTGATGTTCAGTTTGAGGCACTCGGATCGGGAATTGCTAGGACGATCAGTTGTCCGCCTAAAGTGGCGTCCGCAGAGGGCTGTGCACGGTCGATCAAAGATTTGTAGATCCATGTATGATGTGTGTGTCTGAGCACGGAGGTTTGTTATCGACTGCGAATGACGTTGAACGATGGTACAATAGCGCTGATGTAAGAAAGGTGGCGGAAGCAAAAAAGAAGGATAATACCACGGTGGTAGTCGAGTAGATCCGTGATGTGATATAACCACACGTGTGTATGGACGTCTAGTGGAACAATGAGACCCATCATTCTACGCTATGCATGACTGGCTAGAGGACTAACTACGGCTTTTTGGGTTCGGTATTGAAGCTTGATTGGTGGGTTGGGCCGTTTATATGCGAGGTCCTGGCTGTCCGCAGCGTGCGGTACGACCTAGCGGTTCCGCCGAAAACGCTCATACGGCAGACGTACGCATTGATCGCTTGTGTGCAGTCAGAAGTTTTACTTACTCAGAGGAAGTCTTTACGGGACAGTGCCCATAGCACGCAGCGCGAACTGTTTATAAGTCGCCGCATCGTCCTAAGTGTCGAGGTACAGATTGACACAAATACACAAAAGAAAACGCGGTGGGGGAACACGTACCTTTGCTTCTGCGCGCTCCATGGCCTTCATGCCTATGAAGTCCAAAGACGGAAGATCTTATTGTCGAGGATCGATGTGAGAAAATTATTGAACGTAAAGGAGGGCTCAGGATGATGACGGAAGAACACTTCGCAGTAGGTCATGTTCTCGACTATCCCTTGATATACAGTCGTTTTATTCGAGTTGATCGACATTTTCACCGAGTATCTGCTAGTACCGGCGTTGTTCTTCCGAGAGATCTCTGGGCTGGCAATGGAATCAAATAGCTTATTCGAGTCTGTCTTCGATTCGGTGACGAGGAAGCAACGCTGCTTGAGTTTGAGTGGCGATAAGACTGCGGATTCGCGTTGTTGTCGTTGAAGAAGCATGTCTTAGCACCGTCGTCATGTTGAAGTAGGACAAACACGACTTAAGCTGGAAGGAGCACTCACCTTGAAAAATTTGAAGAATCTCATGCACCTATCGACCGCTACAATCTGCTGTCTTCTACCTTACAGGTCTAACGTCCCAATTCTACTACCAGTGTTGCCACCAGAACCCCACGGTCCCTCGCCGACCCTTCTCCTCACCATGGCTAGAACGTCCTGCCTGCTACCGTCCTTCTCCAACCTCTGACCAAGCGCTTTCAACACATCGAATTTCGCCATAGCGACCTGAAACGCCGCATTCTCTGCGCCACCTCTACCTCCCACTAGATTCGAGAATGATGTAGCTGGCTTTAGCAATGCCGGCAGTACACCACCGCTGAGTGACGGATCGAGGATGAGATCAAGCCCGGTTTTGGGGAAGTTTTGGAGAAGGGTGTTGACGTTTTCATTCTCTAGAATCATGTCTGGAAGTGGGTTGGACGACCATGTCGAGGTTATGAGAGCGGAGATGAGGGCGAGAGCGGCGATGGCGTTGTCCTTCATTGCAATGGTCTCGGCCTGGGTCACAATATCGGAGAACATGGAAGGACGTTTCCTGTAGTAGAGAACAGTGAGGAGACGGGCGAGGACGGCTTCAGTTTCTGTACGTTTGGGATCGGTGCCGATAGTTTCGACTTGTGGGAAGGTGAGCTCCTCCTAAGCAGTTTTAGCATACGGGCTTGCGATAGGTGCGCTTCACATACCCTCGGTGGACCGTGGAACACAGTTGCGAGCGTCTTGAGCGCATCTGGATTCGTCCTAGTAATCGGAACGTCTAGCAGGATACACTCATCCCAGGAAAACCCACCAGATGAGCGTGGTGTAAGCGTCGCACGAGGCATCGATGCTAGAATGTCAAGATCCCGGGCTTCACATTTGCGAAGGTTTTGGTGCACGTGGTCTCGAATCTTTTGCATCTCGGAACTATTCTCGAAGTTCTCCGGGTACGTGCTAGCGTAGGCACTGATGTATTGTGAGGTCCTAGGGCTGAGAAAGGTGTGCTCTATTCCGGGGCTTTCTGTGGTGTGGAAGGCGATAATCTGCTGATGAAGACCCTGTTCCTTGAGGAAGTCTAGGGACAAGCTTGAATCGTAAGGCCTGGCTTGATCAGTATGTGCCACTACTTGATGGCGAGAGACGTACGTGAGATGGGGTCTAGTTCTGACTGTTACGATGAGCTCACGGAAGAAGTTGAGAAGAGTCATGTGCATCAACATATCATCTGCAGTGTCGACCATTTTCGACGCCGCATAATGGAGCAGGCCTTGACTGTCACTCAGACCCACCTCCCGCTCGACGTCCAAGCCATAACCTGTGGCGATGGTGTTCCAGTCCATGGCACCTACGGTGGGCAGCCAATGGAGTAGTCTTGCCTGGGAAATGGTCTTGTCGCGCCTGCTAAGAAGTGGCTGTGGTGGGGAAGACAGACGTTCGAGGGAGGTGTAATGGTAGTACAGTGAGTTGATGTCGCGGTCGCCGAACAAGCGCCGCCACATGGGTCCAGCGCCGTATGTCTGGTAGGGTGCGTCTCCCGATGCACTTGCTGGCTCGTTCTTGGACGCGCGCAGTAGGCCAGTAAGAAGAAGCTCGGCCTGTGTAGCCACTCCAGTGTCGGATGTGCAGAGCCACAGGCGGACAACAGCGGACATGACAGATGGACGATTTGCCAACGACTGAGCATCGCTGCCACTTGCCGTGGCCTTTTCGAGTAGCGAGAGAATGAGGCCGTGAACAGGGGTTGCTTGCAGGTCCAGACCAAGTTCGAAGTCGACGTTTTTGATATCCTCGAAGCGATAGGGCTCGGCCAGCTTCCGTACGAACTGGATGAGAGACGAGGGATCCTGTTGGAGCTTCGACAGCAGGGTTGCTATTTGGATGAACAGCGGGCTTGACTCGGTCCATGTTTTGTTCCGGTACTCTGGCGTGCTCGTGAAGAGCTCGCATTTTTCGAGAAGTTGGGTGTCGAGTTCAACGGCGGGGTCTTGGTCGACGACTTGCAGATGTGCCGACAGCTCGGCCAGGACGGCGGATGGAGCCTGAGCCTGAGCCATGCTGAGGCGTGTGGAACGTGGTGGTCGGACTTGTTGACGATGCTCGAGGGATGTAGTGGCGGTTGGAGGCTGACTGGAGAAGCTTCTAGTGCAGCTCATGTGACTTCGCGTAGAGGGACGCCCTTTCCGCGACGCGTGTCTCGGCGATGGTGCAGTCGTCCACGTTCAGAGCCCGGGCAAGGCGTCAGTGCACTGGACGACCATTGGCAATCGCTTCATGGCGCGATGCCGGCAACAAGAAGTTGTTCTGGGCTCACGCAAAGGCCGGCCCCTCTCCATGCTCGCTGGTGAGAGGTGCGGGCGGCCAGCTCACCGGCCTCGGTTCTGGTGCCCCACTGCAGCAGCAGAGCCGCCCAAAATTTGGGACCTCGACGGCGCCGTGACTCCCGCCGCCACTACCGCAGCTTCGACTCTACTGCTCCGTCTCCAAAAGCAGCTGGATC
>Ga0247803_1000328_pt1 | contig 27259 bp, 27 predicted proteins | sample UWRJL014104B1_FD_180928 | JGI IMG/M metagenome (GOLD analysis project Ga0247803, IMG submission 180928) | Plant litter microbial communities from Arlington Agricultural Research Station in Wisconsin, United States - UWRJ-L014-104B-1 | ecosystem: Environmental > Terrestrial > Plant litter >...
CAGTTGCAGCCGACCAATCGAGGACTTGCTAATAAGCGCGCTGAACAGGATTTGTCCATCAGCATTGACCGTCGGATGCGAGCCAAGGAAGAAGCGCTGGCCAAATACCCCCGACCGCAACCAGGTTTTCGAAAGAAATAAATTATAAAGCAAACAACTTCAATTTCAAAACAGAAATTGAAAGATGGAGAAAGATCGAGTGACGCCGTTGATTGGCTCTGGCGCTGACCTTGGACCCGGCATCATGACGTTGTTGGCAACCATGAAGCAGGCTCAAGTCCCGGTTGTTCAGTTTTTCAATGGTAGTCCCGATTTCTACGGTCGACGCAAACTTGATCATCAAACTGCCAGGGAGGCTCTTTATTTCATGCAACAACAAGGCAGTAGGGTATTCGCCCATTGCCCATTCGTCATCAATTTATCAAAAGATCCTCAAGAAGAACCAAAGTCATTGAAAGCCGTTCATGCAGATATAGATGCGCTGGGTAAGGCAGGTATCAGTTCAGTTTGTCACATCGGTCATCACCTCAACAAGTTCAGCATTGAAACTGTCTGTCGAACATTAAGTTGTCTTGATTTTTGGGGCGTCCAAGGTAGTTATCCGTTGTTGTTGGAAAATGCGGCTGGCGATGGCACTGAATTAGGAGTCGGCCTTGACGAATTGAGATTTCTGGCTCAAAACACCGATCCCAGAATTGGATTCTGCATCGACACCCAACACGCCTTTGCTGGTATGAATGCTAACTTGAAGACTATTGATGGCGTCAACGAGTTTTTGAAATCTATCGATGCTGCCGTTGGTTTGGGTCGAGTCAGGTTATTCCACCTGAATGATTCAGAATGGCAGCCCGGTGCCAAAGGTCGCAAGGACAAACATGCCCCTAGTAACGTCGGCCACATTTGGGGTATCGATAGTAATAACCAGGCTGCCTTGAAACACTTGGTGTTACGTGGTGCCGAAATGGGCATTCCATTTGTGACAGAGACAGATGACCTTGATCCAGCTCGCATCTATGATTTACTGAACCGTGCTTAAAAACATCTCATAGCATGTTTTTATTTGAACAGTCGCTTGTAGAAACTGACGGGGCATCGATTAGCCGGTGCTGTAATTTGTGCTAGTTGTTCTTCATAACCTTCAATCAGTGGACTATAAAAATCATTGAAGGCGTATTGAATAACACCATAAGGAATGTTAGAGATTTCAAATGGCTTATTGCAGCCGACAATGAATGGAATCGATCTCAATGGACCGACCAGTTCTTGTTCGTCTTCAATCAGTGCTTGCTCGTATGCAGCTGCTTCCTGATCGACGCGTTCATGATTGGCCTCTAAATAATCTTCGCCATAGAGTTCTTGAACCATACTACCGTAAACCCCGAAATCATCTGCTCGATATTGGAGATTGCCTGGTAACACGGGGCCCATTAATAAAACCTTCTGGAAGGTTGAATTGTCATCGGCAATCTTGTGATCGAAGTAAATGATAGCCGGTGGCGTCGCACCTTCAGTGAATGGCGAGAAGAAGTATCGTAAATCCAAATAAGCTCGATTTGATTTGAGCCTGACGACATCCAACAAATTGGGCATCACAATACCTGGCACGTAAGCGGCTTTAACGTTAGGACCGTTGATAACAAACCAAGAACTCTTGTCGAGTGCGTATTGAGTGATCACGGCCGTACAAATGTAAAGAGTGCAACTATAGCCAAGTTCATGGAAACCATGAACCATACCAACACTTTGACCGCCCGAATAAACACAGTCATCAAGTACGAACACGACGGCCGTTTTGGGCACTAGCTTCCAGTGATTAACATAAATAGGTTCACGATATCCTAACTGACGAATTAAATGAATGCCAATTAATGACATGAAATAACCAGATCTAGTCTTGTCTTCACCAGTGTAGAAATAGACGTCGCCGGTAGCTGGTAAGAAATTGCGATAGAGATTAATGATGGCGGCTCGGGCATACTCGAAAAGTTGATTGAAAGTGATGTAATGGGTATTGTCAATGAATAATTGGGCGGCTTGGCGGCGGCGCTCACTCAATTGAGCATTAACCCATTCAGCTGCTTTAGCTTGATCAATAGGATGGGTGCCGGACTCCAAATCTCGAAACCGTTGGATTTGGGCAAACTTAGTCTGGTAATCACGCTCGATCTCGGCAACGCTCATTTTAAACTAAACCGAAATAAGCTTCTTTGTTAATAAATCAACAAACGATGGAGGATCACGAATACATTTTTAAGCCGGAACGAGTTGATTACCATTACTCATCCAAATACTATGATGGCCTAGATATCGTTGTCAACGCAGACTCGGCTAAAGTTTATTTAGATGATTATTATGTCGATGTCATTGGTGAGACCGAGTTCTTTAAATTGTGGCCGCGGCACCTACCAGTTTTGACCATTGTCATGGTTGATTACGAAGTCAGTTGGGATCTCGAATCATGCTATTTCAATCCATTCATCAATTATTACACCAGTCCAACTGGAGAAAAGGTGCTCTTCTACGATCTGTTGACTGAACAAGAACGATTGCACTTTAGGAGTCTGGGTCGTTTAGTGCTTGGATTCCTATTGCGGCACATGCAATTGCACAACAATCGGATCAACGATCAAACGCCAATCACGGTGGCTGTCAATGACGCCAAAGTCGATGGCAGTGGTAACATTGACAAACTAGTCCATTGGTACATGTCGATCGGCTTTGAAATTAGCGAGCATGGCTACCAATCAATCTCACCAGCCCCACAACCGACACCAATGAGTTCAACTTTCGGCCGTGTTATTCTGCGCACAAGATTTTGAACTTTAAAAATGAAGATCCCCCTCAAGCGAATTGTTATTATCGTCATCTTGCTAATCGTCTTGATTATTATCGTCTACCTGGTCAAACGACGAATTGAGCGCACATCCACCAATGTCCATGAAATGTTTCCGGTCGTTGAATCTATCGAGCTTGATCAAGTGCACCATCGATTCGATTGGTTTAGTAGCAAGTCTATTGATGGCCAACATTATCGCAGCTATAATCCCAGCTTGTTTGTTCACCAAGACTCGTTGTTCATTATTTATCGAGTTTGTAACTTCACAGCCTGTCCTCGTAATAAGAACTATCCAAAACCAGAAGCTACCAAAACGTTTTCTTTGATCGAAAATGAAGCCGGTCAGCTAATCAGGATCAAACACCCTAAAGCGGCACCTGATGGTCAAACACAGGGCTACGAGGATTTGCGATCCTTTGTTATTGGTGACAAGTTGTATTTGATTGGTAATTCAGCATCAGGACCGAACGGTCGGCGTGAACTCAATATCATGCAGCTGAGTATCAACAGTTTATTGGAATCGATGGCCGGCGGCAAAGACAAGATTAGTGTTACTAGTATTCACAAGTTGTGGTTTAAGGGCATGGCTGAACGAGATCAGAAGAACTGGATGCCGTTTGTTCATCATGATCAGATTCATTTGGTCTACTCGATTAACCCGCATATTGTGTTGGCTTATGAAGGTGATGGCCAATGCAAAGTGGTAGCTGATAGTCAGCATGATCGGATTCCAAAATCTATTAGGGGTGGGTCCCAAATTATCAGGGTCACCAAGTGGAACAAATTGCGCGGTGGCCAAAATAACTGGACTAGCGAAGATTTGTATTTAGCCTTTGTGCACAGTCGAGATCGAATGATGGAATACAGCACCTACGTCTACGCCTTTGAAACTGAAGCTCCTTACCGCGTCAAGTATTTGTCTGAGGGCTTTGTGTTTGGTCACAATTTGAAGACCATCCAGTTCGTAGCAGGGTTGGTCCGACTCAAGCGCGATGGTCAGTGGTATCTCGGCGTTAGTTATGGCGAAATGGACTGTTCGGCCAATATCTGCTGGTTCAAAGAAGAAAGTGTCCTAGCGGCCTTGGTCAAGGTTTAAAAATGATCAATTCACAATTGAATTGAACGATAGCCAACATCAGATACCTTTTAGCTGACATTTCTGGAGGTAAACGTCTTCTGTTATTTTACTGAAGATAAACTCAATATCAGAACGGCCATACATTCGATCGCAAACATCAATAATGGTGTTCCAAAGCGAGATCGCATCAGTTAAACTATCAAAGCTAACAGCTCGTTTCTCACCAAGTAACCGACTCCAAATAATATCATCATCGGAACCGCCAATCTTCTCGATCTTGATATTTCTGAATAGATGCTTGAAGAACTGCTTGCTGTCAACAAACAACATTCGATTGACCGTTTCGGCTGAACAGGCTCGTTCAAGTTCAGCTCTGAAAAGTGGCTCAGCCCAATAAGCACCATTGTGAGCCAGCATCAACGTTAATTCACCTTCTTGCTCTGTTGAAAAAATGAACTCCATTATTGCGGGCAGCACTTTGTGGAACGGCTGCGCATCCAATTGATCAAGAAATATCGGCTGGCGAGTCGCTTGATTTAGGTAATCGCCGATGGCTTGGGTTATTAATTCTTCATCGGTCAACATAGTTGCTGATGGCTGTGCTTGGATCTCTTCAATGGCCGCTTGGACTTCAGCCAATTGCAATAACGCGTCATTGTTAAATGATTTTAAGATCGGGTAATCCAATTCTTGTTGATTGCATTGTTCCGACACTTGTTGCAATTTAAAGGTTGGATTGACGGAATTATAGATGTTAGTAGCGGCAGCCGTCCTAGCATCGATCGGTTGGCTAGGCTTAATAAACGCAGTGAATGTCTCGTTGGTCAGTGGTTTGTAAAAAGCTACTTGGGTGATCGATGGGATATTGTCGGTAGTCGGCAAGCTAGACGCCTGCACTTCATAAATGACAAAATTGATGAGGCCACCTTGCGTTAGTTGTAAACGATGTTGTTCCAATTCTACCGCGTTGTTATTGATTTTAGCATCAAGAATCTTGCCGAGCGTGAACTTGAATCGCGCTGACAACTTAACCGCTTTGAGCAACTGCGGGTAATGTCGAAAATGGTCCTGGGTTTCTGGCGGCCACCTGGTCGAGATCGCATTCTTGGATTTCAGATTATACATTTTGGAGACGCCTGATTTATTGTTTAAGTGGTCTAGTTGATTCGGCACTTGGCGTAAATCAAGTGAAGCGGTGTGTCTAGATTTGATATCGAACTGGTCTTGTTGATTAAAATTGACATTAGTTGAGCTAGTTAGCCAGCCTCAATGACTGTGTTGTCAATATATTATAGCTGACCCTCCAAAATTAAAAGCGAACGACCGATCTGGTCATGTGCCGTCTAAAATGGAGAACCAAGAAGTTTGGAGATCTTTAGCTTGTTGTAATTTGTCAAACTACGAAATATCCAGTTTTGGCCGTTTGAAAACCATCCAGAGCGGCTACATCACATTAGGTAGCACTCAAGGAGGTTACCGGAGTTGTAATCCGCCTTATGACGATGGTAAGACGCGAAAGACCTATCTTCATCGATTGGTAGCATTTGCATTTTTAGGTCCGCCGCCTACTGTTAAACATACGGTTGATCACATTGATGGCAACAAGTCTAACAATGTTCCACATAATCTAAGGTGGGCTAGTAAATCTGAGCAGTGTTTCAATAGAAAGAATCCTGAGAAATACCAAGGTAAGGGAGTTCTTCAATTCTCCGAGAACTGGGTTCTTATCAAACGATGGGATCGAATTGGCGATGTGCAAGCGTTAGAAGGCTCAAGTCGTAAACTGTTAAAGACTGCTATGAAGAAAGCTTCATTATTACTAGGCTGTTATTGGCGCGTCGATGTCGACATTCTGGAAGGCGAGACTTGGTGGATTATCAAACCTGGGATCTTCAAACATGAATTATGGGTTTCTGATTTTGGCCGTTTTTATCGAGCCGATCGAATCGCAATCGGTACGCTGCATCCAGAAGGTCGAATGTTTGCTAAATTTATTATGGCTGATGGTTCCAGAAAATCTATTTTCATCCATCGGTTAGTGATGGCCTGTTTTGTCGGCGAGTCCGATGAGGATCTACAGGTCAATCATATCGATGGTAATGGTCAAAATAATAGGCTCGACAATCTCGAATACGTCACGTCCCAGCAAAACCATCAACACGCAGTTAATACTGGCCTTAGAGTTATGAACACGGTCAATCATCCTCAAGGTAAAGCGGTCCATAAACTGGATGACAATGGTAACATTCTAGCTACCTACAGTAGTGGTCGGTTGGCTGCTCGTGAATGCGAACTAAGTAGCGGCGGCATCAGCTCCGCTTGCATAAAACAAGTTCGTTGTGGCGACTTCTACTGGCGTTATGTTGATGGAGTCGGGTCCTACAAACATCTAGAATAAGATAAACAATATATCGTTTAACACCTCGAGGTGTTAAAGTTTTTAAGGTTGGCACTTACCACGCAAGACCTTTACAACAGAGAGCTGCGGCTGGTGGTGGTCGTCATCGAGATGGCGCCCTTTCTGGGGTGCTTGTCAGCCTTCATCAGCCAGATAGCAAGGATACCCACAGCCGTCGCCCCTATCCAAAGCGTCTTAGCGCGTTCCATGTTTGCTCTATCTTCGGCTGTCATGTCAGCGTTCTTCTTGAAGAACCACATGAAAGTGATGATGAGACCGACGACGATGAAAACCACCGCGATGATGAGGATGATGCTCGACAAGTTGAATCCAATCTCGGTCATGATGTTGAAACTTAAGAGACTTTTCTTTTAATCGACCCTAAATTTCTAACGCGCCGAATCTCGAAACCCCAAGCTGTTCAAGCATTAAAGCATGCTTGAACTTTTTAATTTAGCGCGGTCAAAGCAAATAGATATCTTTCAAACCCTCCACCAATGCTTTCTCGTTGCCCTGGGATGCACCCACAAATCCAATGAAAGCGTCTTTCAATCCGGCAAAACCAACCTTGCTACGAATGAAATCCAAGATAATTTCAGCCAGTACTTTAGGATTCTCCAAATGAATCAAATGACCACAATCGGGAATCAACAGTGTAGTAGCCATTGTTGAATAATAAATCGCAGGATACAAGTTACGATGTTCTGGGGGATAAACCAAATCATTGCCACCACTGACAATCATGACAGGACAAGTAATGTTTTCGACATCCAACCCGTTTTCATTCTCCTTGGTTCTTGGTAATTCAAGCAATCCGAGTCGGCCAATGGCGATAAACTGCTCCAATAAGACTGCTTGACGGTCCAGATCGGTGTATTGCTCTAAGATTAACTTCAATGCCGTAGAAGTTGCAGCGTCTCGTCCTCCGTGACCCGAATCAGATGAGCTCAGACTCAATAAGATCGATGATCGAACTCGGCCTACGAATGAGACGTGCGAATTGGCCAAATCGAGTTCTGATTTGACAGCTGCCAGTTGTGAAATATCGACATAAGCAAATTCGGGATGAATGTCGGTGCCGAACCCAGGCGGATTGACCATCATGATGCCATCCAAGACGTCACTGGCCATCGATGCCATGACGGCTGCAATCTGAGCGCCCCAACCAACTCCCGCAACAAAGAATTTCTCGCCTGGCCATAAGATCTGAGCTAGATCCAACAAATAACGAGCGTGCAATTCATAGCTCCAAGGAAAGGGCATTGTTTCTGATTCGTCATCAGCTGTTCGATTCAAACTTCGAGGCTTAGTTGATTCACCTGATCCCAATAAATCGATTGAAACGGTATCCATAAAGGGAGATAACATTTTCTGGGTGCACCACCAGGTTTTCCGACAATCCAAGACATCATGCAGCAATAGTAATTTTGGAGCACCCTTGGCTCCACTTTTGGGACCCCAGCGTGAATAAAACAATTCAGCTTGATCTGTCGAATCAAATCCACTGGCATTGGCGTTTCTAACGATCATTGGCTCATCGAATTTCCATTTGAAGGTGCCCTGGGTGGGATTTGTCATTCGGTAGAACTCCCAAGGATCACAAGCGCATGCAATGCCAGGTCCTTTGCTGACCAGTAAATCAAACAATCGCTGGTTGGCTTCAGGAGGACATAAGCCAGCTGGACCATGGCACTGTTCCGGCAATTCAACTCGGGGCTCAACGACCTGCTCGACAATCGGTTTGCGACTAGCAGTGCTAGCAACTTGAGTCGTTACCAAAGCAGGCATCATTGATTTAGTGACCACATCATCGAAAGATGGATTGGCGGTCGGCACTGGGACCATCGTTGGATAACTGTAAACAGGCGGAATCGGCGTTGTCAATCGAGTGGCCGGGGTGCCGGCAAGACTGCGATCGAAACCGATCTCTAAAGGCAGCGCTCGATTGAATTGTTCGTAGATTCCGGCCGGTGATCGCTGCATTCTCTTTTATGAATGCAGTTTTTATTGCTTAAGCGACGCCAAGTAGAATTTGCGAAGGGCAATTTCAACGCGATACCTCGATGCTAATTCTTCTTGTAAATCGCCTGTCAACAATTCGCCTTCCCAGGGCAACTCCAAATAACGGCCAGGTTTCAAGATCGCCATGTTATGGATCAAATTATCGACATTCAAACAGGTCGTCTGACCAGTCACGTCATAATTTCTTTTGAGATCCGTCATGGTTTGATACTTGAATTGGGTGGCTTGTCTTGACAACGGACCAGTCACTTTGAAATTAACGTCACTTTCATCATCATCGCTGACGGGATAGCGTTCTTCATCAACTTCAGTCGGCTCCATCGGTGTTGTATCGGGCACGTCTATTTCATCAACAGGCGGACTCCAATCCATAATTCGCCTGACAATACAAATAGAACGAGCTGCGGTCGAGAACACGGTGCCTGATTTGAAGATCATGTCGTCGTAAGTGGTGTCAAACTCCTCAGCACTGCAAACTTTTGAATCACAGCATTTACGCACTATTTCTTGCAGTCCATTCAGCAATGAGGCATGTTCAAGATTCAAATAGTTAGTGTATTGATCACGATCGGCTTTGGTGATTGCATCACCTGATTGATAGAGCTCCGGGAAGACTTCTTCGTTTGTCGCTTCTGTCAGCAGCCATTGAAGATAGTCGTCAACCAACATCTCACCATCGCCATCTTTGTAAGTATTGGCCTTTCTGGTGTAGATGGCATCTTGAAATGTCCAAGACATTCGACCAGTTCTGGTGTACAAAGAAAGATGAAGGCCTACTTTGGCAATTTTGTCAAGATAAGAATCGCGAGAAGGATAATAGTCGGCGATAATAGCTTCGATTTCATCTGGGGTGTAACCTGGTTGGTCCATTTGCTTACCACGCCTGATCATCACTTTGATTAGAAATCGCCTGGCACAATTGCGGGCACTTTCCTTGCCCGGTTTGCTTAACGAACAGGTTTGGCCGTCCATTGTTTATTTTCGATATAAAAGAACCTTTTTAAAGGGGCTCAAAAGATGAAGTTAGACAGTACCGTTACTATTTTGATTGTGGTGGCCGTCATCATTTTGATTGTCTTGGTGCTGGGCATTGTTCGGTTCAAGGTGGCTGCGACGGCTGCTGTGGGCCGATCGCCATCTCCTCAAGAGACCCATCGTCACCAGGCCCATGCTCCTGCTGTTGCCGCTCCGAACACCAAGGCAGAGTATGAGACCGTGCACGGTCCTGAAGTCAAAGCCGCCGCTCCAGTGGTTGCTCAAGATTTGAATCGACACAAGGCCAAAGCCGGCAAGCCTCAATCGATCGAGGTGCTTCAGCAGCAGATCCGCGGTAACAGCAATTTTAAGCAGGAATCCCGTGTTATTGTCGAGCAGGACAGTCGACCCCTCGTTCACACGCCGTCGATTGCTGAGCTGTTTTCTATCAAGGAGGATGTCGAGGCTGAGTTTGGCGTCACTGAAGCTGAGATGGCTGTCTTGGTCGAGAAGTACAAGAAGTCGAAGGAGTTTGTTGATCGACCGCTGCCGGTCAGTCGCCACTTCAACATCGAGGACTACAAGGAGTCCAGAGTGACATTGCGGCAGTCGGCCAAGAATCTTGGAATCAACCATGCCAGCAAGCGCGGCCAGATCACCAAGGCCATTTACAAGACCTACGGTAAGCACTTTTCCGACAAGAAGGTCCAGGCTACTCCGGAGGTCTTTTCCAAGACAGTTGGCAACGCCGAACATCGAGCTCACCGTGAGGCTCAGAAGGATTCCAGGGCGCAGGGTCACTTGGTGATTCGTTAAAAAATCTTCATTATTAGCATTGAGCTAATAATGTCACATATATAGTTTTTAACGGCGGCGGTTACCATTCTTTGACTTCTTGTGCTGCTGTTGCCGTTTCTTCTGCTCAACAACAGGCGTCGGGTCAGCTTGTTCCATCATCTGGCGTTGAAAGATGGTTGTCAGGTTCTGCATCACCGACACCATGTCTCGAAAACAACGATAGATCGTTACCCCGTTGGTCATGATGAGGTTGGCGATGATTCTTTGATACTCGCCGTGCATTTGGTCAATCGTGACCTCATCGTTCGGCATCCGGTAAGTCTTCAACAACCACGTCAATGTTCTGGTCAATGAGACGCCATTCTTGTTTCTCTTGGCATCCAAGTTCTGGGCGCAGAACAGCGCAAGTCGGCCAGCGTTGTAAGAGATCCACGATTCCATCACTGCTGGTTGAGCTTTCTCCTTCAAATGGTAAGCGACGGCTGCGTGCAAGTTGGGGCGATCCTCAGGATTGAGTCTCAAATACATCAACTCGACAGGAATGTAAGGAGCTACGTTAGTGCCTCTGATCCGCATCAGGTATTCCATGCCCGGGGCTGCTAGCTGGACAATCTCAAAGCCGCGGCGCACTGAACAACACCAACCTGCGTCGAGAAAGGATTGGGCTTGTTCGAGGATGAGATCGGGATAATAAGCACAGCCCGGCACTGCATTGGCCAACACCGCCAATTTGCCATCAACACTGGCCGCGATTTCGCCGAGCTGGATAAACTCATTGCCTCGAAAAGACGTCAGGTGGACAATGTGGGGCTGCGGCACTGGCACGGGATTCATGATCTGGTTCTCTTGATGAACCATGTGAAAGACGTAAGTAACCGTCTTGTCCAGTTCATCATAGTTGAGATTGGGCAAGCACTCTTTGAAAATGTCCTTCAAGACCAGCTCGGCGCCGGGAATCTTGGAATTGCTGAAATCAATCTTGCGATGAGTTGCATGAAGCCATTCAGAACCATCCCAGAAAGTCCGAATCGTGGTGCCCTCAAGATAAGGTGAAAATGTCCAACCGGTCCAATCCATCGGCGTCAAATGTTCTGACACCGTGAACAAGATTGAGGTCTCCGTGAACGAACGGCAGACGATCTCGTTGGTGATGCTGTTGACAATCCAACCTCTGATGGCGGAGATTCTCATTCTTTCGGCATAAATCTTGTCGGCATCGGTCTCGGTAGTCTCGTAATCATCTTTGCAATGAAACATGACCAGGTGGCGATTTCGATCACAAATGTAGATCTTGTCGGCGTCAGAGGCAAGCAGCCCCAGTGCTAAGGCATCGTTAATTGTTGCTAATTCACCTTTCTTACTGTAGCCACCGTCAATGACCTGCCGTCTGAGTCCTGACAAACGAGGAGCTTCCATGTTTTACACTGTATTCTTCTAAGAAGAAAGTCTGCGTGTGAAATAAGTGAGGCTTCCGAACAATGCAGAAACCCTCGTGAATGAAATTAAGTTAATCCTAGAGGTAAACCCCGAGAATACTTTCGTTTTTCAGCTATTAAGATTTGAATTTTTGATTTTCAAAATATGCAAGAGGAGGACGCGCCGATTCCCCTGCAGTCGACGCCAGCGCTCGATAAGCAAAACTGCTACCTTTTCACCTATGTGCTTTTCAAGAATCCTGGTGAGAATGACCCGATCGCCCTCTTCAAGATGGTCTCAGCCCATGATGATCTCGACAGTCTGAAGGCGGACTTTGTGCGAGCTTTGCCTACCAATGAAGGCTGTAACATGAAATGGGGAGAAGTCGGTAAGTGGGAAGTCATCCGTAGACCTGAAGGCGATACTGAGGCCACTTACGACATTATTCGATTGCCCGGTCAAGAGGACGATGACTTCATGGGTGAGAAATTGACTCGTGACGTGGTGAAAGAAGCCAAAGCCGAAGACCTCAATGATCGGGCGGCTATTGACCAGTACAAGGAGAATGTCAAGATGCGCAAGATCCAGGAGAAGAAGATCGAGCTCAGAAAGAAGGCTTTGAAGGAGATTGAAGCCGAACTCGATGATCCCAAGTCGTTGGCTTCTTACGCGCAACTTCATTGGAAACGATTGACCCAGAAATCGATGATTGCCGAACAGCGACAGCGATTGGAGGAAGTTCAAAAGGCTTTGAAGGACACGTTGGGCGAATTGGCCGTTCGTCGTCGTATTTATCCCCATTATGAAGACAAGTGGAAGAATGAGATTCGTCGGCTCCAGAAGATCATGATGCCTAAGAAAGAGAAGGAAAATCCCGTTGACAATCCGCAGGCCAACATTGGCACTGAAGATGACGATGAACTGGCCGGCATCAATCCCGAAGACCCCGTCGACGAATTCGATCAGGGCATTGGCGTTGAAGCCAAAGGCAAGGAGGACGAATCCGATTTCGAGGTCCGGCTCAAGAAGGGTGAAACCGAAGTTCAGAAGTCTGAAGAGGCTATCAACAACTCCTTTCTGCCGAATGAACCCATCAAGAAGGTTATCCCCAAGAATGGCCGTAAGAAGAGCAGCAAGGCCAACTACCGTAAAGGTAAGAAGTAAGCCAAATAAAAACTATCAAATGATAGTTTTTAAAGATTGAAGACGTCTTCGGCATGGTAAATTTTCAAACCACGACCATAGTGAAATATTAAGACGCCGTAATCACGATCAATGTTATGAGGACACAACCGTGAACCATAAAAGTCCTTACCCGGACCTGCCAATTCGGCAATTTCATCAGTGACATCAGTAAAAACGTAGTTTCTATAGTTGAATTTCTCATTTTCAACTGGTTGCAACGGCGCTTTCAATGCGTCAACGGTAATCATACTGACTTTATTCCATTCTTTTGGCGGGTAGCTAAACGTGAGCATAATTGTCGATTTGCCACCATCAACGTGGATTTTCAGTACGTTACCGCGCAAGTGCTCAACACTGCTCTTTGGTGGAGGCGTCAGCAAAGAAATGACCATCCTGATGTTCTTGATCGACCAGAGCACACCGTGAACAATCCGCGTCAGATCAAACCAGTGATACAATGATTGTAACCAGTAGAACATAACGAAATAAGAGTTCATGTTTTTGAAAGTGCTAATTAATCTTAATACTCCAATTTAATGGAGTATTACTGTTGTTTTAAACTCGATCTTTGATCAGATCGTAAGAGATCGTTACTGGGTTGAAGATAATGTTCGCGTTCTGAACGAGTCGAATTCCTACAAGTCCTATTTGCCATTCTTTGAGCGACATATCACCATTGCCAACGTCTTTCAATAAACGCCAATCGCGAGCAGCAACTAACTTTTCACGGGGGAATTCTTGCTCGAAACATTGCAATAACAAAGTTTTGCTGTTAGCGTAATTAGGATCTCGTTTAGCTGGAATGACATCGAGTTCTTTCAATAACGACGCATAAGCACAAGCATAGGAACAAAATATGCCATCACCCCAGATAGTTAGGATGCCGTGTCGAACAGCTGCTCTTATTGGGATCGGCATTGCTAAGCCGTCAAAAGGGTGCCGACACCAAAAACAAGGCTTGCCACATTCACGATTGTAAGGATTACCGTTTGGATAATAAATAGCTCCTCGCTGCATTACTCGGATGACGCCGCCCGCATTGGTAGTTGCCATCACCCTGCCTGGCTGCAACACATCAAATCTAGTTTTGCCGGTTGTCTGCTCAACAGGTCGAATGCGGTTATTGAGATCGATGAAATCAACCCCTTTGATAACAAAAATGGTTGTCATTTCATCGAAGTCGTCCAATAAATTGGGTTCTCAGTTTCCATTGGTCAGCCAATGGAATTGTTCATTTTTAGTTACTCAAACGACAACTTCAGGTCCGGTCGTGACGTTTTCAATGTCTTGACATATTGTTGGTAACGAATAGTGCCATAATGAGTGCTACAAACAGGTTCATAAGTTTCACTGTCGCCGACCTTTTCTTGACCTTCAAATGGCACAATGTCAATACTGAAAGATGCTGTGGCACCACCGCCACAGCGACGACAAATCGCCTTTAGGAACGTAATGTCGTCAGCCTTGGGAATCAATAGGTGCAGGTTGCCAAAGAATTCTTTGTCTTTGTCGCCAGCAAGCCCACAAATGATGAATGACTTGTTGGTCAGCTGAACTTCACGATTGACAAAATCTGCTATTTCAGGAAAGAAGTTGCCTTCATCGATGCCAATGACTCGAGCATCTTTGTACTCCTGCAATTCACGAAGCTCGTTCAAATTGCCGACTCGAGGGCAATCAAAACGAATATTATCCCGAGTGATAATACCGTTGCTGCCGAACCGGGTATCCTTGTTGGTGTTAGCGCCCAGCACTTTGGTGTAGATACTTCGAATCTGTAGTCGGCGTCGTAACTCAGTGGACTTACCGGAGCCCATCGGTCCCAATATCAATTCAATTCTACAGTGATCCAGTTCATCGGCCATTAGCTTCAGATTTTCATTATTATGATCTGAAGATTGTCAATTTGTTTTTCGGGGGTCATAAAATTAACTATTCAAAAGAATAAATGTCGGGTCGCGTTTCGTTGCCGGCTAATTTGACTGGAAGCGCCAGTCTAACTCGATCGGGTGAAGGCGTGACCTTTGCAAATCCTGCTTCGTTGCCTGGAATGGCTCCTTCACCGGCATTGAGTCCCGTGTTGCCGACTACTACGCCATCCGTCGTTGTTGGTGGCCCTATCCCTGCTCAAACAGCAACAACTGTCATCAATGTGACAGACACAACGCAGCAGAAGCCGGGCTATCGGTTCAACCCTTTGAACATCATCTGGTTGATCTTGATTTTCTTGGCGGTCTTTTTGATTCTTTACATGACCAAGGGCAATTTGGTTACCGATTTGGTCAATGGTGAACGTGTCTTGAACAATGGCAAACTGATCTTTTGGGCTGTTTTGATCACGTTGATTATTGCCGTCATCGGCTTTGCACTGTTCTCATGGAAGAAGTAAGCAGTCTATCTTAAAAATATTACATTAACTGTAATATTTACTTGAAATGGCATCTTTTTAATTAGAGACAGGTAGTTGTTGTTGGGCACCCGACGAACTGGCCTTGAGTGAAAGTGTAGTAAGGTTGAGCCGCAAAAGTAGCTACTGGTACAATGTTACCTTGACTGTCTGTGTTATCGCTTACGCATTGAGGTTCATTAGCAGCTCCATCACAAGCAACATTGACATCGGCAGGAATTTGTCTTGAATAAGTAACCATGTTAACACTATCATAAATGTATTCTTGTGTAGGAGCCGAACCACCAGGCCTCACACAACATTGTGTTGTTGGATTGTTTAGATCGATCAACAAATCTAGATTGTAAAGATTGGTTCGATCGGTGTAAACTGTCTTGGTCTTGGCCAACAAGAACAGAATCAGCGTCACAATAATAATGATAGCGATAATAATGATGAAGATTATGAAAATGTTTGTTAGCCCCAGTGATCGATCAGGCAAGCCACCGAACTCAGTGTAGAACTCGTTCTTAGTGCCTGGATAATAATACGCTGATGCCATTTTTAATGGGACCCAAAGATTAGCTCTGGTGTAAAGAAGCGGACGTTTTGATTGGCTGCAAATTGACTATCGCTGGCGGCGAAATCAGTTGGCCGACCAGCAGCATCACCACAGAAGAATGTTTGAGTCCAATCAATTTGACCGAACACCGAGGCCGCCAAGTGCCACATGCCAATATTCGGTTTACGATAAGCATCATCAGCCAACGCAGCTATCAACAATATCGGCAAGTTGATCGATTTGACACAATCGGTTAACCGTTCAAATACGTTGGCTTTCTTACTGTCATTGGTTGATTTCTGGTTTGAAAAGATTACAATAACATAGCCTTGCTGAATTAATGATGTCAAGACGGCCAATCTGTTGGTCATTAAATTGACATCGTGTCGTTTGATCAAGGTGTCATCGAGATCAAAGGCAGCTATTTTCTTGATTGTTGGCGCTTTCAAATCTAGTGTTGGTGCCGCATAGATAAATGTCGTGTGGTAGGCTTGCCAGCCGCTGTTAATGGTTAACGTAACCAAGTGCTTGTTGAGTGGTTTGATTTGGACAGCATCAGTTCTTTCTACTGGCGGTTGGTATTCCAAATCTAGAAACTTGAAAATATCTTCTTCAGTAGTAATACCATCAGTTGGTCTCAACTGACCGGCGGGATCTTTGAAGCCGTATTCCGACAAACTCCAACCCCTACTAAGAGCCCAGTTCCGAATGACAATGTTGAAATTCTTGCTACCAGTAAAGTAAAGCAGTGCGTAAGGCCATGAAGCAGGATGAATCAACCGAACATCCATGCGGCGAGCAGGTCGGCCAGCAAACTGAACAATCAACATCGACTTAACAGAAGCTTCAGGAGTCAAATTACCGACAATCAAGCCTGATCGACTTAGCGGCGGGATCACTTGCAAAATGTTATCACAGCGGACTAACACGTCAATATCACCGCTTTCAGCTAGTTGGCGCCGGTAAGAACCAGAGATCGTGAACTCAATCTTCAAAGGTTCATAAACTGTCTTCAACATGGTCTCATAGCCTTCGATTTCTGCCCGTGGCACTTTCAACTGCAAGTCATTGTAATAGTAAAATCCAAGTTGTTGGGCGGCCGTTAACCTACCGGCATTGTAAAGTGGCAAAATATCATTCATCGAGCGGTAACCTTGATTGTACCAATTCTCAGCTTGAACGCTGCCAACGCCGTGGATCTTTCTGAATTGCTTGATGATCGTCCGTTTCTCCTTTTCGGGTGAAGTTTGATTCTGCAATTCGTTGATGGACCCCGATCTCAAGATTTCATCAATCTTAGTTTCGATACTTTGGCCGATGCCTTTGATTTCAGCTCGTGCTTGGGCACCAGAGCTGATTGGAGCGTGATGTTTCTTGATACTGGCAGCCGCTCTTGAATAAGCTTGTTTTCGATGCTTATCGCCTGCGTGCAATTCAGCCATCTCCTCGAGCTGAGCTCCGATCTTTAGGTTAACAGCGTGTGTCACCGCTTGCATTTGGTTTCATTTTCGAGATTATTAGTTCAATATTTTGATTATTGACGTCGTTGGTAGCGTCATCGTAAATGATTTAAGGTTGTTGTGGTCGCTGTTAAAAGCATGGAAAAGGAGTTTGAGGGCAAAGAGATCTTGCTCAAGATATTATTGGTCGGTGAGCCTGCGGTCGGCAAAACATCGTTATTACAAAGATACGTCAAGGGAGTATTTACCAGTCAATACAGATCAACTATTGGCACTGACTTTGCAATGAAGATTATTCGATTAGCCGACGATTTACAAGTCAGAATTCAATTCTGGGACTTAGCAGGCCAAGAAAGATTCGGTTCTCAGATCAAAGCTTACTTTAGAGAAGCCGATGGTGCACTGTGTGTTTGTGATGCCATTCGACCAGCTACCCGAGAGAAAGCATTGGATTGGAAGAAGTTAATCCAGCAGAACTCAACTAACCAGCAAGGTCAACACATCGAACCCGAATGCTTCTTGATTATTAACAAGATTGATCTTTTAGAGGCCGCTTACAAGAAGCAGGCGGCAACCGACGAATCTTTTTATGAGGACGATGCTAGCACCAATAACGTCGATCCAGAACAAATGAAGGCCACCTGCGAGCGCATGGCCAAACAAACTGGATTCTTTGATGGCGCCGTTGTCAGTGCCAAAGATGGTTCAGGTGTCAACGATGTCATCTTGAAATTCGTCAAACACCTGGTGCACCTGAAACTAAATGCTCAACAATTTGATGATGTGCATGACAATGATTTGATTAAGTTAGGCTACGATCCCGAAGCCGTCTTGACACCTGCTAAAAGATGGTGGAATCCCTGTTAAGTCTTTAACGGTTGTTTTAAAAATGACAGAACCTATTCGGTGTTATCGACCTCTCTTGTACGGTATCATCGGTCTTTGGTTCATTGCATTTTTATTCTTGCTAGGCGGCTTTTTTCGACTGGTCATCATCAATAACGAGACCTCCTTGATAATTGCAACTGTTGAGACTTACAGTTACGCTCCATTGGATGGCACTACCCAAGTCAAATTAATAGTCCATAGCGACTACTTATACGCTTGGAATTGGTTCGTGGTGGGTTATTTCAACAATGGCAGTTTAGCTCAAGCTTATTTGGATGAATACTGGCCAATAGCATCTTTACATCCTTGTTATTTCAGAACTAGCAATGGACTATCATTGACACCTTTCTTTGAATTTTGGGCCTTGATAGTTGCTGGCGTTTTATTGATCGTTGCACTGGCACTGGCGATCTTGTTAATTGTCTTTACGATTATTCAACGATGGCGCCGCAAAGCATACCGTCAAATGCATGGCGATGATTTAATCCTAGTCTCGTCAGATGAGTTGCCATCGGAACCATTGAGACCTTCAAAGAACAAGCGATCATCGATGAACTCATTTGAGGACGCCCAAATCTTGATCTGGACTTACCGTGACCAACTGTATGCTAAATTACCGAAAGACGATATCGATCGAATCTTTGCATTACAATTAGAGGCAATGATCGGGTCTGCCGAATTGAAAGCTCGATTCCAACAAGAAGCTGGTCGGCTGCTCAGGTTCCTGGGTTGAGCAGTATTGAGTCTAAAAAATAATCACTAAACAAAGTGATTAGTGAAATCAAACTGCGATGGATCAACACCAGATTTTGAATGAACTGTTGAAGGTGGATGGTCCAGCGATCAGGCAGTGCATGCAGATCATCAAGCGGGACCCGCGACTTCGCTGGCGCGACAGTACCAAGCTCAGTGTTTTTGAGAAGTGGCTTTTCGTCCAATTGAACGTCGATGTTTTGAGAGTTGAAGAGATTGATCGGGCAGCCGCCGTTTTCGACTTCATTCAGCAACACACTGTTTGCGGTGTCTTTGACAGTGACACCGATGGCAACGACATCTTCGTCGTCAGCCATTTTGGTAATCTGGCTTACCGTGACGGCGAGCGCGGAGTCAAGGTCGGCCATTTCAGCAACCGCCAAGGCGAGCCGATCAACAAAGCTGATTTCTTTATCAGTTGTCTTCAAGCGCACCCCATTTACGATGAACAGGGCAGTCTCTTTCCTGTCAAGTTTTTAGCGTCGACTTCATCAATAAGTCCGACTAGCGGCGTCACCTTTGACATGTTGTTCACGCCAAGTGGCACGCCATCAGAAAGGGAGTTTAACCGAGCATACATGTTGATGTTCTTGTTCGACTGGGCTGATCCGACCACGATCATTAACTCCACCGCTGAGCTGAACGAACTCTATGGTTTGAAGAATTTGCCTATCAGACCAATTACTCCTTAAAAACTCCGCTGATTGGAGTTTTTAAACAAACTCATTCTTGACAAAGCCGTGCTGTCGGAAGCCCATGTGATCGACTCCATCGTTAACGATGCCGTCTTTGATTATTAGTTGTCCGATGATGGCAATCTCAGGGTTGTACATTCGATGGGGGTTGATTCGCAACTCAACTTTGACACCTTTGAACACTGGCGCGGTGAATGGCAACCAAAATCCTTGTTGACTGACCATCATCGACTTCCAAAAGTCACCAATGACGATAGTCACCAGCACTTTCGCCTTGCTGTCAAACGCTTCGGCGTCAACGAGCTTGATTGCTGAGATTTGGTTGAATTGGTCTGTCAAATCAAAAGTCATCTGCTTATCGTTTTCGCCAGTGTAGCGACTCTCGTATTCGACACCCCATCGCTGAAACTCTTTTCTGACCTCTTTGAGCACTGTCCTGTTGTAATAATTGAACATGTCATGGCGATCTTCTGCGGTTCGGACAGCAGTCACGTAACTGACCATGGGATCGGTGATATCCAAAGCAACAAGATTGTCATGAAGAGCTGTATTGAAACGGTTATCACTCAAACCAGCTATCAATGCGTAAAGAGTTTCAGTGTAAACATCTTGCCAGACTGTATCCAATTTGTGGTATCTTGCAGCTATCTTTTCTTTGATTGACTTTCCCAGATCGATAGCACTGAACTTATCTTCTAATAGTTTGAGTGGCAACATGTTCGTTTTATGATCTCCTTGTTGGAGATCATTATTCAGTTTTTGAAAGGGTTACTTATTGGACGGGTGTCGGTATTGGTTGTAAAATGCCTTCACTTTCTGGTTGACAAAGATGCGATCCCAATCAATGTGACTGATCGATAGTCCTTCAAGTGTGCGGGCTCGACTGATGGCGGTGTAGGTTTGGCCATCAGCAAAGATTTTCGATCCCAGGTCCATCCGAACTAGATCGAGCGTTACACCTTGCGCTTTGTGTTGACTGATACTCCAAGCAGTTCTCAGTGGAAATTGAGTCCGTCGGATTTTGCAGGTTTCATTGATGCGGATGACCCACATGTTGACTTGCAGTTGATAAACAACGTCGTTGACGAACTTGACAACTGGTTGGCCACCGGCAGCAAAGCCAATCAAGATACCACGACTACCATTGGCCAGCCCAGCATCGAGATCAATGTTCTTGGTGAGCATTACTTGGGCGCCAACACAAAGCTCCAACACGGCAGGAGCTAAACATTCTTTGTCCAATCGTGATTTTGCCTCGGCTAAAAACTTAGCATCGCGAGGTATCCGCGGCCGAGGTTTCTCAATCAACTCATCGTAAGCATCGATGGCCCGGATCGGATTTTCCGGTGTTGCCAGCTTGTACAATTCATTGTCGTTGAAAGCAGACACATCTTGGTTAACTGGAAAGAGTTCAGTTGGTTTGATGTCGCCTTTGAACTCGCGACCGATGCACGACTTGACCATCGCCATTGTTTCTTGACTGATCTCACCGACCCTGATCTCGTTCAGTGCTTTGCAAAATGCCATGTCGGTTTGGCGAAAAATCTCTGTCAACTCGTGGACTTCCTGAATGCCATCTTTCCAGCACTCGGCTTCAAATGCGTAGTTGTTGCACTTGACGGGGCTCAACTGGAAAAAGTCTCCACAAAGTACGATTTGCATGCCACCAAAAGGACGAGCACAATTTCTGACAATTCTGAACACATAATCCAAAATGTCCAGCAAGTGAGCGGGCATCATGGAGACTTCATCAATAATCAAAAGATGGGTCGATCGGATTCTTTGTTGAGGCTTGGTGTACTGGGTCACTCGTTTCAAAGCAGAATCTTTGTAAGCACAAATACCGATGCCAGACCACGAATGAATCGTCTTACCTTCAATCAATAAAGCCGATGCTCCAGTTGTTGATGTGACGCCGATAGTTTTCTTGTTCGCTTCGTAGATTTCCTTGATTCTTTTGATTGTGTGAGATTTGCCAGTACCGGCTGGCCCAGTCAACAATATGTTGAATCCTCGAAGCACCGACTCGACGGCACCACGTTGACCAGCTGCTAATCCAGTCAGATCGCCTTCCAACAGAAATGAACCAGTGTTGACCGGTAGTGTTTCAGCAGCTGTGATATCAGCGTCTGATCGAATAGGTTGTCGTTGAATCGTTTTGGCCTGATTGACAAGATTGAGCAACAACGCATTGTTAGAGTTCATTTCAATTTGACAGTTGATTGTTTGAAATGTTTGGTTTTCATTCATTTAAGGAAATTCTGATCATCACAAAAGAAGTTTATTAATGAAGCTGCTCTTGCTTGTGCTGGTGCTGATCTGTGACGTCCGAGCAGTCACAACAAATCCGACAGCCACATTTGTCTATGGTCAAGGCGGTAGTTTTACGACGAGAGATTTTGCTGATCCCCCTACTGCCAATTCGCTCAGAAGTCCAACGGGCATCATCTATGATGCAGCTGGCAACACTTACATTGCAGACTCCAACAACTATCGGGTCTTGTTTTACCCGGCTGGATCGGCAACGGCCACCAGAGTCTACGGCCAGGGCGGCAACTTTACTCGCCGGCAGCTCAATTTCGGCGGCATTAGCGCCGACAGTCTGTCCGTCGTCAATGGGCTTGCCATCAATGGCACAGATTATTTGTTTGTTGCCGATTCCAGTAACAGTAGAATTCTTGTTTACCCGAGTGCGAGCACGACAGCCGTTTATTCGTACGGCCAGGGTGGTTCGTTGACGACCAGTGGCGCCGGCGCCACTGCTGGTTCCTTCAGTTCTCCTCGAGCAATCGCGCTCGATGGCAGTGGCAATCTCTATGTTTGCGATCTTGGCAACAGCAGAGTTTTGAAGTTCAACCAAGGAGTTCAAACGGCCGTTGCTGTTTGGGGTCAAGCAGGTTCGTTCACCAGTGGATTGCCCAATCTGGGCAACATTTTCGCTTCGGCCACCTCGCTCAACAATCCAAGCTCTGTTGCGGTTGCAGCCAATGGACTTTACATTGCAGACACCAGCAACAACAGAGTTCTTTTCTATGAGAATTTTGGTACAACAGCGACCAGAGTCTACGGTCAAACATCTTTTGACAGCAACACTGTTTTGTCAACTTCTGCTACTTCACTGTCCAGTCCGACTGGCTTGGCCTTGAATCCGGTTACTGGAGGACTCTATGTTTCAGATAGCGGCAACAATCGAATTTTGTATTACCCGCCGGGCCAAACAACCGCGACGGCCGTTTACGGCCAGGGAGGCTCTTTCACAAGTTCGACTTCGATGACTACTTCGTCGACCAGTATCCGCGGTGGACCCAATGGCATGGCCGCCAATGCCAACAATCTGCTTGTTAGCAACACTAATGACAATCGAGCGCTGATCTTTGCTGCTTCCAATGAGACGACAACGCCACCATCGGCAATGACGCCTTGTTTTCACGTTTCGACAATCATCACCTACAAGGGCAAGGACTACACGGGTGATGAAATTCGAAGGGGGCTGGTAGCGGAATGTAAGATGCCGCACATTGTCGTTGCTCGTGGTTACCAACTTGATATCGAATGCAGCAATCAGCGAATTACCCAATTGCGATTGACCGATGAACATTTGATTGTCGATGCTAATGGCAATTACGTCACGATGGCATCATTTCAAGTTGGTCAACAAGTTCGATCCATCAATGATGAAGTTTGTGTTGTCTTTAAGAAGACTAGGGAGTTCAATCAGGCTTACTTCGGATTGAATTGTTTGGCTAGCACCGTCAGCGTTGACGGCCTTCAAGTGTCCACTTTCGGTAATTTGCATTATGTGCCGGCTGCTTGGATGGGTTTCATGGGTCGAATCATTGGTATTGATTACGCATCGTCAATCGGAGACCGCATCGCCCAATACATCTTCCGGATGGGCTTGTTGTAATTAAAAACTTTCACTCTCATTTGAGTGAAATCGTAACGATTTTTAAGTCCAGTAATCGTCCTCCTCTTCTTGATCTTCTTCGGTCAGTTCGTCGTAGTATTCTTGAAGTTCCTGATTTTGCATTGCGATCACAAAGGCGCGAGTTTCAAGATCTTGTTCCTCTTCATGGCGTTCGATGTTTTCAGTGATCCTTTCATTGACCCATTTTGGTAAGAACGAGGGATCAATGTCTTTGCGACACATCGGGCAAGTTCGAGCAAAAATCTTACTAATACACTCGGTGTGAAAATAATGACCGCATTGGAGTCGTCGATGTTCGGTGGTTGTCATTGGTTCGATGCAAATTAGACAATCCTCCGGTTTATCGACAGTGTTAGCCTTCAAAGAAGCGGGAATCACCAGCTTACCGATGATTTCGTCGGTCAACTTACAATTGCTGACGGACACGATCTTAGCATGCGGCACAATAATATCGCCGTGCTGTTTCATTAACATTGATCTCAAGTTTTCAGCTGATTCTTTGACCGAATCAAGTACTGGCCCATTTTCATGACGGCAACGTTGACATTGTTTGCCGCTGACGATCCACCGACTACAAGGCAGCCCCGTCGCAAGTTTACTCAAACAAACTGTCGGCGCGATGTGGAATTCACAAAATCCGGTCTCTTCAGCTTTGAACTGACATTGATCACCACTGTCAAGCCAACATTTACAATTGCTGCCCTCTTTCTTTTGATCAACATGATGTTCACAATAAGTGCCGGCGATGATGACCTTATTTTTGCATTTAGTTTTCCGATGGGTTTTACCTGAGCAGAAATGAGACATCGGCTAGTTGATCGTTATCAGATTTTAGTTTGGTAGATTAATTTGATTAACAATCTCTTTAGATTCGAAAGTTTTTAGCATTAATACACTTTGACGCCGTCATTTTTAGCTTGTTTAACGGCTACCATAATGGTAAATTGAGATCTTATTGTTGGACGGGTGGCCGCCGAGTTGCAAAGATCGAAAAGCTGATGATGCCGATTGCAGTGCTGCCCACTAAAGCAGCGGCGGCCCATAATTTACGTTTGTAATCACTCTTGACTGCCGCTTGTTGAAGTTGTTGATTGGCAGCCTCAACGTTGTCGGCCGTCTCACCAATCAAAGCGTCGATTCGATCAAGCTCATCGGCTTGATTACAAGTCTGAGTCGCCAATGATCGATTAATTTCAGCAATGATGACCATATTGGTCTCAATCTCGTTGATTTGTTCATTGCGTTCAGTGATGATTAGCTCATTTAGTTCGTCGACTTGTTGTTCCATTTTAATTGGTATTAACCAATTAGAGTTGTTTTTATTTTAGGCTGGCTTCCTCGGCCGTGACCCGCATGCCCTGGGTCGATCTTTTGGGCGCTGCTTGGACGACCGGCGCGGTTTCGATGACCGCTGGCGGAGCTTCAACTTCAGCTTCCTTGACGATAACAGTAGAGTTCTTGTTTCCCATTTAAATAGGTGTCGAATGTTATTTAAATTATATTGTTAATGAATTCGTTGCCGCTTGATATTTGGGAACTCGTAAGCCTTAATCTGTCGCACAAAGATGCTGCTAATCTAATGTTGGCAGTATGCGCTAGGACTAAGTTTTTCAAGAACAATACCTATATTATCAATCGATTGTTGAAGTATTATTACAAATCATACAATTATGATGCTAGTAAATTTGAAGAGTTAAATCTAAGAATCGATTGGTTAGCATTATTGAAGATCATCGTTTCAACGCAACAATCATTGGTTGCGGATCTAATGTTGACCTGGCACCACGCTGATGAGGCTGAAATAACAAAGACCATTGGTCGGCGGTCTGGCATTTGTTCCATCGGTTGGCAGCCATTAGATCAAGATGTATTGTGCGCTACTCGACCGTTGATTACAGCTATGCGCATGGTAAGCATGAGCAGGGTCAGGTTAATAACTTTCAATGCCAACCTCACTAAACTGATAGCAAGTGCTGATTTATTGTATTTCAACAGCTTGTATTGTGTCAAGGAGGGACTCTGTCAGCACAAAGATGGCTATTTCAGTCTTATCATGAATGACATCGATTTCGAAGCACTAATCGATGCAGCTCGATTCAAAGCTTTTCAGCTATACGCCGCCAAATGCGACTATATTAACGAAAATATAGCATCTAAGCTGTGGCTTGTCAAGTTAATAGCTGATCAACCATTAACAGAGCTGCCAGTTGACATTGATTTAGAGTTGATCGGAATACTTGATGTTTATCAGTATGAATCCGTTTGTAACATAGAATTCAATACTGACGATAAGACAATTGAGGTGGTAGTTCGATCGACTGATTTCGACGGTGTTAATCTAAACTATCCGAGCTACGAAGATTACCACGAGTATAACGCCGGAGGTCTATTTAAGTTCGATTACTCATTTTATAGGTCGACCCAGACGACACCAACAGCACTGCCGCCGACAATCAAATGCCTCGACATTCAGTTTAAAGTAGTCGTTACAGAATACCAAGAATGACGATCTAAATAACTGCTGAACGTGATATAAATGAACCTGCCAATCGATATTTGGGAACAAATAAGTATGTCGTTAGATTGTTGGGGCACCATTCAATTGATGATTGCGTTGAGTGCTCGAACTAGATTTTTCAAGAGTAATAGTTATTGCATTAATCGACTAAGAAAACTTTATTACTCAACCAGTGGATTCGATCCTTGCAGTGTCGAGATGATGACGCCGTTTGAATTAGTCAAATATTGCTACAAGCTACATGTCAAAGAGAGTTTTCTGGCGGCGCTGCGATCATGGAAAGGCAACAAGAGTATCCCTAACTTGGAAGTTGAACTCGGTGGCATGAACAAATTTTGCTATTCGGTTGAGCGGCACACCGGCACCTTCTTTCATGAACCGGGAGTAATTGATCATGTTTACGGCCCCAACATGACATTGGACTTTTATGACGTTGATCATCCAGAAAACTATCGGTTACCCGAATTTAACGCTCGTTATCAATTATATCTTGCGGATTTGAACTGTTTGAAAAGGATTACCAACAATGCTGAAGACATAGCCATCTTCATGGATACCCGAAAGTTAACACTAAGAAATTATGTATTACTCAATGATGGTGTTTGTCGACGGGGCGTTGATCGCTATCATCTGGTTATGCCACTAATTGATTACTTGAAATTGTTACGCGGAGTCGCTTCCGATGTGTCGATAATTTATAAGTCACGAGCGGGCTGGTTGATCGAGCGTCAAAAGGCTAAGCCGATTAAGATTAGGTTACGGTCGAAGACAGCTGTTAGTTGGGATGATATCTCACTCGATTTCGACGTTGATTCCTATCGAGCATTCTCCAGTTATCATTATGTCATCGAAGGCACCATTGAACCAACAATTGATGAACAAACTGGACGTTTAGTGTTAGAGACCCATTGTGCCTTTGAAATCTACCAAGGCATTGAGTTCAAAGAAGACGTTTATGATTTGGCTATTTTCAATCGTCATGACCTAGTGGTGCCGCCATTAGATGGAGCAACAATAGAATGTGGTGGTGTTGAGTTTGAAGTTCAAGTCGTCGGTTGAATGTAGGTGTATTAATATCAGTGTTGATATTAATTAGATTTTTTTTAGATAATGAAGCCACGCTTAGAAGGCCCGGAAACCAGCGGCGCTGTTGCGGAACGTCAGGCGGTGCGAGTTGATACCGCGGACCACAAACACGTACTGGTTGTTCTCGGCGGAGTGCTCGGCGGCCTCAGCAGTGAACGAGGTCACCAAGTTGCTCATGTTGGTGGAACCAGTCAGGTCGAGGTCGTTCAGGTGCTGGCAGTAAAACAGCGCGTGGTAGCCGGGCTCCGTGATGGCGCGAGAACCGTGCTGCAGCG
>Ga0247803_1000329_pt1 | contig 27218 bp, 25 predicted proteins | sample UWRJL014104B1_FD_180928 | JGI IMG/M metagenome (GOLD analysis project Ga0247803, IMG submission 180928) | Plant litter microbial communities from Arlington Agricultural Research Station in Wisconsin, United States - UWRJ-L014-104B-1 | ecosystem: Environmental > Terrestrial > Plant litter >...
TTATCCAGGTTATGCTTTTGTTGCGTGAACGCTGGCCAGTATTTGCGGGTAAGTGGCAGCAAACCGCCGAGTTGTGTGCGGCTAACGAATCCCTCATCGAAGAACTTGCTGCACAGGATTTAGTGTTGGCGGATTTCAAGCCAGCCTTGGTCGGCACCAGCATTAGCTTGGCTTATGCTGAGTCTTTATCGGTCGCTCGCCGTCATAATCTTATCCGTACTTGGCTGCGCGGGCAGGATTTGAGTACGCCGGAACAGCAACATTTGCAGCAAATGGAGCAGCAAATCGTCGCAGGTCGTCAGGATGCAGAAACCCAAGTGAGCTGGGGCGATGTATCTCTGCGAGTTTATCGCCAGCGCATTTATGCTTTGCCTTTGGCAGATTTGCCGAAGGTGCCTGATGTACCATTAGCGTTCGCGCCCATAGTTATTCTTCCTAACGATTTTCAGCTGTTATTTGAGCTGGTCGAATCTGCCGATAGATCTCTGTTAAATTCCAACTTACCCAATCTCCATGTGCGTTTTCGCCAAGGCGGCGAACGCTGTCGCCCTGTTGGTCGCGCCCATTCCCAAACACTTAAGCGCCTATTACAAGATTACGGCGTAGCACCATGGTTGCGTGAAAGCCTGCCTTTGGTTTATAGCGGCGACGACTTAATAGCTGTGGCTGATTTATGGGTTTGCGAAGGGTTTCAAATTGAAGGAGATGGGTTTCACTTGAGCTACAGCAAGAAGCCGATTTAACCGTTTTGCCTTTCTCTGAGTTGGCAAATCTATTGGGTTGGAGTCGAGGTGATATTTGCGAGACCGTCATCAACATGGATGTTGATGTCGAGCCTACATGGATGTACTTGTGGCGTGTCTCGCAAGTATTTCCTTGGCTCCAGCCCCGAGTCCCCCCGATTATCCATAAAAAGAACCTTTTCATTGAGCCAACAACCTCTTTCGGGTAGACTGGCGCCCCGTCCTGAAAGATAAACCTCACGCCCCGCAACGGGTGCATTTTTGATCGTTTATCTCCATCTGCTTTGCTTAATTGCTGCATTATTTCCAGAGCTCTTTATTTTTAAAACTAGGTTTTTCAATGACACGATATATTTTCGTTACCGGTGGTGTTGTTTCTTCTTTGGGTAAAGGGATTGCGTCTGCATCACTCGCAGCCATTCTTGAGTCGCGTGGTCTTAAAGTGACCATCATGAAGCTCGACCCCTACATCAACGTTGACCCCGGTACCATGAGTCCCTTCCAGCACGGCGAAGTATTTGTGACTGAAGACGGTGCCGAAACCGATTTGGATTTGGGCCACTACGAACGTTTTATTCGTACCAAAATGACTCGTCGCAACAACTTCACCACTGGCCGCGTATACGAAACCGTATTGCGCAAAGAGCGCCGTGGCGATTACTTAGGCGGCACCGTACAAGTTATTCCGCACATTACCGATGAAATTAAACGCCGCATTCTTGAAGGTGGCCGCGATGTAGACGTCGCCTTGGTAGAAATTGGCGGCACCGTAGGCGATATCGAATCGCAGCCATTCCTTGAAGCTGTGCGTCAGTTAAAAGTTGAAATGGGTTCGCGTGCATTGTTAATGCATTTAACACTGGTTCCTTATATCGCCACAGCTGGCGAAACCAAAACCAAACCAACACAACACTCGGTAAAAGAATTGCGTTCGATTGGTTTGCAGCCTGACATTTTGTTGTGCCGCTCCGAGCGTTTGGTGGATGAAGATTCTCGCCGCAAAATTTCCCTGTTTACTAACGTCGCCGAGCGCGCCGTAGTGCCTCTGCCAGATGCAGATACCATTTATTCAATTCCACGTTTGTTGCAAAGCTACGGTTTGGATCAAATCGTCGTAGAGCTTTTAGGCTTGCAATGCGGCGAAGCCGATTTGAGCGAGTGGGATAAAGTTGTTGAAGGCAAATTAAACCCTGTACACACCGTGACTATTTCTATGGTCGGTAAATACATGGAATTGCTCGACGCTTACAAATCATTGATTGAAGCGCTTACTCACGCCGGTATTCACACGCATACTAAGGTGAATATTAATTACATCGACGCTGAACGCGTAGAAAACGAAGGTGTTGAAATTCTGAAAGACGCCGACGCGATTCTGGTCCCCGGTGGTTTCGGTGAGCGCGGTGTTGAAGGTAAATTGATGGCCGTGCAATACGCCCGCGAAAACAAAGTGCCTTACCTTGGTATTTGCCTGGGTATGCAATCGGTTGTGATTGAATTTGCACGCAACGTTTTAGGTTTAAAAGGCGCTAACTCCACTGAGTTTGATAAGAACTCACCGCATCCCGTTATCGGTTTAATCACCGAGTGGATTACCGCTGAAGGTGAAATCGAAAAACGCGATGAATCTTCAGACCTTGGTGGCACCATGCGTTTAGGTGCGCAAGAATGTCGTTTGGTTGCCGATGCAAAAGCCCGCGAAATTTACGGCGACGATGTGATTGTTGAACGTCATCGTCATAGATACGAAGTCAACAACAACTATGTTGATCAAATGCAAAAAGCTGGTTTGAAAATTGGCGGTTGGTCTGCTGATGATACTTTGGTTGAAATGGTTGAGTTGCAAGATCACCCATGGTTTGTGGCTTGCCAGTTCCATCCTGAGTTCACCTCAACTCCGCGCGATGGTCATCCGCTGTTTACCAGTTTTGTGAAAGCGGCCTTAGCAAATAAAAAGTAATTCTATTTTAAGTAGAGAGTCGTCGGCAATTGCTCCTGCATTGCTCTACCTTCGGGGTGCCGAACCACTACATTCATGCAGTCGTCATCCCGTAGGGATCCAGCGACTTTGAAATTTTAAGGCCACTGGACTCCCTACGGGAATGACGGAGGCTATACTAATAAGTGAGTTAATGTGTCTCAAGAAATCGTAAAAGTTGGCAATCTTCAAGTGGGTAATAGTCTGCCGTTTGTTTTATTCGGCGGCATGAACGTACTTGAATCGCGCGATATGGCGATGCAAGTTGCAGAAGCCTATGTGACTGTAACGCAAAAGCTTGGCATTCCTTACGTTTTTAAAGCGTCTTTCGATAAAGCCAATCGCTCATCTATTCATTCCTATCGCGGTCCTGGTCTAGAGGAAGGGTTGAAGATTTTTCAAGAAATCAAACAAACCTTTAATATTCCCATTATTACCGACGTGCATGAAATTGATCAGTGCGCACCCGTTGCTGAAGTAGCCGATGTTATTCAGTTGCCCGCGTTTCTTGCACGCCAAACTGATTTGGTTATCGCTATGGCAAAAACCGGCGCTGTCATTAATATCAAAAAGCCGCAATTTTTAAGCCCGGGCCAAATGAAGAATATCGTCGAAAAATTTGGCGAGTGCGGCAACGAGCAAATTATTTTGTGTGATCGCGGCACTAATTTCGGTTACGACAATCTCGTGGTCGATATGCTTGGCTTCCGCACCATGCGTGAAGTGAGTGGCAATGCCCCGGTGATTTTTGATGTAACTCACTCGCTGCAATTTCGCGAATCTAAAGACAGTGCCTCTGGCGGCCGTCGTCATCAAGTTGCGGAGTTGGCGCGTGCAGGTATGGCGGTTGGTTTGGCTGGCTTATTTTTAGAAGCTCACCCTAATCCCGATAAAGCCAAATGCGATGGCCCAAGTGCTTTACCTTTGGATAAATTAGAACCCTTTTTGCAACAAATGAAAGCCATTGATGATTTAATTAAAGGCTTTCCGCTACTCGATATTAAATAAATTAAATAGGGAGTCGTCATGCCCTTGGGCATCCAGTGTCTTTAAGGTATTGGTAAGTTGAGACGGTACCAAGAGGCTTAATAAAGCCCGTATAAGTCACTGGATTCCCTTCGGGAATGACGGTGTAGCCAGCACGGCATTCGAAGAAGTTGTCATGTTGTTTAAATCACATGACAAAGAATACAAAAAATTTTCAGCCTGAATAGCCCGGCTGAAAATACGAATTTTTAATAAACGCTTGTTTTAACATTGTGGAGCAAAAGCATGAGTAAGATTGTTGATATTAAAGCCTTTGAAGTTTTAGATAGCCGCGGCAACCCAACTGTGTTGGCAGAAGTGATTTTGGAGGATGGCTCAGTAGGTTCTGCAATGGCCCCGTCTGGTGCATCTACGGGTTCGCGTGAAGCATTGGAATTGCGCGATGGCGATAAATCACGTTATTTAGGCAAAGGTGTTTTGAAAGCGGTTAACAACATCAACACCACTATTAAAAGTTTGGTAGTAGGTTTTGATTCTTTGGATCAGCGCGCACTTGATAACGCCATGATCAAAGCTGACGGCACCGACTTTAAAACCGTATTGGGTGCAAACACAATTCTTGCTGTGTCTTTGGCGAATGCTAAAGCGGCTGCTATCTCTAAGAAAGTTCCACTCTACGCACACATTGCTGATTTGAATGGCACTCCAGGCAAATATTCAATGCCAGTTCCAATGATGAACATCATCAACGGTGGTGAGCACGCTGACAACAACGTAGATATTCAAGAGTTTATGGTTCAGCCAGTAGGCGCTAAAACTTTCGCTGAAGCTTTGCGTGTTGGCGCTGAGATTTTCCACACTCTGAAAAAAATTCTGCACGATAAAGGTTTGAGCACGTCAGTAGGTGACGAAGGTGGCTTTGCTCCTAACTTGCCATCAAACGAAGACGCGTTAAAAATTATCGCTGAAGCTGTTGAGAAAGCGGGCTACAAGTTGGGCGACAACGTAACTCTCGCGTTGGATTGCGCTTCAACTGAATTCTACAAAGATGGCAAATACGATTTGGCTGGCGAAGGTCGCGTATTCACCACTAACGAATTCTCTGATTACTTGGCTGACTTGGCTGCACGTTACCCAATCATTTCTATCGAAGATGGTAAAGACGAAAGCGATTGGGCTGGTTGGGCAGATTTGACGCAAAAAATCGGTCACAAAATCCAATTGGTTGGCGATGATTTATTTGTAACCAACACCAAGATTTTGAAAGAAGGTATCGATAAGAAAATCGCTAACTCAATTCTGATTAAGTTCAACCAAATCGGTTCTTTATCAGAAACTCTAGATGCAATCAAAATGGCGCAAGATGCTGGCTACACTGCCGTAATCTCTCACCGTTCTGGCGAAACTGAAGATACCACCATCGCTGATTTGGCTGTTGCAACTGCGGCTGGCCAAATCAAAACCGGTTCATTGTGCCGTTCAGACCGCGTATCCAAGTACAACCGTTTGTTGCGTATTGAAGCTGAGTTGGGCGCTGCTGCTCCTTACAAAGGCCGTGCAGAATTTAAATCGTAATTTGGATTTAAACACTCGCCCTCAGGCGTTTGCTTGAGGGCGAATGTTCACTCGTTTAATTGAGTTTAAAATAATAATCTTATGAAATGGCTCTTTGCAGTTTTGCTTATTTTACTCGCAGCACTTCAGTACCGCCTTTGGCAAGGTGAAGGAAGTTTTGCGCACGCGGCAAAATTAGAACGAGATATTAAACAGCAACAAGCTGAAAATGATCGTATGCGTGAGCGCAACCGCATATTAGATGTTGAAGTTCAGGATTTAAAATCGGGTGCGGATAGTGTGGAAGAACGCGCACGCAACGATATCGGCATGATTAAAAAAGACGAAACTTTTTTTATGATTCCTGCCAAGAAAAAAACTGAATAATGCCGCTCTTAACTCCCCCTCGTTATTGGTTTGTGATTCCCGCAGCTGGAATTGGTTCGCGTATGGGTGCAGGTAAACCCAAGCAATATTTAATGTTGGGTAGTAAAACCATTCTTGAACATACCATAACGCGCATTTTAAGCTTGCCCAATCTGGCAGGCATAGTTGTGCCGCTTAATAGCCAGGACAACTTTTGGACATCGCTCACGATTCTGCAACATCCTTTGGTTCATACCGTTCACGGTGGTGCGCAGCGTGCAGATTCAGTCTTAAATGGCTTGAATTATTTGGCCGACAAAGCCCACAACCAAGATTGGGTTTTGGTACACGATGCAGCGCGCCCCTGCGTGACCATCGAAAACATTCAAAAGCTGTGCGATGACTTGATTGGTGATGAAGTTGGCGGAATTTTAGCGGTGCCGGTTAGCGATACCCTTAAGCAAGTTGCTAGCGCCAATAAAATTCAAACAACAGTAGACCGCAGTGCTTTATGGCAAGCACAAACGCCGCAGCTGTTTCGCTATAAATTATTGCGCGATTGTTTAATGCAAGCCCTCGCTCGCAATGAAAGCATTACCGATGAATCTTCAGCGGCTGAGATGTGTGGCTATGAACCCAAAGTTGTTGAGGGCCGAACAGATAATATTAAAGTGACTCGCCCGGATGATTTGTTGTTGGCTGAGTTTATTTTAAAACAGCAAGACATTTTTTAAGAGAAAGTGCTATGAGAATTGGTCACGGCTATGACGTTCATGCCTTTGGCGAAGGCGATAAAATTGTTATTGGTGGGGCAGTTATTCCGCATTCGCGCGGTTTAATTGCGCACTCTGACGGCGATGTTTTATTGCACGCGCTGTGCGATGCGCTTCTTGGTGCTGCTGCGCTGGGCGATATTGGTAAGCATTTTCCCGACACCGATATGCAATATCGCAATGCAGATAGCCGCTCGTTGTTGCGTATGGTTTACAGCAAAGTGAAAGCCAAAGGCTGGAAGCTAGAAAATGCTGATATGACCATCGTTGCGCAAAAGCCACGCATGGCTACTTACATTCCGCACATGCTGCAAAATATCGCCGCTGATTTGCAGGCTGGCAATGATCAGATTAACGTGAAAGCTACCACGACTGAAAATTTAGGTTTTGCCGGGCGCGAAGAAGGCATAGCTGCCTACGCTGTTGTGTTATTGTCAAAAATTTAACGTAATCACTATCGTTGAAATCCAACACTTGGAATGCTAAGTGTTGGATTTTTTATTTCACTTTTTCGAATTTAATCTATGCAAGCTACATCTCCACTAGAGTTCTCGTTAGATTTCCCTTATGCCTATGGGCAACCAGATGCCAATGCCAACTTTCGCGTTGAACCAGAAGATTTCCAAGTGGATGAAGCCTTGGGTTTTGAACCATCGGGTGAAGGCGAACATGTTTATTTACATGTATGGAAGCGCGGTGAAAATACCGCGTGGGTTGCAGAAAAAATCGCTGAACTGGCACAAGTGAAAGTAATGGATGTGGGCTACTGCGGGCGCAAAGATCGCCACGCTGTGACTACGCAATGGTTTAGTATTTATTTGCCCAAGCAAGAATTAGCGCCTGATTGGGCGGCCTTAAATGGCGACACTATTAAAATATTATCAATCAGTCGTCACCAACATAAATTGCGTCGCGGTGATCACGAAACCAATAGTTTTATTATTCGCTTACGTGATTTCTTTGTTTCAGATAAAACTGCTTTCGAACAGAAAATTACACAGGTATTGGCGCAAGGTGTACCCAATTATTTCGGTGAGCAACGCTTTGGTCGCAATGCGAATAATTTACCTGAGGCTCATGCAATTTTGGTGGAGGGGAAGCGCCTGCGCGATAAGCAAAAGCGTGGATTGATGTTATCCGCAGCACGCTCTTATCTCTTTAATCAAGTATTGGCGGCACGTGTGCTAGCCAATAATTGGCAAGAGTTATTGAATGGCGAGCCAGAAGCATTCCCGTCGGCTCCTTTATGGGGGCGTGGTCGTTCCGCAGCGACAGATGAAGCTTTGGCCGTAGAAGTCACCGCAATGGACTCTTGGGCTGAGTGGCGCGCTGGTTTGGAACATGTGGGTTTATCGCAAGAGCGCCGTGCTTTGGTGCTTAAAGCGGATGCTTCATCATGGCGTTGGTTAGAGAATGATTTAGAGTTAAGTTTTAGCTTGGGCAGCGGAGAATTTGCGACAACAATTTTACGTGAATTAACCGTTTTGCACTCAGCGATAAAAACCGAAGCAGTTTCTGTGTGATATAGTTGGCGCTTTAATCGCACCGTAATCGCAGTAACTAATCATTAAATAATGGATAGAGGAGGGCTGAAATGAGTGACTTAATGTTGCAAGGTGTGGGCATGACTTCAGCCCGAACTCGTGATCGTCTAATAGAGCGCTTGGTAGATAAAGGCGTAACCAACATGCGCGTGTTAGATGTCATGCGCAACACGCCGCGCCATATTTTTCTTGATGAAGCTCTTTCCCATCGCGCCTATGAAGATACTGCCTTGCCCATCGGTCACGGTCAAACGCTCTCACAACCTTACACTGTTGCACGCATGACGGAGATTTTATTGGGCGCTGCGGGCAAATTAGAAAAGGTATTAGAGGTTGGTACAGGGTCGGGTTATCAAACTACCGTTTTGGCCCAGTTGGTTCCGCAGGTGTACAGTGTGGAGCGTATCAAGCCTCTGCAAGACAAGGCGCGTGAACGTTTGCGCCAATTGGGTTTGCGAAATGTAAGTTTACGTCATGCCGACGGCGGTTTTGGCTGGCCAGAAATGGGTCCTTATGATGGTATTTTAAGCACAGCTGCACCTCATGCCGTACCTGAAGAGTTGTTAAAGCAATTGGCTCCTTCGGGTGTATTGGTTATTCCTATTGGCGGCAGAGAGCAGCATTTGCACCTTATTATGCGCGATGGCGATACGGATAAATTCGTCACTCGTATTATTGAACCGGCAAAATTCGTCCCCTTGGTTTCCGGCACTTCTCGTTAATTAATTCTTTTTTATTCACCAATTATTTTATGGAATGGATCACATTGTTTTTCGGTGATTGCGCATCTGGTTTGTGCGTCATTTATTAAAAAGTGAAAAAAAGTTACATGCTTGGTGATTAATTCACCACTATCAGTGCACACTTATATGATTATTTTAGATAATTTTAAAATAAATTTCATATATTTAGCATTAAAAGTTATAAAAAAACTAGTAATTAACCTGACATATTGCGTTCAATTATGGTTATAAGCTTGCGTAAAATTTCAAGCATACTATTAAGATCGTTCAGTATACTGATCGCTCTGTGCTTTCTTTTTGCATGCTCTTCCCACCGTGTTGCAGACGTTGATGAGCGATCTATTCGCTCCAACGTTAAGGGTAAAGTGCATACGGTTAGCGCTGGTGAAACGCTCTTTTCAATTGCGTGGCGATATGGCTTGGATTATGAAAAACTAGCGAAATATAATGCTATAAAGCCTCCCTATACGATTTACCCAGCACAGAAGATTCGAGTTGATATGCGCTCTGGAAATACCCAGAGTATAGTTTCTGGTAATGTGAAATCGGCTACAGCGAACGATCAACATAAACGTGAATCAAATGGCTATCGGTCAGAAAAAGGATCGAAAGCTTTGTCTAAGGCATCATCTGCTGCTGTTTCACATAGCGCCGTTAAGTGGCAGTGGCCAGCGTCTGGAAAATTGATTGCGCTGTTTCAGGGCGATTCAGGGTTGAATAAAGGTATTGATCTTAGCGGTAAATTGGGAGAGCCTGTGGTTGCAGCAGCTTCCGGAAGGGTGGTTTACGCCGGAAGTGGATTGAGCGGATATGGTAAATTGCTCATCATAAAACATAACGATACCTTCTTAAGTGCGTATGCACACAATGATGAAATATCAGTAAAAGAAGGTGATTCTGTTAAAGCTGGGCAAAGAATTGCCGATATGGGTTCAAGCGGTACTGATAGAGTTAAGCTTCATTTTGAGATTCGTAGCGAAGGTAGCCCAGTGGATCCACTGAAATTTTTACCCAAGCGTTAATAGTGCTGACACATTCGATAAGTAAATATAACTGGGGTCTGTGAAGCGACTCGAAAACCTGATCCAGAATAAAGAAGTAGGCTGAAGGGAGTGGGTATAGCTTGAGTAAGCTGGTGTGAACTGGCTAAATTTTACGATTTAAGGGGCTGAAAAATGACTTTGCAAACTAAAGAATCAGGCGTATTTGATCGCGACGACGTGTTCATGGCGCAAGAAGTAGATTTCGATGAAAGTGACATGTTACTGGCGGAAGAAGAGGAAGCGCCTAAGGCAACTCGTTCAGCAGGTGGCAGCGAACGGATTCTGGATGATAAATTTAATAAGACGCTCGATGCAACGCAGATTTACCTCAACGAAATTGGGTTTTCCCCATTATTAAGCGCTGAAGAAGAAGTGTTCTTTGCTCGCAAAGCCCTTAAAGGCGACGAAGCAGCACGTAAGCGCATGATTGAAAGTAACCTTCGCTTGGTTGTAAAAATCTCCCGCCGTTATGTTAACCGTGGTTTAGCACTTCTTGATTTGATTGAAGAAGGCAACTTGGGTTTGATTCGCGCTGTTGAAAAGTTTGACCCGGAGCGCGGCTTCCGCTTTTCAACCTATGCAACCTGGTGGATTCGTCAAACCATTGAACGTGCCATCATGAACCAAACGCGTACTATCCGTTTGCCAATTCATGTTGTGAAAGAATTGAATATCTATTTGCGTGCTGCTCGTGAGCTTTCTCAGAAGCTTGACCATGAGCCATCACCCGAAGAGATTGCACGCTTGTTAGAAAAGCCCGTAGCCGATGTAGAGCGCATGCTGAGCTTGAATGAGCGTGTTACCTCTATTGATACACCGATTGGCCCATCGTCTGACAGAACTATTGTCGATACCATTGCTGATACTCATATCTCTGACCCAGCTGCTATTTTGCAAGAGCGCGATTTGACCATGAGTTTAGATACTTGGTTAGATGAGTTAACTGAAAAGCAGCGTGAAGTACTTTCTCGTCGTTTTGGTTTGCGCGGTCATGAAGTGAGCACCTTGGAAGAGGTTGGTCATGAAATTGGTTTGACTCGCGAACGCGTTCGTCAAATTCAGGTAGAGGCTTTGAAACGTTTACGTGACATTATGGAAAAACAAGGTTTGGATAGCGCTTCGTTGTTTAGCGCTTAATTCTAAATCTTAGCGTTTTTGGCAAAAGGCAGCTTAGGCTGCCTTTTTCGTTTTTGGCGGTAACGTTTTTTTAAAGGCGATAAAAAACCGCGACTGGCGCGGTTTTTAAAAGTATTTAGATGGGTGTGCGACTAACGCTCTAAATATTGCAACTTTCCTGGTACACCATCCCACTCTTTAGCATCTGCTGGTGACTCTTTAATCTCGGTGATGTTTGGCCAAATCTCTGCCAATTCAGCATTAAGCTCAAGAAATACTGCTTGATCTTCCGGTAGTTCATCTTCAGAGAAAATCGCACCTACAGGACATTCTGGCTCACACAGGGCACAATCAATACACTCGTCTGGGTGAATCACCAAAAAATTGGGGCCTTCGTAGAAACAATCTACCGGGCAGACTTCCACACAATCTGTGTGCTTACACTTAATGCAATTTTCCCCAACAACAAAAGTCATAGTTGACTCCCCAAACGACTAAAAATAAATTACTAATACTAAGAAGCGCGCATTCTAAACATGCTGGACTGTTTTGGGTAGCGGTTTGCGCGCAGCGTCTCAAGTTTAACGGCTTTCCTTAAAGGTTTAGCGCCCTTTCTTCAAAATTTCTTTCAGGCGATAGAGTTGTTCTAAGGCTTCTCGCGGTGAAAGGTTATCGGGATTAATTTTTTTCAAGGCTTCTACTGCTGGCTCTGGCAGTGCATCGAATAAGCCTGATTGCAGCGGCGATGCGATATCTGGCGATGTTGTAGATAGTAGTGGTGCTGATATCGGTGCAGCAACTTGTGTAATCGCAAGCGTGGAATGTTCAGGGTGAACACCTTGTTCAAGCATCTGTAATTGCGCTTGTGCCTGCGCCAAAACTTCTGCCGGAATCCCCGCAAGCTTAGCCACTTGTAAACCATAACTTTTACTGGCTGGGCCTTCCTGAACCTTGTGCAAAAACACAATGTTATCGTTGTGTTCGGTTGCATTCAGGTGGACGTTGGCGATACCGGGAATGGAGTCCGGCAAGCTCGTAATTTCAAAGTAATGCGTCGCAAATAACGTAAACGCACTGACTTTTTCGGCGAGATGCTTGGCGCAAGCCCACGCTAATGAAAGGCCATCAAAGGTGCTGGTGCCGCGCCCAATTTCATCCATTAAAACTAAACTGCGCGCCGTGGCATTGTGAAGAATGTTCGCGGTTTCCGTCATCTCCACCATAAAAGTTGAGCGCCCACCGGCTAAATCATCGGATGAACCAATACGCGTAAAAATTCTATCGACAATACCAATTTCAGCGCTCTGCGCAGGCACAAAGCTGCCGATATGGGCGAGCAACACAATCAAAGCCGCTTGGCGCATATAAGTCGATTTACCGCCCATATTCGGGCCGGTCACAATCAGCATATGGCGCTCGCGATGAAACACCAAATCATTGGGCACAAAAGGCGCGGTGGTCACTTGTTCTACTACCGGGTGACGACCGCCTTGAATATTAATGCCTGCTTTAAGGGAGAGCGCGGGGCGACAAAAGCCAAGTGCATCCGCACGTTCTGCCAAGGTTGCCAACACATCCAATTCTGATACCGCATTTGCCGAGTTCTGCAGCGGAATGAACTGCTCGTTGAGAAGATCCAGCAGCTCTTCATAAAGCGCTTTTTCGCGGGCGAGCGCCCGGCTCTTGGCAGAGAGGGCTTTATCTTCAAACTCTTTTAATTCTGGGGTGATATAACGCTCGGCATTCTTTAGCGTTTGGCGACGAATATAGTCCGCCGGTGCTTTTTCAGATTGCGCGCTGGTCAGCTCGATAAAATAACCGTGCACGCGGTTGTAACCCACTTTTAAAGTGGGGATGCCCGTACGCTCGCGCTCGCGCAACTCCAAATCCAGTAAGTATTGACCAGCATTGGTGCTGATATTGCGAAGGTCGTCCAGCTCAGCATCATAGCCATCGGCAATCACGCCGCCTTCACGAATAACCACGGGCGGGTTTTCGATAATTGCGCGCGACAATAACTCCACCAATTCAGGAAAAGTGCTGATCTCCTGAGCGAGTTCATTTATTAAAGACGCGCTATGTTTTGCAAGTTCAGATTGCAATTCTGGATAGCAGGCAATCGACATCATTAAGCGCGACAAATCGCGCGGGCGCGATGAGCGTAAGGCCAGGCGGCCAAGAATCCGCTCCATATCGCCCACTTGTTTCAAAATGCTGTTAGTCAATTCAAACGCATAGTTGTGGCGCAAGCTGGTGATGGCATCTTGGCGTGCGTTGAGTAAATCAATATCGCGTAAGGGGCGATTCAACCAGCGACGTAACAGGCGGCTGCCCATGCTAGTAGCAGCGCGATTCAACACTGAGAAAAGTGTATGTTCATCGCCACCGTTGAGGTTGATATCCAATTCCAAATTGCGTCGCGTGGCGGCATCCATAATCACCGCTTCATCGCGGTTTTCGTGGGCGAGGCTGCGTACATGGGGCAGGGCAGTGCGCTGGGTTTCGCGCGCATAACTTAATAAACAGCCTGCCGCGCAGAGTGCAGCTTTAAGGTGTTCACAACCAAAGCCCGCTAAATCTTTGGTGCCGAATTGTTGTACAAGCAAACGCTCAGCGGTTTCATAATCAAATTCCCACGGGCCACGGCGGCGCAAGCCTTTGCGATTTTCGATGAGCGCGGGCGTTGTTAAATGATCGCTCAATAACAATTCCGCAGGGCTTAAACGCTGCAACTCGCCGAGTGCCGCATCCAGCCCTTCAACTTCAAGCACTAAAAAGCGGCCGCTGGCCATATCGAGCGATGCAATACCGAAAGTCTCCCCCGCCTGATGCAATGCAACCAGCAAATTGTCGCGGCGCGAATCCAGCAGCGCTTCATCGCTCACTGTGCCCGGCGTAACGATTCGCATAACCTTGCGTTCAACCGGCCCTTTGCTGGTAGCGGGGTCGCCAATTTGTTCGCAAATCGCAACCGACACACCTTCTTTTACCAACTTGGCTAAATAGCCATCGGCGGAGTGAAACGGAATCCCAGCCATGGGAATAGGTTCGCCGTTAGATTTGCCGCGCGCGGTGAGGGTGATATCCAAAAGTTGGGATGCGCGTTTAGCGTCATCAAAAAACAACTCATAAAAATCGCCCATGCGATAAAACACTATTTCGTCTTTATGCTGAGCTTTGATGCGTAAGTATTGCTGCATCATTGGCGTATGGCTGTCATTGGCTTCAAGGGTGTTGGACATGAGTGCGACCGGCTGAGGTGAAAACAGGCCGCCATTCTACGGGATTAGCGTGCCTATCAAAACCCTAACCGAAAGCTGAGGCTTGAATTGGTTGTTGTATGGGGGTAATAGGGAGCTGTCATACTCTCGCGGAGGGTATCCAGCTCTTCTTGATCTAGTTTATTAACAGCTGGATCCCTGCTACGTGAGGATGACGATACCCTTTTTAAGAAGCGTGATTTTTTTGTACGGTGTTCGATAAATTATTTCTCTAAAGTCAATTACTTGAGATTACAAAAATGGTTGATGGATTTTTCTTGGGTGCAGGTTTGATTTGTTGGAAGTGTGTGGGGTAGGATTGGGTGCTATGTGCTCAAAGAGTACATTAAGCAGGTTAGCAGCAGATGCATATTAAAACTGTAGTCATATCAATATGCACGCTTTAAAAAATAATTTAATTGTATCTAAGGATTTTTTATGGAAGCAAGAAATAGAGCGTTACCTGATTGGATGACACGTGTGAGAACGAGACAAATTGTGTTACCCCGCTTTCAGAGGTTTGAAGCATGGAGCTATACGCAGATTTCATCACTTCTTAACACGGTATTAAAAGAGTTGCCAGCTGGTGCGATATTGACTCTTGATATAGGTGAAAAAGAACCATTTCTTTCTAGACCTATAGTTGGTGCTCCTAAGGATGGCGAGAAAATTATTGAACATCTTTTAGATGGACAGCAGAGAATAACCTCGTTCTGGCGAGCGTTGAATGATCTGTATGAGGATAGAACATATTTTATTAAAATTGAAAACGACGAGGAATTAGACCTTCCATATTACGCAACATCACTAGCAAGATATTTTAAAGAAGAAGAAAAATATCCGCTTTGGGCAAACTCACCTGTGGAGCTGTGGCGAAGAAAATACATACCAGTCTGCCTGCTAAGGCCTGATACAGAAGCGGAAAAACAATTTAAAGCGTGGGCTAAAGAAGCGTCAAATGGTGACATGGATTGCTTACTGGAAATTAGTGATGTTGGAAATAAGCTCAGGCATAAATTTTCAGTTTTTAATATTCCATTCTTATCATTACCAGTAGCCACCAAACCAGAAGTAGCATTAGATGTATTCATTCAAATGAATACATCATCGTCACCACTTACGCCTTTTGATATTGTGGTTGCGCAAATTGAAGCGGCTGCTGGAAAGTCGCTCCACGGATATATGGAAGAACTCAAGAGAGATGTGCCTAATATATCAAGATATAATGACCCAGAAGATATAGTTCTCGCCATAGCAGCATTACTTGGTAACAAGTTGCCATCCAAGGGAACTTATCTTTCTAGTGATTTTTCTTCGTCTTTTGATGGGCATTGGCCAACAATAAAAACGGGTATTAAAAAAGCCGTAGCCTTTTTAACTGAAGAAAAAATATTAGACTCAAGACGACTGCCGAGTGATGTTGTTGTCTATGTTCTAGCTGCATTGTGGGGTGGTGCAGACGAAGGTTTAGATAAGGAAGGCGAAATAAGAGTAATTCTTAGAAAATATATTTGGCGGTCTTTTTTTACCGATAGATATGACAGAACTACTAATAGCAGGGCGTTTTCCGATTACAAAAATTTGCTAGAACTTATTAAAACAGGCGTCGGAGCCCCAGAAATATTTGACGAAATTCAATATCCTGTAGCCGGTATCGAGGAATTAAAATCTTCAAGTTGGCCATATCGAAAAGATCGCTTAGCTAGAGCGTTGCTCGCTATTGGACTAAAATCTGGTGGATTCGATTTTGCTGACGGTGCCCCAGCTTCTTATGAAAATATACAATCCAGAGAATATCACCATATTTTTCCGCAGGCTTGGCTTAAAGAAAAACATTATAAAGATTATGAAATAAATAGAGCATTAAATTGTGCATTAATCTCTTGGAGGACTAATCGAAATATATCTGCAAAAACTCCATCCGACTATGTAGCTGAAAGAATGGAAGCAACTTCTCTTGGTCAAGCGGAAGTTGAGCGAAGACTGGAATCTCATTTGGTTCCGGTTGAGCCGCTAATGGAGAACAACTATGAAAAATTTCTTGATGAAAGAGCCAGGCTTATGAAAAAAGTTGCAGACAAATTGTGCAGCGGTCAAATCGTCGAGGGAAAGCTTTGAGTTGTAAAGTGCTCACTGAATTATCGATAACAGTACGTAGGTTGGGCAGCAATGCCCAACATTGCAGGTCAAATAAAAATAAATATCTTCAAGTGGTGTACAAATATCTGGCTGTTATTTTATCTGGGCATTGCGGTGTTGGACATTGCTGCCCAACCTACTCGAAAGGATGCAACTTTTGCTTCTGATTGAACGTAAATTTTTTATTACCTTTAAGCAATCGCGGGTTATGCCACTGCCTAGCTAACTCGCACTACCACCGCTTAAAGCTTTATAGAAATTAAAATTCTGCGAGTCAATTTTTCACTGGCTTTTATGCGCAACACTATGTGCATTAGCTTCCCAGTTCTGCCCATCAAAATTCACAATCCGCACGGTCTTTGGTTGAGGAATTAAACAACGTAAATTCACATCGACTCCATCGGGATTTGAGCGGGGAGTATAGAAAGGTTTGATGCCGCAGGTTTTGCAAAATGTGTGTTTGGCTACGCCGGTGTTGAAGGTGTAGGTGGTGAGGTTTACTTCGCCGGTAATCAGGCGAAAATTGCGCTGCGGCACAATCAAATGCAAAAAGCCCGTCATGACGCAGATTGAGCAGTTGCAGTTTTCCACTTCGATATCGTCGGGCGCTTCAACTACAAATGTTATTTCGCCGCAATGGCAACTGCCTTGGTAGACCATTCTGTTCTCCTCTTCGTTGTCCTCTGTAATCGTACAGAGCAATTTCATTATGAAGCAAGCTTCCCTGTAGCGCGTAATTGCTTCTGTAAAGATTATTCCTCGGACCTGGTATTTGCCGCTTACATACCAGCGACTCTCAACGCTAGCCCTGCACCAATTCAAGGTTGGTGTATCGGAGGGGGGAGGCTGTAGAGACCTTCGGTATCAAGCAAAAGTCTCATTCTTTGGCCTAATAAGATCATTCTTAAATTCAGAATTGCCTGCCGCCAGCGCAGTGGTGGTGTTTGTGCCTTACTTATATGGGTGCCTCGCACTCACTCCCAACCTTATATAAAGAGGGAGTATTGTTGGTTATTTGAACCTAGCTGCTTTTTGCCGTTTTTGCATATTCCGATGTGTCACAGAAATGATTTTTTTATATAAATAAAATTAGCAAACAGCTAAAGCTGAACTATTATCAGCATATGTACTATCCATAAAAACGAGGCGACATCGTGAATTTACAAAATCTAATAGATAACGCTCAAAAACTGCCCAACATTCCTAAGGTTGTTCAAGAACTCATAGAAAGCTTTGGCGATGAAAACGTAAGCAATGATGCAATCGCAAAAAAAATAAGTGCAGATCAGGTTCTTACTATTAAGGTGTTACGCGCAGCTAACTCGGCACACTACGGTGGCAATCGCAAAGTGGGCTCGGTAAACGATGCCGTGTTTTTGTTAGGTTTTAACGCGGTGCGCACACTGGTGTTAGCGTCTGGCTTAACGGGTGCATTTAAAGCGCCGGAAGGTTTTGATTTAAAACAATTTTGGCATGATAGCTTTGCCGTGGCGGCAACCTGTAAGTGGATTGCCCGCTACTCTCACGATGATGCGGAAACCGCGTTTACCTGCGGCATGATTCATAACATTGGTGAGTTGTTGATTCATATTTTGTTGCCTGCTGAATGCGCCGAAATGCAAAAAGTTGTGGATAAAGGCGCACGCAATGTTGATATTGAAAAGAACTATTTAGGCTTTGATTTTTCTGAGGCGGGTGCTGAGCTTGCACATCGTTGGAAATTTCCAGATGCGATCGTAAAAGGTATCCGTTACCAATTAGACCCGCATGAAGCCGAAACATTTCCACGTTTGGCTGGTGTAATTAACCTTGCGCTTTACATCAATAAAATGAACGATGCCGGTGCAGATAGCGCAGCGATTTTGGCAAGTTTCCCCAATGCCTTGGCAACAGAGTTGGGCATTAACTTGGTAAAAATGATGGAAAAAATTGAAGAGACCAAAGAGCTGGCAACGCCGATAGATGCTTTGCTTGAGTAGATTTAGGTTTTAAGTTATTCATAAAAAAGCCCGCATTTTTGCGGGCTTTTTTGTTTTTACGGAGTGCTAGTTTTGTCACTGGTTTAAGGCTTGAGCAAAGCAATCTTCAATATCCTGCGGTTTGCTTTTGCGTTTCACATCATCAAAGAAAATTTGTGCTTGCGGGTACTGGCGGCTCAAATACATCAGCCATTGTTTAACGCGGTTGCCACAGTTTCGCTCTTCATAAAGAGGCGTAGTTTTTTGATAGTAATCAAATAACATTTGGCAGATTTCTGGCCATGTTAGCGGCTGATATGCTTCACCGGCTAAATGGGCTTTTATTTGACGCGCTAAATCCGGGCAGGAAAGTAAACCGCGCCCGAGCATGACATCGTCACATTGGGATTGCTCTCTACAGCGCAGATAATCGTCCACCGTCCAAATTTCGCCATTAGCAATTACGGGAATTTTTAGCTTGGCTTTAATCTCGGCGATGTAATGCCAGTAGGCGGGCGGTTTGTAGCCATCGGCCTTGGAGCGAGCGTGAACTGTAAGCTCATTGGCTCCAGCAGATTCCACTGCACTCGCGTTTTCCATATAGGTGGACTTGTCTTCAAAGCCCAAGCGGATTTTGGCCGATACGGGGATTTCTTTGGGCACGGCATCGCGTACGGCTTTAATAATGTTGTAAACGCGATCTGGCGTGCGCAACAGGCAGGCGCCGCCTTCATGGGAGTTCACGGTTTTAGCTGGGCAGCCGAAGTTGAGGTCGATAGATTTTGCGCCGTAGTGCACCAACTCCAAGGCATTTATTGCCATGGGTTCAGGTTTGCTGCCGAGCAATTGCACTTTTACAGGAGTGCCATTGGGCGTGAGCGAGTTGCTTTCCAACTCTTGGGCGAATTTATAGAAGACTTTGTAGGGGAGTTTTTGGTCAGTTACGCGAATAAATTCGGTCACGCAGCCATCCAACCCGCCAATACGTGTCAAAATGTCGCGCACGTGATGTTCTACAACGCCCTCCATCGGGGCTAACATGATTCTCATAGCAGGTAATATCTAAAAAGTAAGCAGCATCTAAAGATGACGCAGATTTATCGAGGGCGGCATTTTACGCATCCTCTGGCAGGATTGCAGTCTTTTGATTGATAGCCGCTGTTTTTGTTGATACATGAGCCTAATCTGCGTAGATTGCGCGCCTTTTCAAACGATTTAACATTTTTCTGAGGATTTACCATGACATCAACCCATTTTCATGAGCTGATTGCCGACCCACAACTGCGTAAGGCGATTGATGCGCACGGCTATGAACAGCCGACGCCCGTGCAGTTGCAAGCAATTCCGCAAGTGTTAGCGGGTAAAAACCTCTTGGTAAGCTCCAAAACCGGCAGTGGTAAAACTGCCGCATTTCTATTGCCTGCTTTGCAAAAAATCCTCACCACGCCAACCACTACGCCAGAAAGCTCACGCATTCTGATTTTGACGCCCACGCGCGAGTTGGCGCGTCAAATTCTTAAAAACGCACAGCAACTTTTGAAATTTACCCACATTAAAGTCGGTATGGTTTGCGGTGGTGAAGAGTTTAAATACCAAAAGGCGATGCTGCGCAAGAACCCAGAAATCGTAGTAGGTACGCCCGGCCGTTTGGCGGAGCATGTCACTCATAAATCTACCGATTTTACCGGTTTGGATTTTTTGATTTTGGATGAAGCAGACCGCATGTTGGAAATGGGTTTAAGCGAAGATGTAATGGCTATCGCAAAAACCTGTAGTACAGATCGTCAAACGCTATTGTTTTCTGCCACCCTAGAACCAGAAGGTATCCGCCATTTAATTAAACAAGTTGTCTTAGGCGATGCCGAAGAGATTACGGTAAAAGAAGTTGCCAACTCCATTGAACAGCAAATGATTTTGGCGGATGACGTTAAGCACAAAGAAAAATTATTAATTGCGCTGCTAGAAAAATCGCCTTTTGAAAAAGTAGTGATTTTTACCAACACCAAAGCGAAAGCCGTACAGTTAGATAACGTGCTGCGCTACAACAAATACAAAGTAAGCGCGCTACACGGCGATATCACCCAAGACCAACGCCGCATTTCGTTGGATTTCTTCCGTCAAGGTAAAACTCAAGTGCTAGTTGCAACCGATGTTGCCGCGCGCGGTTTGGATATTCCCGGGGTGGATTTAATTATCAATTTTGATATGGCGCAATCGGGCGATGATTATTTGCATCGCATCGGACGTACTGGCCGTGCCGATGCTGAAGGCAGAGCGGTTTCTTTTGTTGCTGCCAACGATTGGAACCTTACCAACGGTATTGAGCGCTATTTAAATCTTAACTTTGAAATCATCAGTATTCCAGGCTTAGTAGGGCACTACAAAGGACCTGATAAACTTAAATCATCCGGTAAAGCGGCGGGCACTAAAAAGAAAACCGATGATAAAAAGAAATCATCGGATAAAGATGTGAAAGTAAAAGTGCGTACCAAAGATAAAAAGAACGTAGGCAAACGCCGCGCGCCAAGCGCTAAAGTTGAACCCACTATTGATTTGGGAGATGGCTTTTCTGTGTTTAAAAAGAAACCGCAGTAGCGGTTTTATCACACTCACTTATCTCTCTATCCCAATACGCGGGTTCTCCAAATTCGCTGCGAAGATGCGCAATAAATAATTGTGCCTTTGCCGCGTGCGAGCGCCCCGGCATTCTCACCGCGTGAATCGCAGGTTCAATTTTCGATTGGGTCGGTTCATCTGCAAACAGCGGAATCAGTTGCCCTGAAACAATCGTATCTTTCACCAGCCAACTTGCTAAATGCACTATGCCAATACCGGCAACCGCGGCACTTAATAGTGAATAGGTGTCGTTACTTTTCAAGTTGCCTTTTACAAGCAGAGGCGCGCCTTTGTTTGCGCTGGCAAAACTCCACAAACCGTGAACTGTTTGCGCATTAGTGGCTATTAGGCAATTGTGTTGCAGCAAATCTTGTGGGCTATGAGGGCGACCGTATTTTTCCAAGTACGCAGGGCTAGCGCATATCAAACGCTTGGATGGGGCGAGCTGCGTCGCCACTAAATCACTATCGGGCAATACGCCAATACGAATCGCTATATCTATGCGCCGAGCGGATAAATCGATAATCTCATCGCCAATATGCAAATCAATTTCCATCTGTGGGTAACGCTGCAAAAAGCTCGTGACAGCGGGCGCAACATACATGCGCCCAAAGGATGAGGGCGCAGTAATGGTGAGCAAGCCTTTGGGGTCAGAGCTTAGGGCGGACATATCGTGTTTGGCTTCGTCCAGCTCCAGCAGTATATTTTTTGCGCGCGGTAAAAACTGCTCGCCGGCATCGGTAAGCATCATTCGGCGTGAACTGCGATTAAATAATTTGAAGCCCAAATCGGCTTCCAGCGCATCCAGTTTTCTGGAAACCGATGAAACGGCTATATTTTCGTGTCTTGCTACTTGAGAAAGGCTTCCCGTTTCAGCAATAGCTAAGTAAATACGTATGGCATCAAGCATGGGGAATACTCTGATTTTGTGTAATTGTTGCGTAATTCGCAAAGATTGTTTCTATTTTTGATTATTGTTCTGGTTTGTGCAACACAATACAATTTTTCCCGTTGGTCGTACTTCTTTAAATCACTCTTTTTCACTCCAAAGGAATACTTATGCGTAGCATTCGGTTTAAAAAACTTATTCTCATCTCTGCCACAGTGGTCGCCACTTTCGCCAGCACATGGGCGGTGGCTGCGGCGCCTTTCGCCAAAACACCTGCACCGGGTTATTTCCGATTAATGGTGGGTGCTTATGAAGTGACGGCGCTGAGCGATGGCACTGTGGATTTACCTGTCGATAAACTGCTCATGGAGCCAGAAGAGAAAACTAATGCAGCGCTTTCACGCTCCTTTCTAAAAGCGCCGCTGGAAACCTCGGTTAATGCATACCTGATTAACACCGGCAGCAAATTATTATTAATTGATACAGGTGCGGGCGGTTTGTTTGGCCCTACGCTTGGCAAATTGTTGGCTAACTTGAAAGCATCGGGTTATGAACCAGCGCAAGTTGACGATATCTTTATCACCCACATGCATGGCGATCACGTTGGTGGTTTGGCTACGAAAGGTACGTTGAATTTCCCCAATGCCACTGTTCATGCCGATCAACGCGAAGCTATTTTCTGGTTGAGTGCAGCTAATTTGGAAAAAGCGCCTGACGATAAAAAAGGTATGTATCAAGGTGCGATAGATTCAGTGAGCCCTTACGTTGCTGTTAAAAAGTTTCTTCCCTTTAAAAATAGTATTGAGTCAGTGCCTGGCATCAAATCCTTTTCAGGCTATGGCCACACCGCTGGTCACACAGTTTATGTGGTGGAAAGCGAAGGGCAAAAGTTAATGTTAATTGGCGATTTAATCCATGTAACGTCGGTTCAGTTAGATCACCCAGAGGTGACTATCGCCTTTGATACTGACCCCAAAGAAGCGGCTAAAGCACGCGATAAAATTTTTACAGAAGCGGCGAAGCAGGGCGTACTTATAGCGGCATCGCACATTCAATTTCCCGGGCTTGGTCATTTGAAGAAGACGGGCAACTCCTATGAATGGATTCCGGTTAACTTTACCCAAATGCGTTAAGCGTTAAGCGGCTAGCCATAAAAAAAGAGCGCATTGATTGCGCTCTTTTTTGCATTGATCGCCTATGCCAAAAATGAGGTCATGAAAAGCACTTGCCTGCTAGAATGCGCGCCTGTTTTTACTCCCAGAGAATTTATGTTAAACGAACTCTTCGCGATTCTTGCGCCCATTATGATTACCACTGGCATGGGCTACTTGTGGGGCAAAAGTGGCGCTGAGTTCCCCACTGATTTTATCTCGCGCATTGTTATGAATGTGGGTACGCCTTGTTTAGTGATTGGGGTAATGGCCAAAGTTGAAGTAAAGCCCGAAGTGATGGGTGACGTTGCCTTGGCGACTGCATTGGTTATGGCAGCTATGGGCGTTATCGGCTGGCTATGGCTGCGCGCTATAAAATTGCCAGTAGCAACTTATCTTCCACCTCTTATATTCCCTAATAACGGCAATATGGGTTTGCCGCTCTGCCTGTTCGCGTTTGGGCAAACTGGCTTAGCCTTAGCGCTTGGCTCGTTCATGGTAATGATGGTTGCGACCTTTACCCTTGGATTGTTCTTGGTTGCGGGAGGCGGATGGCGTGAGCGATTGCTGTCAGTGGCAAAACAACCCGTGATTTATGCAATGGCAGTTGCAGTGGTGCTCTTGGTAACTCATACAACTTTACCTCGTTGGGTGGGTAATACAGTGGATTTATTAGGCGGCATTGCTATTCCACTCATGACTATTGCTCTGGGCGTTTCCTTGGCAACGCTAAAAATCCAGTTTTTAACACGCAGTATCGCCTTTAGTTTGGCAAGGGTGTTCGGTGGGCTCCTGCTCGGTTATATTGTGTGCCATCTTATGGGGCTAACAGGTATTTCACGCGCGGTAGTAATTCTGCAATCGGCTATGCCTATCGCAGTATTTAATTATCTGCTCGCGTTGCGCTATAACCGCCAACCGGAAGAAGTGGCGGCGATGGTGTTGGTGTCTACCGTTATTGCTTTTATAGGCTTGCCGTTTTTGCTGGCGAGCTTGTTGTAATCTTAACGTTGAATCTTAAAAATTGAATCATAAAAACGGAAGAGTCATTGTATGTCTGGTGTAAAAGAAATCGTTTTAACTTTTAGCTGTCAAGATTCCAAGGGCATAGTGGCTGCAGTGGCGACCCTGTTTGCGACCTTGGGTTTTAACATCAAAGAATCTTCACAATTTGAAGATGTTGAACAAAGCCGCTTTTTTATGCGCACCGTATTCGAGTGCCCGACGGGGTACAACTTAAGCCAAATTCGATCGCTGTTTAAACCGCTTGGCGAGCAGTACAAAATGGATTGGCAAATTTCAGATAGCCACGTCAAACCCCGTGTATTAATTGCGGTATCGCAATGGGGTCACTGTTTGAATGCATTGTTAAATAGTTGGAAGAATGGTTCGCTACCCATTGAAATCGTCGGTGTAGTTTCTAACCACCATGTCATGCGCGATTTAACGGAATGGTATGAGCTGCCGTTTCATTATTTACCCATAACTTCTTCAACCAAAGCAGAACAAGAAGCGCAACTTTGGCAACTGATGCAAGATTTGCAATCAGATTTTTTAGTGCTCGCGCGCTATATGCAAATTTTGTCGGATGATCTCTGCCAAAAATTAAATGGCCGTGCAATCAATATTCACCACTCATTTTTACCGGGTTTTAAAGGTGCAAAGCCTTATCATCAGGCGTTTGATCGCGGCGTAAAACTAATTGGCGCTACTGCGCATTTTGTGACTGCAGATTTGGATGAAGGCCCGATTATTGAACAAGCAGTTGAGCGTGTATCGCACATCAATTCGCCAGAAGATATGGCCGAGATTGGCCGTGATACTGAAGCTGTTGTGTTGAATCGCGCAGTGCGTTGGCATGCGGAGCATCGCGTTTTATTAAATGGCAGTAAAACCGTGGTGTTCTCTAAATAAGGGTTTAAACAATGACAGTTTTATTATTCAAACTCCAAAATGTTCCCGACGATGAAGCTAGCGATGTACGCGAGCTGCTTGCGGAAAATCATATCTATTTTTACGAAACCCATGCGGGCTTTTGGCGCTTGGGGGTGGATGGCTTGTGGTTGCCAGACAATTCCAACGTTGAACGTGCTAAAGAGTTAATTCGTGTTTACCAAGTGGAACGCACCGCGAACCAGCAAAAAGTCTATGCAGAGTTGGTAGAGCAAGGGCAGGCGCCTACGCTCTGGCAAAATTTTAAGCTATCGCCATTACGATTTGTGGTGTTAATGATTGCGGTGTTTTTTGTACTGACTTTAACGCTTGCACCCTTTGGGTTTATGGGGAAGCAGTAGGCTTTTCCAGATCAGAAAAATTAATCGATTATGCATCTAAGGTGTTAATAGATACGTCTAACTCACGATATCATTAACCTCGGACCAAACCATGAACCAGCCTATGAATCAATCCGCTGCACTGATTGCCGGAAAGGAACGAATTCTTAGTGTAGATGTACTGCGCGGCTTCGCGCTGTTCGGAATTCTTTATTCCCATATGATTGTATGGTACGCCGCTGGCCCATTGCCCGAACACTATTATCGGGCTGATTATGGTGTCGTAAGCATGGTTGCTATGGGAAGTTACTTCCTGCTATTTATGGGTAAGTTTTTCTCCATCTTTTCATTTCTATTTGGCTTAAGTTTTTATCTACAGCTTCACAGTCTCTCAAAATACAGTAACCACCCAGTTGCGCATTTTGCGTGGCGGCTAGCCATTCTTGGATTGATTGGTCTTGCACATCATATTTTTTGGCGTGCAGATATTTTATCCATTTATGTTCCGCTTGGTTTTTTGTTAATTTTCTTTCGTACTATTTCCAATAAGGCATTGCTGCTTATTGGTTGTTTGTTGGTGTTAAACATACCAACATTGGTTATGCAGCTTGCCAATCTGGTTTTGTATAACCATTACGATTTGTTAGCCAATGATCTTAAAGTCGAATCTGCGGCTTATTTTAAGGTCATCACGCAAGATAATTTTTTGGAAATGTGTCGCGGCAATCTGTTGGGCACTTACGATAAATTGGTTTATCAAATCAATAGCGGGCGCTTATTAATCACCTTTGGTTTTTTTCTGTTAGGTATGTGGGTTGGTCGGTTGGGCTGGTTTAACAGCACTGAAATAGCACAACAAAAAGCGCTGTTGATTTTTGGTAAATCGTGGAGAGCCATACTGCTGTTAATTGCGTTGGGTATTGTGGGTGGGGTGAGTTTTGGTGTGGCAAATTTCGATATTGAAAAAATGCCTTGGGCACAATATCCATTTATTGTTTTATTTAATTTTATCAACATCGCGTTAACGCTTCTTTATATTACGGGTATTGTGTTACTCATGAATAAAGAGAAATGGATAAAACGCTTCGCGCCAGTGGCTGGTATTGGAAAAATGGCACTCACTACCTATTTAACGCAGAGCATTGTAGGTGTGTTTTTATTTTTTCATGTGGGATTTGGTTTATTTGGGGAAACCACACCAGCACAAAATGTTGGTATCTGTATTGTGATCTTTGCCCTACAGATAATCTTTAGCACGTGGTGGCTTAAACGGTTTTATTACGGCCCCGTTGAATGGTTGTGGCGTTCGGCTACCTTTTTGAAATGGCAACCGCTTATCAAACATTGAAAATACCGAATGAATAGGTAAAAGGTGTGGGTTCCGCTGCTTTGGCATAACCCGAACCTGCACCTTAAAACGCTAAGACACTGATTTGGCCTGAGTCCTTACATCATGTAGAATGCCCGCCTCGCAATTTCTAGCCCTGTTTTCACGAATAATCGTCGATATCAGGGCATAATTTAAGGCACCCTACTATTTAAGGCAGCTGGCGCATCACCATGGAAATTAACCCGCTTTTAAACGCCCTGAAAGACCTGACTGAGCGCACCAATGTGCTTAGGGGGTATCTTTGACTATGCCACAAAGAAAGAACGCTTAACCGAGGTTGAGTTAGAACTCGGTGAATCCAATGTCTGGGACAATCCAGATCGCGCCCAAGCCCTCGGTCGTGAACGCTCCGCCCTTGAAAACGTTGTAAAAACCATCGATGACCTCGATAGTGGTGTAGCGGATTGCCGCGAGCTGCTGGATATGGCCGTGGAAGAAGACGACGAAGCTAGCGTTTCCGATGTACAAGCTGAAGTCGAACGGTTGGATGCGCAACTCGCCGAGCTGGAATTCCGCCGCATGTTCTCCGGCGAGATGGATCCCAATAATGCTTACCTTGATATTCAATCTGGCTCCGGCGGTACCGAAGCTCAGGATTGGGCAGAAATTGTATTGCGCATGTATTTGCGTTGGGGCGAAGCGCGTGGTTTTAAAACCACGCTGGAAGAATGCTCTGAAGGCGATGTGGCCGGTAT
>Ga0247803_1000330_pt1 | contig 27122 bp, 27 predicted proteins | sample UWRJL014104B1_FD_180928 | JGI IMG/M metagenome (GOLD analysis project Ga0247803, IMG submission 180928) | Plant litter microbial communities from Arlington Agricultural Research Station in Wisconsin, United States - UWRJ-L014-104B-1 | ecosystem: Environmental > Terrestrial > Plant litter >...
TTTTCAGACACGCCCGATGTGCTGTAATGTCGACACCATAAGCGAGTCCGCTTACAACGAGCGGATTAAAAGGAATTAAATCCTTGATTATTGTCTCTGTCACCGACTTACCATATTCACTGATTTGTCTGGTCCCGACGATACCGATTGTACGCTGACTATTGTAATCAAAATTTCCTTTTGAATAAAGTAGAACAGGCGCGTCGTATAGCGATTTAAGTCTGTTAGGATAAGTGCTGTCAGAAAAAAAATGAAGCGTGGCCCCGCTCCTGATACAGTTAGCCCATTCGGTTTCTGCCTGCGGCAAACCCTCTTTTTTGAGAATCATACGCGCTGCCTTATCGCCGATGCCGGGTATTTTGATCAACTTTTTATAATCAGAGCTGAATACTTTTTCTGCACTTCCGCAATAGCTGATGAGCTGCCGAATAGTAACCGCCCCTATTCCCGGCGTATTAACCAAGGCAAGTGTGCAAAGCTTTTCGCTTTCCAGTGATTCCAACATATTATTTAGTGTGTGTTTGACTTGCAAATTATAAAATATTGGTTCGGAATTTTAGTTTTTCCACACATAATAAATGAAATATACGTGGCACGGGATTTGCCATGCTAGATTCAAAATTAACAAGCCAAAATCCCTACATGGAAAACTTAAATACTGAAGACACCGACATTATAGAAAATTTTGAAGGAATGGGTGCTATATGCCACCCCGAAGGCGTTCACTACCGAGTATGGGCTCCCAACGCAGATAGCGTTTCGGTTGTAGGTTCATTTAACGACTGGAATGCAGAAGCGAATCCGATGCATCAGGAAGAAAATGGCAATTGGGGGCTTTTAGTAGAAAATTCCAAAGAGGGCGATGAGTATAAATTTGCATTGAAAACGCCAAACGGAGATTTTCAGCGTAACGATCCTTATGCTTTAAAAGTTACCAATTCTGTGGGAAATAGCGTGGTTTATAATCATGCGAGCTTTGACTGGCAGGACGCCAACTATTCTATGCCTAGCTGGAATGAGCTCGTTATATATGAACTGCATATCGGAACATTCCATGTTAAAGATGAAAACCACATTGGAACATTTTACACTGCCATTGAAAAACTAGGTTACCTGAAAGAACTTGGCATTAATGCGGTTGAATTAATGCCAAGCGCAGAGTTTCCGGGCGATCGCTCATGGGGATATAATCCTTCAAATCCATTTGCGATTGAATCAGATTACGGTGGACCAGAAGGTTTGAAAGCATTTGTCAAAGCTGCGCACGAAGCTGGTATCGCAGTTATTTTAGACGTGGTATATAATCATTTCGGCCCCTCAGACTTGGATCTATGGCGGTTTGACGGCTGGTCAGAAAATGACGGCGGAGGGATTTACTTTTACAATGACTGGAAAGCAGAAACACCATGGGGAGGTACAAGACCTGACTATGGCCGGGGTGAAGTAAGACAATATATTCATGATAACGCCATGATGTGGTTGAGAGACTACCGCATTGATGGTCTCAGAATGGATATGGTTGTTTACATCAGAAACGTAAAAGCTGACGGAAATCCGGGCAATGATTTGAAGGATGGTATCTCTTTAATGCAATGGATCAATAAGGATATAAAGGACAATTTCCCTAATCGAATAACCATTGCCGAAGATATGCACTCGCTTGACATGGTAACTAATTCTGTTGAAAACGATGGAATGGGTTATGGATCTCAATGGGATGCAGAATTTGTCCATTCGGTACGCGATGCAATAATCACAGCAAATGATCAGGACAGAAATATTCCAAGTGTCGTTGACGCGATAACTAGCCGTTACAACTCAGATTCATTCCAAAGAATTATTTACACCGAGTCTCATGACGAAGTAGCTAACGGCCAGGCCAGAGTTGCAGAAGAGATCGCCGATGGTGATGTAAACAACTGGTATTCTAAGAAGAGGGCTGCTTTGGGTGTGGCACTGGTAATGACTTCCCCGGGTATTCCGATGATCTTTCAAGGTCAGCCTTTGCTGGAGGACAAGTGGTTTTCTGACACTGATCCTCTTGATTGGGCAAGACAGGAGCAATTTGCCGGATTTACAAACCTGCACAGGGATTTGATCCATTTGCGCAGAAATTGGTTTGGCGTAACAGAAGGTTTGCAAGGACAGGATGTTCACATCATCCGTGCAGATAATGACAAAAAGGTAATTGTTATGCACCGTTACAAAGACGGCGGGCCGAAAGACAGTGTCGTGGTTGTACTGAATTTTTCAACACAGACATTCGATGACTACAAAGTTGGTTTCCCAAGAGCTGGTTCATGGAAACTTCGTTTCAATAGCGACAACGAAAGCTATGATCAGGATTTCTCGAACCTGGGTGTATTCGATGTTACTACAACGGAAGGAGAGTTTGACAATTTATCAAACTATGTATCCCTGCAAATTCCGCCTTATTCTGCCCTTATCTATTCTCAGGAAGAATAAGAGTAAAAATCAAGAGTAAAAACAACTATTACAGAGAAGAGCTTCCAAATGGAAGCTCTTTTTTCAATTTATTACGCTGAACAAGCGGTTCCACCGAATCTTTTCCAGAAAATTAATTGGATCCGGATCAATAGACATCCATACAAATACTGCCTTTCCGACGATATGATTTTTCGGAACAAACCCCCAATAACGCGAATCAGCGGAGTTATGCCGGTTATCGCCCATCATAAAATAATAATCCTGCTTGAAAGTATAGTTCGTAATTTTCTGTCCGGCCTTGATAAGTTCTCCGTTTTTTATAACCACATTTTGGTTTCCTTCAAAAAACTGGATGATCTCCCCAAACAATGCGATATTTCGAGGTATTAATGAAATTGTCATTCCCTCTTTCGGAACAGTAACCGGGCCATAGTTGTCTTTATTCCAATCAAACAATTCAGAATTTGGATAGAGATATGTTTCCTTCATCCCTTTTGGAAGAACAGAGAGTTGGACGCGTTTGATAAAATCGTATGCTTTCAATTTCTCCGCAGTACCGGCTGTTGTTTTGACAATATATCCGGACTCATCATTTGCTGTAAGCGTGTCATTAAACGTTTCGGTGTAAGGTGAATATTCCCTAATACCATTTTTTCTGAACACATTAAGCTCATTGATTAAAGCAGCTGACGACACGAAATAGTCGTTCTGCATTCCCTCTGGATTTGTACTCGCAATGCCATTGACATACACCTGCCCACCTTTCACTTCTAAATTATCTCCGGCCTGGGCCACACATCTTTTGATGTAATTGGTACGCAGGTCGATTGGATGCGGTTTAAGATTTGGCAGCACGTTGCTATATTTTTGATATACGCCCTCATTTTCAGAAGGAATATTGAAGACAACTACGTCCCCTCTTTTTACATCTGAAAAACCAGGCAATCTAAATTCCGGAAGGGAAACCCAATCCAGGTATGAAGGAATCTGTGTTCCCCAGATGGTCTGATGCGTCAGAGGGACCTGCAGCGGTGTTATAGGCGTCCGTGTGCCATAATGTAGTTTGCTGACAAACAGATATTCCCCAACGAGCAGTGTGCTTTCCATCGACGACGAGGGGATAACAAAAGCCTCAAAAAATAGCCAACGGATTAATGTGGCTGCGAATACAGCAAACAGTATTGAGTCCAGCCAGTCGCGAAATGCCGATTCCTTATTTTTCAAATCTTTTTGCAAAGGCTGTATTTTCCTTTTTACAGAGGTTATCATTGTGCAATTATTTTCCGAAATATAATTACATTTTAGTATAATATACAAACAACTATATATAATTTAATTTTATAATGTATTTTATAAACGCAGTAAATGAAAAAGGGAAGAATGGATTGATCCATTCTTCCCTTTTTCATTTATTTTCTATTTATGTCAATTAATTGATCACGCGGAACAATCTGCTCCATCTTATTTTACCGAAGAAGCTTGTTGGCGCCGGATCAATCGACATCCATACAAAGACTGCTTTTCCGACGATGTGATCTTTCGGAACAAATCCCCAGTAACGTGAGTCCGCAGAATTGTGGCGGTTATCTCCCATCATGAAGTAATAATCCTGATCAAAAGTATATGAAGTGATTACTTTACCAGCGATTTTTACACTTGTCTCAGCCAGTTCAACGCCGTCCTTTCCTTCATAATTTTTGATTACCGGCCCATACAATGCGATATTTTCCGGAGTAAGCTGAACAGTCATTCCTTTTGCCGGAATTGTAATTGGTCCATAATTATCTCGGTTCCATTTGAACAGCTGAGAATTTGGATATAACATCGGCTCACTGATTTCTTTCGAAGCCTTTACCACCGTGACATCTTTAACGAAGTCATATGTTTTCAATTTCGCAGCAAGTTCAACGGTCGTATAAACCAGATATCCAGGCTGATCATTGCTTGCAATGGTATCGTTAAAGGTTTCGACATATGAATTGTATTCGGAAATCCCGTTATCCTTGAAAACCTTCGCTTCGTTTACGCTTGTAGTAGTTGCTACAAAATATTCATTCTCCATTCTCGGAGGGTTTTCCACAGCTGTTCCATTAGCAAAAACCTGGAGATCGCGAACTTCAAGTTTATCACCAGGGAGGCCCATGCACCTTTTGATGTAGTTTGTTTTCAAATCAACAGGGTGCTGCAACTCCGGCGGGTAATTAAATACGACAACATCTCCACGTTTTACATCACTGAAACCCGGTAAGCGGAATTGGGGTAACTGAACCGCGTCCGTATAAGATGGAATATTTGTTCCCCAGATAGTCTGATGAGTTAAAGGAACCTGTAACGGTGTTTTAGGCGTACGCGTTCCGTAATGCAACTTGCTTACAAATAAAAAGTCGCCGACCAAAAGACTGTTCTCCATCGAAGGAGTTGGAATTGTAAATGCTTCAAAGAACAACCACCGTATAAGTGTCGCAGCGATTACTGCAAACAAAATGGAGTCAAACCACTCTCTTACTGCCGATTTCTTTTTAGAAGATGAATTAGAGGTTATTCCCTTATTAAAAGCCATATTTTATTTATTGAGCGTTACGAGTTTAGTCTAAATTTTTAACAGATCGTCCATACCAAAAACACCTTGTCTGCCTGGAAGCCATTCCGCAGAGACAACCGCACCCAGCGCAAAACCTGCCCGGTTATGAGCTGTGTGGGAGATTTCAATCGTATCAACATCCGATTCGTAGCGGATGATATGTGTACCCGGAACTTCTCCTTCTCTCTCTGCTTTGATAGTGATAAATCCACCTTCATCTTCGGGTGCAAGTTTCCAACCCTGAACAGCGCTGTTTTCAGCTGCTACACCTTCCGCGAGGGTAATGGCCGTTCCACTCGGTGCATCAAGTTTGTGGATATGGTGAATTTCTGTCATCGAAGCCTGATACCCCTGTCCGTTCATCAGTTTTGCAAGATGGCGATTTAAACGGAAGAACAGGTTCACACCAATGCTGTAATTTGAAGCGTAGAAAAACGATCCTTGTTGATCTGCACACAATTGTTCTATCTCTGCACGATGTTCTAGCCAACCTGTCGTGCCGCATACGATCGGCCAGCCTTTCTTAAGACAATAGGTAATATTCGAATAAGCAGACTCAGGGGAACTGAATTCTATTGCAACATCAACATCCTCTTTACCAAGATTGTCCATTTCGGACCGGTTCTGAAGATCAATTTTCCCAACAATACTATGACCTCTTTCAAGGGCAATCTTCTCGATCGTTTTGCCCATCTTGCCGTAACCCAGCAATAATATTTTCATTTTAAAAACTTAAATTTCAATCAATACTTAACTAATTTATTTCTATCGCTTAAAGTTGAACACCAAACTTACGCCAGGTGTGGGTCTTGTCATGTTTGGCTGCTGTACTTTCGGCGCTACCTGAAATGAGATATCCTCCGATAAGTCAAAAGTTTTCAAATGTGCTGCTACGTTAGCTTCAATTATAGAAAGCGCGTAAAGCGCTACGGTGAAAACTATCGCCGTTTCGCGGAATCGTCTGTAACGGTTCTTTTCTCTTCTCACCTGGTCAACGGTCAGGGCAAGTGAATCTACTCTCTCACCATTTAAAATACCTCCTCGATAAAAAACCGGCAAACGGGTGTCAGACGTAACTCCATCTTTCAGCTGGCCGTATCTGTCACTACCTTCTGTGAGATCATAAAAAGTCTTGTAACCTTTTAAAAAATCTTTATATCGAACATTCCAGTATACGGCTGTCCATGTACCTCCTGCAAAAGCGGCATAAACCAAAGGGATTTTCCAATAATCCCGATTATAAATTTGACCTGATCCGGGTAAAATAGCTGCCAGTTTGGTGGCCTTTTTCGGATTAGGCACCCACTTTTTCTTTGTTTTTAACAAAGACGTATCGCCATTCACAATTGCTGCTGTATCTGAAACTACGATTTTGACAGCTTTTCCTTTCGCACTATCCGGTCTGACAGTCTGAGCACTTCCTCTACCTGAGATAAAAAGAACAATGCCTATTAAAAACCACTTTTTCAAGCCTTACCCTCGAATTTCAATGTTTCCAAAATCTTTTTCAATTCATCCTGCGAACCAAACGGGATCTTGATCTCACCCTTATGGTCATCACTGCTTTTCACAGATACCTTGGCTCCAAAAAAAGAAGACAATTGAAATTGCAACGACTTAATTTCCTGATTAATTGTAACAGGCTTTTTCGTTTCGAAAGACATACTGCTCATCATACCAAGCTTTCGCACCTCCTCCTCCACTTTCCGAACAGACCAGCCTTCTTCGATGATCTTGTTAAAAATCTTTAACTGAATCTGATCACTGTTGATTGTAATGATTGCCCGTGCATGACCCATGCTGATCCGATTATCGCGCAAAGCGGCCTGAATAACCGGCGGCAATTTCAATAGACGAATGTAATTATTAACCGTCGTGCGGTTCTTACCAACCCGAACACCAAGCTCTTCTTGTTTCAAATTACACTCGAGGATCAACCGTTGATAACTCAACGCGATCTCTATAGAGTTAAGGTTTTCTCTCTGAATGTTTTCGATAAGTGCCATTTCCAGCATTTGCTGGTCATTTGCGGTCCTCACATAAGCAGGGATTCTTGGCATGCCGAGAGATCTGGACGCTTGCAAACGCCGCTCTCCGGAGATAAGCTGATACTGGTCAGGACCTAATTGTCTAACCGTAATAGGTTGTATAATTCCCTGAACACGGATCGAATCTGCTAGTTCCTGAAGTGCTTCCTGATCGAATTTTGTTCTGGGCTGATAAGGATTTGCCTCAATCTGATCCAGCTCGATCTCATTCATCGACCCAACTGCATCCAGAGAAGAAGGTCTGGTGCTTGGACGCGGGGTATTATTAACCTTGTCCGAGTCCTGCAACAATGCTCCCAGGCCTCTTCCGAGCCCCGTCATTTTTTTATTTTTATTGCTTGTTTCCATTCTGCGCTGTAATCTCCCCTAGTACAATTGATCAATTAACTCCCTGATGTGCATCCGTAGAAAGCAATCCGTTCTTTGTCAGGATTTCTCTGGCCAGATTCAGATAACTGATAGCACCTTTGCTGTCTGCGTCCTGCGCCAAAACAGGTATACCATAACTTGGCGATTCACTTAAGCGAATATTACGGGGAATGATTGTATTAAATACCAAGGACTCAAAATGACTCGTAACTTCATTAACCACCTGATTTGACAAACGCAAACGAAGGTCATACATCGTCAGAAGGATACCTTCAATTGCAAGATTTGTGTTTAGCCGGGACTGGATGATCGTGATGGTGTTTAAGAGTTTCCCAAGCCCTTCCAATGCAAAATATTCGCATTGAACAGGCACAATCACAGAATCTGCCGCTGTTAAACTATTGATCGTTATTAAACCAAGCGAAGGAGAACAATCGATAATGATGAAATCATAATCGTCCCGTACTTCGGCGATCGCATCTTTCATGCGCTGCTCGCGGTTTTTCAGGTTGATCATTTCGATTTCCGCACCTACAAGATCAATATGCGATGGCAAAAGATTAAGGTTTGGAAAATCAGTTTCTAAAATAACCTCGCTTGTACGAACATCTTCCACCATACATTCGTAGATGCTGTTCTGCATTTCCTGAGGATTAAATCCCAGTCCTGAGGTGGAATTCGCCTGCGGATCTGCGTCAATAATAAGCGTACGGAATTCTAACGCTGCCAGGCTGGCAGCAAGATTAATTGCGGTCGTAGTCTTACCTACTCCGCCTTTTTGGTTTGCAATTGCAATTACTTTGCCCATGAATTGTGTGAGTTACCAGTGCCAAATTTCAATTATTCAGAGCAAACCACCAAAAAATGTTCCACGGACTTTCAATAATAACTCACTAAACCTTGTATATCAATACTTTATATCGCATTAATATTTGTTAATTTTTCAATTAAATAATAAATTGACCAATGTTTCACGCCCAAACCTCCGTTCCTTCTGTACAATTCTTGCACATTTCGATTTCCGAACGGGAGCGGATTAAAGAAGCACGGAAGTCCGTATATTTCTTCCCACGCCACAGTTCGCGAAAAGTCGAACGCTTCATATCACCAAGCTGATATTCGGCATCCTTATCAAAACAGCACGGCACAACGGCTCCATCCCAGGTAATCACACAGGAATGCCACATTTTCCAACAGTGGTCGACAAATTTATTTTTAATCGAAAACCGTCCGGTTTCTTCCTTCTTATACCTTGAGTATTTATCGATGGTTGGAATCAGATCGGATCCGTCTTCGTAATCATATATCTGCGCGGTCTTCAGACCAACTTCGTCCACGCCCATTTCCTCCGCCAGCTTCTTCACATCTTCAATCTGATGTTCATTCGGCTTTACCACCAGAAACTGAAAAATAACGTGAGGCGTGCTGGATTTAAGCTCCTTTTTCCACTTGATAATGTTCCGGGTACCCTCAAGCACCTTTTCAAGGTTTCCGCCAATACGATATTGCTGATATGTTTCCTGTGTCGTCCCGTCAATCGAAATGATCAAACGATCCAGCCCAGACTCAACTGTTTTCCTCGCTTTTTCGTCAGTCAAATAGTGAGCGTTTGTTGATGTAGCTGTATAAATGCCCTTATCATGCGCATACCGTACTAGTTCAAAAAATTTGGGGTGCAGATAAGGTTCTCCCTGAAAATAAAATATCAGATATAAAAGCGTATCAGCCAGTTCATCGATGGTTTTTTTGTAGAGTTTTTCCTCCATCATACCCGTAGGCCGTGTGAAAGAACGAAGCCCGCTCGGGCACTCCGGACAACGCAGATTACAGGATGTTGTCGGTTCGAAAGAAATCGCAATCGGCATCCCCCAATGAACAGGCCTGCCCGTTGATTTTGAGTAAAAATAACTGCTTAATATCTGAATGGCATTCCAAGCGCGCTTGGGAGTTACCTTCGACATCAGGTTCAGACCATCTTTAAAATTTTTATTCATCCTGTTAATTTTTAGCTAGGTTTTAAAGGCCTCTGCAAACCGATACCTGGCTTATAAACAATACTTTGACCATGGCTTCTAATTCAAATCATTTCAGCATTTAACGAACAGAAATTCCGGTTGAATACTTGATTTCCGAAATTACGAAGTAGCTGCTGATGTGTAACACACTTTTTAGTGCAGAAAGTTTATGCTGATAAAATTGATTATATGCTTCGCCATCCTCAACCACTACTTTTAACATGTAATCAAAATTGCCTGAAACAACTGAACATTCCAACACTTCACTCATATTAACGATCGCCTGGTTGAAATCTTCGAAGCTTTCTCTTTTTTGTTTATCAAGGGTAATATTACAGTAAACGATCAGCGATTTGCCTAATTTTCTGCGGTTCAACAGACAGACATACTTATCAATATAGCCTTCCCGCTCCAATTTCCGGATCCGGTCATGCACGGGCGTAACTGAGAGATTTATCCGGCTCGCGATTTCTTTCATCGTGAACTGAGAATTTTCCTGAAGAAGTTCCAGAATTCTGCGATCCGTAGAATCGATTTGCATAAAAGTAATTTTTAATTGTCCAGCTTTATTTTAAGGTAAATGAAAGAATAATTTTCTTTACAAGTACATCCAAACAGTTTTTATTTCTATATTTTTTCAACACAAAAGAATGTTTTTCCCTTGTATGGTAATTTTACAGTCTGACTATAATTCACTCTTTCCCAACTATTAATATCTATTACTATGATCATCGGCGTTCCGAAAGAAATCAAAAACAATGAAAACCGTGTGGCAGTTACGCCCGCCGGAGTAACTGAGTTTCGCAAACATGGCCATACGGTTTACGTTCAAACGGAAGCTGGAAAAGGAAGTGGTTTTTCAGACGATCAGTACGCCGAAGCTGGTGCAGTGATTCTTCCAACAATCGAGGAAGTTTACGCTATCGCTGAAATGATCGTGAAGGTAAAAGAGCCAATTGCGAGCGAATATGCATTGATCAAAGAGGATCAGCTGCTGTTTACTTATTTTCACTTTGCCTCGTCAGAGCCGCTTACACACGCGATGATCGAACGGAAAGCAGTGTGTCTTGCTTACGAAACGGTTGAAAGAACAGACAGAAGCCTTCCGTTACTTATTCCAATGAGTGAAGTAGCCGGACGCATGGCCGTTCAGGAAGGTGCAAAATATCTTGAAAAACCAATGGGAGGTTTTGGAATTTTGCTTGGCGGGGTTGCCGGGGTAAAACCTGCTAATGTATTGGTTTTAGGCGGTGGGATCGTAGGAACCCAGGCTGCGAAAATGGCCGCAGGTTTAGGTGCGAACGTTACGATTGTTGACATCAGCCTGGCGCGTCTTCGTTATCTTGAAGACATTATGCCGGCGAATGTTGATACCGTTATGTCAAACGAATACAATATTCGTGATCTGGTCAAAAGTACAAACCTAATTATTGGTGGAGTTTTGATCCCGGGGGCCAAAGCACCTTCTTTGATTACACGCGATATGTTGAAACTGATGAAGCCCGGAACCGTAATGGTCGACGTGGCAATTGATCAGGGAGGCTGTTTCGAAACTTCTCATGCTACTACACACGAAGATCCAATTTACGAAGTAGACGGTGTTGTTCACTATTGCGTGGCTAATATGCCAGGTGCAGTACCCTATACCTCGACACTCGCTTTGACAAATGCAACCCTTCCTTATGCGTTGCAATTAGCGAACAAAGGATGGAAAGCGGCATGCGCAACGAATGAGGAATTACGTAAAGGACTTAATGTTGTCAACGGCAAGATCGTTTTCAAAGGCGTTTCCGAGGCATGGAGCCTACCTTATACAGAGGTTAGTGAAGTGCTCTGATTTATATATAGCGTAAAAACAAGGGCTGTATCTGATCGATACAGCCCTTGTTTTTTATAATCCAAAGTTTTTGGATATCCCGAATCCGGCGCCGCTGCCGAAGTTCAATCCAAAACTGCTGCTATTCTTTTCTCCTTTTACTTTTCCGGTTGCAAAGCCAAGGCTTCCAAAATTGAAGTTCAAAGCAAATCCGTTTTTAAGATTTACTCCGATTGCAGGAAAAAGAGTTGACTCAAAACCCGCCATTTTTACTCCTGAGGTTTTGCCAGACAAAAAACTTGTATTCAACTGGCCATAAACAGCAAAGATATCAGACAACGGATAAGCGTAACGTACGAAAGGACCCGCTCCAAAAGAGGTTGTTTTAATCTCCGGAGACCCGGTTTTCCCCGACGTCGTTTGAAAATTCACCCCGCCTGTCCAGTGGTCGTCCCATTGATAACCTACCCCGGGAGAAAAAGAGAAACTGCTCGTTTTAATATCCGAAGCGGTTTTGCTTGAATTTATGCCCAGATTTCCGTAAACCAGAATCGAATTGCGCTGAGCATAACCAGATAACCCGGCCATGGCAAGAATAAAGCTAAACAAGAATTTTTTCATTGTAGTGTGTTTTGTATAAAAGATAAACCTTTTCACCTCGTTCGGTGGTTCGCTCCTTTATACGGTCTTAATACAAAAAAGTAACTACCTGAAAAAAATTTAAAAAAGTTATTTCCTGATAGGAGAATGCAACATTTTTAGACGAACAGAGAAGCCCGGAATTTCTATATTCTAAAAATATTACAATTATTATTTGCCAGTCATTTGCTTGTTAAAAAATTATTTGTACTTTTGTAAAAAATTAGAACGAACATCCGTTCGCTTCTCTGCTTCATACACGGTCCGGCGATTATTTTTAGCGCCACTAACCTTTAAAACGCCTGGTTAGTTTTCACCCGTTTCGTCATGCAGAGCCCCACGGATGTCTTGTGGTGGGCTTAGCGCAATCCCTTAGATTTAAAAATTACTGACAGTCATCAGCGTTGTTGTACCGAACCGGTTTTTCTGCGGTTTAACTTAACAATCAGACATGATTTCAAATTGTGCAGGTTTTCAATATTGTGTTTGATATTCGTCATGAAGGATATCCGATCTGATATTGCTGGCAACCTACTGACTTCTAATTCTTAAAAATAATTTTTAAAGAATTTAACAATAACAAGATAGATGACTACTGAAACAATTGAGACAATTGAAGATTTTGAGACCTTCGCTGATTTAGGACTCTCAGAAAACATCCTTAAAGCCTTAACTGAAATGGGGTTCACCAAACCCTCTCCAATACAAGCGCAAGGTATCCCTGCTGTTATGCAAGGATCTGACGTTATTGGTCAGGCTCAAACGGGAACCGGAAAAACTGCTGCATTTGGAATACCTGTACTTGAACGTATTGATACATCTAGCAATGCTGTTCAGGCACTTATACTTTGCCCTACAAGAGAATTAGCTGTACAAGTTTCTGAAGAAATAGGAAGACTTGCTAAATTTCAGCGTGGAATTAAAATTGAAGCTATATATGGTGGTGATTCTATTGATCGCCAGATACGTTCGTTGAAAAAAGGTGTTCATATTGTTGTAGGAACTCCTGGCCGTGTGATGGATCATATGCAACGTCGCACATTGAAGTTTGATGAAGTACGTATGATGGTACTTGATGAAGCCGATGAAATGTTGGATATGGGTTTCCGTGAAGATATTGAAAGCATTTTGGCCGACATGCCGGAAGATCGTCAAACGATTCTTTTCTCTGCGACAATGTCTAAGCCGATCATGTCGATCACAAAACGCTTCCTTAACGATCCTGTATTGATTAAAGTAGTTCGCAATGAACTCACTAACGTTAATATCGAGCAAGTTTGTTTCGAAGTAAAACCACAGGCGAAAGTGGAAGTAATGACTCGTTTGATCGATATGTATCATTTGAAATCATTGCTCGTTTTTTGTAACACAAAACGTAAAGTTGATGAGATTGTTGAAGATCTTCAGCTTCGCGGATATGCCTCAGAAGGTATTCACGGTGATTTGCGCCAGCAACAACGTAGCAATGTAATGAGCAAATTCAAGGCGGGTGTAACTACGATCCTTGTTGCAACTGACGTAGCTGCACGTGGTATCGACGTAAGCGGTCTCGACGGTGTTATCAATTATGACATTCCATTAGACGAAGAATATTACGTACACCGCATTGGCCGTACAGGTCGTGCCGGTATGTCCGGAAAAGCTTTCTCACTGGTTGCACGTGATGAAAAATTCCGTTTAAAATCAATAGAGAATTATACAAAAGTAAAAATCGAAAAAGGCGTTATTCCTTCTTACGAAGATATCGTTGGTGTGCGTAAGGCTCGTTTTGTAGAAAGTATTTCAGCTGCAATTCAGGAGGGCGACACAGATCTTTACCAGGACGTACTAGAAATGCTGCGTCACAGCGGTTTCACAACAGAGCAAATCGTTGCAGCTCTTGCCAAACAAATTATGGGTGTTCAGAAAAATGAATATTCTGACGGAAACCTTGCTTGGGAAGAAAGACGCGGAGAGCGTCGTGAAGGCGGAAATGACCGTTTTGAACGTCGTTCATCAGGTTCAACAGGCGGACGTTTTGAAAGAGGAAGCCGTGATGGCGGAAGAGACGGAGATCGTCGCGGAGGAAGCGACCGTTTCGCAAGCAGAGAACGCAGCGGAGAATCGCGTGCACCTCGTGAGCGTGATGGCGAAGCTAAACGTACGGCTGCACCAGAAGCAGGTATGACTCGTTTGTTCCTAAGTCTTGGACGTAAGGATCATATCATGCCTCGTGATATCGTTGGAGCGATTGCTGGTGAAGCAAACATTCCTGGTAAAACAATCGGTGCGATTGATATCTATGATAAATTCACTTTTGTTGATGTACCAGAACGTGATGCTCGAACAGTATTGCGCGCTATGGACGGAAATACAATTAAAGGTAAAGCAGTACAGATTGATATTGCGAAATAATCAGTTCGTTATTTCTGACACCAAATATAAGATTGAAGAAGGGAGCTTGTAAAATAGCTCCCTTTTTCGTTATTTTTCGGGATGGAAAACGAACAAAAAACAGAGGTGTGGCTGCGCGGCCCGCTACCGAACATACCTACCCTGTTACAGCCTGTTGCTCACGCGCTTTTGCAGGTTCAGGAAGAAATAAACAGGCTTGATAAAAATTTCCCAACAGAACTGCTTTGGAAAAAACCGGCTGATCTGGCCTCGGTTGGCTTTCATATGCAGCACCTCGCCGGAGTGCTAGACCGCCTGCTTACCTATGCACGTGCCGAGTCCCTAACAGAAATACAGCTGAATTATCTTAAACAAGAGGGAACGGAACCATTTCCCGGCTGCAAATTTTCTGACTTGCTGGAAAATCTCAATAAACAATTCTCAATCGCAATCCAACAGCTGGAAAACACAGATCCCTCCACTCTTCCGGAAATTCGTTGTGTCGGAAGAGCGCAAATTCCTTCAACACATCTTGGTCTTCTGGTGCACGCAGCTGAGCATACTACACGACATTTTGGTCAGCTTTTCGTGACCTTCAAATTGCTGATAGCAGGTTTTGATAAAATAAGTTGAAAACGTTCAGACTTCCGGGTAACCTGAATTTTGAGTAGTTCGAAATCCCGTTCATCTTTCTTTTATGTTTCAACTTTAAAACAATCCTATGCAGTTTTCTAAATCTACTATCCTTTGCGCGTTCTTTGCTTTGTGCAGCGTTGTCACATGGGCGCAGAAAAATCCTGAAGATAAAATTGGCTGGAAACTTGGCGCTCAATCGTATACGTTTCGTTTATTTACTTTTGACGAAGCACTTCGAAAAATTGACAGTTGCGGACTCAAATATGTAGAAGCATTTCCAGGACAGAAACTTGGCGGGGGTCTTGGAGGAAGTATGGATTTTAAAATGGATGCTGCAAAACGACAGGAAGTGAAGGCGCTTCTTAAAAAACACGGAATAACCATGACTGCCTTTGGCGTTGTAAACGCGAAGGACGAAGCAGAATGGAAAACATTGTTTGAGTTTGCGAAAGATATGGGAATAGCAAATATCAATTCGGAACCTAAGCCTGAGCAATTTGCATATATCGCCCCACTTGCCGATAAGTATAAAATTAATGTGGCACTTCACAATCATCCAAAACCTTCCCATTACTGGCATCCTGACTCTGTATTGAAATACGCAGCCAAAAGCAAATTCATCGGATCATGTTCTGACATTGGACACTGGGTTCGCTCTGGATTAGATCCTGTTGAATGTTTGAAAAAATTGAATGGTCACGTGCTGGGATCTCACTTCAAAGATGTTGTCAAGGATACACCAGACGGAAAATATCATGACGTCGTTTGGGGAAAAGGTAACAGCAAAGTTGATGATGTCATTGTAGAATTAAAACGCCAGAAATTTAAAGGCCCCATATCCGCTGAGTATGAGTATCATTGGGAGAATAGCAGTGGTGAAGTTGCAGAAAGCGTTAAATATTTCCGGAGCTCTTTTGCAAAATCAAAATAAAACTGCCGAATATTCAGTTTAAATTCTAAGAAATTAATTTTCCTTTTATATTAAACAGTACCTTTTTTATGACTTATAACCGTAGGTTATTTCTAAAATCAGCTGGTGTAGCAGCAGCCGGCTCGCTGATTTTCTCCATTTCGTCATGTGGCGGATCTAACGAAAAATCTTCAGAAGGTGCCGATTCCACCGGCCTGGCAGCAACGGGTGCAGGCACTCCCTCAATTCCAGACTTTGGATTACAATTATATAGCGTTCGCGACATCATTGGTAAGGATCCAAAGGGTGTTTTAAAACAAATTGCGGATCTGGGTTATAAAAAAGTAGAAAGTTATGCAGGCGACAAGGGATTTTTGTGGGGTTTGACACCCAAAGAATTCAAGGCTTACATGGACGAACTTGGCATGACTATCGTAAGCACACATGCTGACACAACAAAAGGACTTGAGAAAGCCGCTGCCGAAGCTGCGGAAGCAGGTATCACCTATTTGCTGCAACCCTATATCGGTCCTCAGAAGACGCTCGACGAATGGAAAAAACGCGCCGAAGAATTTAACAAACGCGGCGAAATTTGCCAAAAAGCAGGTGTAAAATTCGGATATCACAATCACGATTATTCGTTTAAAGATCAGGACGGAAAACTTCCGCAAGAAATTCTACTTGACAATACCGATAAATCTCTTGTTCATTTCGAACTGGATTTGATGTGGATCGTAGCCGCCGGCCAAGATCCTGTGGCTCATTTGAAAAAATACGCAGGCCGTTATGACCTTTGCCACATTAAAGACCTTGTAAGCAAACCAGAACCGCATTCAGTAGATTTGGGAACAGGTGAAATTGACTTTACAAGTCTGTTGAAAGTTGGAGCTGACACCGGTATCACTCAGTTTATTGTTGAACAGGAAGAATATCCGGGAGATGTTCTTACAAGTATCGGAAACGACGCGGCTTATATGAAAAAGCTTGTTTTTAAATAAATTTAATTGTCACTTTCTGACCTGATATGCAAAAGCCGCTGCAGCCAACTTCGTTGTTCAGCGGCTTCTGCTTTTTTCTCTTTCTCATCTGGTATATAATCATTCAATGTGCTCAGATCAGGCTGTCCCGCGTTGATCCAGCAGGTATACCACAGATCACTGACCATGGAAATGGAAGCTTTCATCTGACGCTCCACCTGCCCTTTTAATAAACTGTGGTATTGCAATGAAAAATCCTGCGAATAGGTTCTGGACAGAACATTGTTACGCAGTTCATAACTATATTTTTTGTCAGGCTCAAAAGCTTCACTGAGTTGCTTCTCAAATAGAAATACCGAATCACTAGCCAAATGAGCCCTGTCAACGGAGCTCCATATGGATTCCGTCAGATTCTCTATATAAACAGCCTTTCCAATCCACAGATCATATTCGGCGGCGTAAAGCTCCGGTAACCTGGACTCCCAAAATGCATGAATTCCTTCCTGATGCGTAAGCTGCCCATTATAATTTCTGGTCGTATGCAAGGGCACATTTGAATCAGCGACATAGTGACCCAGGTCGGCTGAAATCCTCAAAATCCTTTTGCTGTCTTTATCTTTAAATGCATCGGTCAGTTGGTATGCCGCCGTCTGGATATACCACGGAACGATACCGTGTTTTCTTAAACTGTCTTCTCCAAGCTTCTTTACAGCAGCCTGCCAGACTTTTGGCAATATCTTCAGTGCACTGTCACCGTACACGTCCAGGTCAATGAAATGACGCTCGGCTTCTCCGACAACTGCATACCTACGGCGGTCAGGATTTACAGCGTTTTCTGTAATATAGTCGATATGTTTTTTGTAAAAATACTGCATTTCTGGGGGAAGACTAAACACAGCTAATCTGTTGATGCGGCGGTGCGCCCAAAAGCCCCATGTACTTCCAAAACTCGTTTCAACGGTAAGAAGTAGAAGAGATACACTCAAAATGAGTACTTTCTTGAAAAAATATTTAAAAAATTTTCTTAAATGTTTGTCATTCAGGAGGCTGCTGTCCATATAAAGTTTGGTGTGAAGATCTGACACTTTATCACCACCTTATACCGATTTTTTAGAAAAAAGTAACATTTTAATTAAAAATGTAACCTGTTTTATTAAAAATAACAATTTTTAAATCCGACGCACATAAATACGAACATCACGATAAAGAAATACCAAAATTTAACAGAAAAGTAAAGGAAAATAAAATACTGGCAAACACAATTTTACCAATTATTATTTCAAAAAACACCTGAAAAACAAAATACATTATATTATTTATTAAAATAGTGCAATGTTAAATATTTGTTTTATTTTTGCTTAACAATAGAATCAAAGGTTAAGCCGACATAGAAATAATGAGAACTAAAAATAAAACTCTAGGATATTTACTGCCAGTATTTTTACTGAGCATTTTCATGCTGATCATTTACGGAGCCTATGTTCCGCATAAACCGGCAGAAACCCAGCGTGTTGTTTGTATCAAATTTAAGCCTGGCACTACGCCTGAGGAAATAGAAAAACACATGCGTGATTTCGCTACGCTTAAAAACAACGTGAATGACGTGGTAGCCTATTCTGCCGGACGCGTACAAAATAATGATGGAACAGCTAACGAATACGATGTTGTTCATTATCTGACGTTCCGTACTAATGAAGCTGCCAAACAATATGCATCAAATGCAGATCGCAATGCTTTTGTTAAAAGCAATGAGTCTCATTGGGATAAGGTACTGGAAATGAATTCCAGTATTGAGAAGTAATTATTAAATAGTAATAGGAGTGAAAATTATTAAAAAGAGTCGGGAATTCCCGACTCTTTTTTTGTCTGTACGATTACCATTCTATTGGCTTTAAACCTCGCTCTTTCAGAAAAGCATTTGCCTGACTGAAATGTTTGCATCCAAACCAGCCTCCATAGTTGGCAGCCATAGGCGAAGGATGTTTGGCTTTTAAAACGTGATGTTTATTTGCATCAATAATTTTGCCTTTATCCTGCGCATATTTTCCCCAAAGCATAAACACAAGATCTTGCTTCTCATTCGACAAACATCTAATTACGGCATCCGTAAAAATTTCCCAGCCTTTGTTCTGATGTGACCCGGCCTTTCCTGCCTCAACGGTAAGTGTTGCATTCAAAAGCAGCACTCCCTGATCCGCCCAACGTTCCAGATTTCCGGTTTTAGGGATTTCCTTACCGAGATCCTCTTTGATTTCTTTGAAGATATTAAGCAGGGATGGAGGCATTCGTACACCATCGTTCACTGAGAAACAAAGGCCGTTTGCCTGGCCAAATCCATGGTATGGATCCTGGCCGAGAATCACCACATTGCAGCGATCAAAAGGGCAATGTTCAAAGGCATTAAAAATTTGTTTTGCTGATGGAAATATTTGTTTTGTTGCATACTCCTGCTTGACGAAGTCGGTTAGCGAAACAAAATATGGTTTTTCAAATTCTGTCGACAATCTTTTTTTCCAGGACTCCTCTATTTTAACATCCATACTGTTGGTTATTGAATTTAAATCCAAATTAATTGATTTTTGATTTGGTTTTATCAGGAAATGATGACTATTTTCGTTTATATTGAAGTTCACAAAAGACATACCACCCTTCTTTGTCAACTGTAATATTTCATCAATATCCTTAATGCATATGGTTTCGAAAGTAACAGACGGCGTTAAAGTCACAGTATTAACAGAATACCAGCCGGATTATTCAAATCCGAGACAGGACCACTTTGTATTTACTTATAAGATTCTCATAGAAAATCATAGCGAGCATACTGTAAAACTGTTGCGCAGACATTGGTTGATTTATGATGCAAACGGAACGGTTCGCGAAGTGGAAGGCGAAGGAATTGTCGGTTTACAACCTGTTCTGGAGCCAGGAGATGTTCATGATTACGTTTCGGGCTGTAACTTGCGTACAGATCTGGGAAAAATGTCGGGTACCTATTTGATGGAAAGAGTTTTGGATGGGCGCCAGTTTCGTGTGATCATCCCGGCATTTTCTCTGGTTGTGCCCTATAGATTAAATTAAATATTACCTCAATTGATTACTTCTTATTTCAAGTACCTTCTGCGTTCCGGTAACGAGCATTCGATCCACTCCCCTTTTTTATTTGAGTTATATACCAACGTTATCAAAGAAAAAGGCGAACAGCATCCCGATTATTCTTCTTTGAAATTGCTTCGTAAAGAACTGCGCTCCTCGAAAGAGCAGATTGAAATTCTTGATCTTGGTGCCGGATCCAGAGTAAATAAATCGAATCTTAGAAAAGTCAGGACAATCGCAAAAAACGCCGAGAAACCTGAGAAATTCGGAAGGCTTTTTCATCGCCTGATCCGCCACTTTCAACCTGAAAGTATCCTGGAACTTGGTACATCTCTCGGTCTGACAACACTTTTTATGGCGAAAGCCAAACCTGAGTCACAAATTCTTTCATTTGAAGGTTGCCCTGAAACAGCCAAAATTGCGAAGCGCAACTTCGATAAATCTAATGTTTCCAATATTGAAGTTATTCTTGGAAACATCGATGAGACGCTTCCGGAAACATTAAAAAAACTTGATAATGGATTGGACTACGCATACTTCGACGCAAATCACAGGTATGAACCTACCGTGCGCTACTTCGAACAATGTCTTCCATATGCTAAAAACGATTCACTTTTTATATTTGATGATATTTACTGGTCAGATGAAATGACCCAGGCCTGGGAACATATCAAGGCTCATCCGCAGGTAACTTTAACGGTGGATTTGTTCTGGATTGGGTTAGTGTTTTTCCGAAAGGAGCAAGTGAAAGAGGATTTTGTGTTACGATTTTAACATTTGTTCTCCCTGCGCTTTGAAGGCGCCTGCTTCTTTCACCACTTCGTGAATGAAACGTAGTTTCTCCTTAATCGTTTTACTGATCACAAAAGGATAAAGGTCGCGCAAACCCATACTTCTGTTAAGACTATTCATTGCAAAAGTAAGAGGAAGCCACATGTCTATAATATTATCGAAATTGCTGACTGTGTAGGGATCAACAAAGGACGTGTTCATTGCGTCGGCCGCTACTTTGGGATGTACGTTCAGACCGAAAGAATCAGCCGTTTCGAGCGTGTCTACAATGTGCATGTAATGCGCCCAGGTCTCTGCCCAGTCTTCCCAAGGGTGCGCACTGGCATATTTACTAATGTACTGCTTTTTCCAGATTTTCGAAGTATTGTTAGAATAGTACTGTTGGAGAGCAACGCCATAATCGACGCGCTCATCACCAAAAAGATCTCTGAATTGATGCAATTTTGATGTTCGGCCAATCAGAATATCCCAGTAATAATGGCCGATCTCGTGGCGAAAATGCCCAAGCAAAGTTCGATATACCTCATTCATCTGATTTCGCGACATCTCGCGGTAAATATCGTCTGCCTCAGCAATGTTGATCGTAATCAGTCCGTTATCGTGGCCGGTCAGGACTCGCTGTCCATCGCTGGTGTTGCGATCAGAAAGGAAATCGAACATAATCCCGCCAAACCATCCCGTATTTTTACTTTTTACTTCAAGTCCGAACCGGAGCAGCGAATGAATAAGTCTTCGTTTTGCCGTTTCGACGCGATACCATTTATCGTAATCGTCCTTTTGTCCTAAAAAAGGAATTGTCCGATTAAGCTCGCAAGCTTTACAAAAAGGAGAATAACTTCCTACCTGAACAAGCCAGTTACAAACATTGTAGCTGTGATTTTGACAATACTTATAACTATTTTGATTCCCAGAACCACTAATAAGTTTGTAAGTTCTGTTATTTTCGGGTTTCAGGGCATACAGGCTTAATTCATGGGTTTCAAACCCCAGAGAAGAATGACAATACTGGCAATAAATATTTTCAAAGTAAACGGCATGGCCGCAATTACTGCACTTAAATAACTTCATATGCGACTACTTATTTACAGGCAATATACAGATTCCAAGAATCAATTATCTTTATAAATTATTTACTAAGCTTTTCTACACATATCCGTCCTGATGACTACCAAAACAATTCTGGAAGATCTTCTCCAAAAAGAAATACTAACAGAAGAGCAAGCCGGCAAAATTTTTAACTACGAAACCAATAAACTGTTTTCCATTCATTGGGAACTCAGATCTGTGTTATACATCGGAATAAGCCTGTTGACGTCCGGTTTGGGAATACTCATCTACAAAAACATAGACACCATTGGCCATCAGGCCATCATCACCCTTATCGCAAGCCTTGTTGTTTTGTGCTTCTACTATGTATTAAAACACAGACAACAGTTTCTCTGGACCGAGGTCAATCATGCGACAAAATATTCGGAACATGCATTAATTCTCGGCTGCACACTCTTTCTGGTACTGGAAGGGTATCTCCAATTCCAATATAATTTTTTCGGTACTCGATACGGTATAGCAATATTCATTCCAACGGTGATTTTTTTTCTTCTCGCCTATCGGTTTGACCATCGGGGCGTATTGTCCATGGCCATAACCGGCCTTGCTTCCTGGCTCGGGCTTACTATATCCCCGTTTGCAATTTTGGAGAAAAACGACTTTACTTCTCCGGGTTTAATTGCAACAGGTGTCCTTTTAGGAATCATTCTTTGCGTCATTTCCTGGTTGTCCGAAACGAGAAATTTAAAAAAGCATTTCGCTTTCACATACATTCTGTTTGGTGGAAACCTCGCTGCAATCGCTGGTTTGGCAGGTGTATTCAGTGACGACTCAAAACTCATCTACCTTACATCAACGGCTATAATTTGCTTGCTTTTAGTCTATTATGCACGAATTTCGCAATCCTTGCTTTTTTTGCTGATGGGAGTGATTTATGGCTATATCCTTTTTAGTTACACACTCTTCGCATACCTGCCAGACTCGATCCTGGGAGCTCTTAGCATCTATTATTTTATGCTTAGCAGCGTTGGCGTCATTTTCTTTTTGCTCAACGTCAAGAAAATATTAAAGCTTAAAAAATGAAAACAGCATATAACAAATCCTGGGTTAAAAATTTGCAAATTCAGCAGACCGCTCAATTGTGGGTAACAAATAATTTGCTCACATCTTCCCAGTTTGAAAGGATAAAAGCAGCTTTCCCGGAATCATTTTACAGGCCGGGAATATTTGTAAAAATTGGACTATTTCTTTTTACGGTTTTTGGAGGGAGTTTCTTTGCAGGCTTTCTGTCATTATTCTTTATTGACAATGCCGGAAGCAAAACCTTTGCTGTTTTAAGCTTCATCAGTGCCGCATGTTATTATTTCTTCCTGGAATTTTTTATAAAGGACCGCAAATTATTTCATTCCGGAATCGACAATGCGCTTCTCTACATGGGCAATGGAGCTATTATAATAACCTTTGTTGTTCTCTTTGAAGGCATGGAAATCTGGCAGTATTGTTCGTTAGTGCTACTTGTCAACGGGATTACCACAATTCGTTATGCCGATCTTTTTACGGTATTTATTTCCATGGCGTCCATTTTTGTTGGTTTTGCCTCTATTCTCGTTAAGTTTCCAATCGGGAAGGCATTTATGCCATTCGCTACCATGATTCTTTCCGTCTTGTTATACGTCGTAAATAAAAGCGAGCGTGACTATTATTACCGCGAATGTCAGATTCTGATCAAAATATTTGTTATGGTGACGTTTTATTTTGGTGGAAATTATTACGTCGTAAGAGAGGGAAATGCTCTGCTTTCTGAGATCACGACGCCCAACGCTCCTCAAATTCCTTTTGCTATTCTTTTTTATGTCTTTACCACCGTTATACCGATACTGTATTGCTTTTTAGGTCTTAAAAATAGAGACAGGGTCTTTCTGATCGTCGGATTATTTACTGCGGCTTTTTCCTGTTTCACCTATCGCTACTATTTTGATTTCCTGGCGATAGAAATTATTTTAAGTATTGGTGGATTTCTTCTAATCCTAATCAGTGTATTGTCCATAAATTATCTGAAAATTCCTCGATTTGGAGTTACTGACGAAATTATGGAAGGACGAAAGCTGGCAAATCTTGAAGCGATCCTTATTGCAAACCAGTTTGGTCAGACTCCCGAGGAAAATAATTTCAAATTCGGCGGAGGTAATTTCGGCGGCGGCGGCGCAGGAAATGATTACTAAATGAGCATAAAGGAATTTAAAGTTTGAATATCCTGTCTGCGCACTTAACTTGCAACAAAAAAATTGATATGAAAAAACAAATCTTATTAGTCATTCTTTCGATAATTTCCTTCTCCTCCTTCGCCCAAAAAAGCAAAAAAACTTCCGGCAATCCTTTGTTCCCCGGCTGGTATGCAGATCCTGAGGGAATTATATTCAACAATCCAAAAGGCGGCAAAGAATATTGGATCTACCCCACTTTTTCGGCACCCTATAAAGATCAGGTTTTTTTTGACGCTTTTTCTTCGAAAGACCTGGTTACATGGAAGAAACATGAGCGGGTTTTAGATACATTGAATGTGAAATGGGCAAAAAAAGCGGTGTGGGCCCCATCTATCATTGAAAAAGATAAAAAATATTATATGTTCTTTGGTGCCAACGATATCCAGAGCGACAATGAATCTGGTGGAATCGGTGTGGCAGTGGCAGATAAGCCGGAAGGACCTTTCAAGGATTATCTTGGAAAACCGCTGATTGATAAATTTCATAACGGCGCGCAGCCAATAGACCAGTTCGTTTTTAAAGATAAAGATGGCCAGTACTATCTTTATTACGGAGGTTGGAAACATTGTAACGTTGCCAAACTAAAAAACGATTTTACAGGATTTGTGCCTTTTGAAGATGGCAAGATCTTCAGGGAAATCACACCTGCCAGTTATGTCGAAGGTCCATTTATGTTTATCCGCAACGGAAAATACTATTTCATGTGGTCAGAAGGTGGCTGGACAGGCCCAAATTATTCAGTTGCCTATGCGGTCGCGGACTCTCCTTTTGGACCGTTTGAGAGAATTGGAAAAATTTTACAACAGGACCCGAAAGTTGCGACCGGAGCAGGGCACCATTCTGTAATTCAGATTCCCGGAAAAGATCAGTGGTATATCGTTTACCACAGACGGCCTTTGACGGAAACGGACGGAAACCATCGTGAGACCTGTGTAGAAATAATGACGTTCGATGACAAAGGAATGATAAACCCCGTAATAATTACCAAAGAAGGTGTAAAAGCGCAGCCTTTAAAATAATTCTTTCCGGCAGAGGAATAAATTTATTCCTCTGCCGAATCTTACATTAACCTGTTTCCTAGCCTATAAATCCGACTTTGAGCCACCCAACGGATTTAAAAATCTTCATACGTTTCTCTATTATCAATTCCACGAAAGATTCTGAATTTCAGCACAATTAGTTTTCTCTAACTTGAAATTGTTTTGCATTGGCATATTGCAGCTAACTCAATTTTCGATCATCTGGAGTTGAGGTTTCTTGAGCTTAAAAAGCACTACCGCTTATCTTGGATAATATATTTTATTCGGCATATTTAACAAATATTGGATAAAATGAAGTTGATGGAATAATTTTTGCTATCACTTAAACACTAAACGTTGGGGATTCGGGGATGTGTCAGCGCAAGCAGGATCAACAGAAGTAAAACGCGACCAAATCATTTAAGACCGTAATTTAGGTTATCAACTTTTGCATTAATTTTTGATGAGCACGAAGCCAAAAGAACATGTTTTTACAAAAAATTTAGATCACGCCCTTCTATCAGTATACAACGGCTATAAGTTTTTTATCCGCTTTTTCAAAGAGGCCTTCAAAGGCCGGATGGAATTTCAGGAACTTGTCAAGCAATGTTATGCAATCGGATATAAATCCCTGTTGCTTATAGGTATGACCGGTTTCATTACCGGGATGGTATTTACAAAACAATCCAGGCCTTCTCTTGCAGAATTTGGGGCAACATCCTGGCTTCCGTCCCTGGTGTCTATCGCTATTGTGCGAGCCCTGGCAGCCCTGGTGACTGCCTTGATCAGTGCGGGAAAAGTAGGATCAAGCATTGGAGCAGAGCTTGGGTCCATGCGTGTTACTGAGCAGATCGATGCCATGGAAGTCTCGGCGATTAATCCATTTAAATTCCTTGTAGTAACACGCGTGCTGGCGTCAACCATTACCATCCCTTTGCTGATGTTCTATTGTACGCTGGTCGGCTTATTGGGAGCATTTTTAAATGTTTATCTTAACGAGGGTACCAGCGGTGTCGCATTTGTTGAAAAAGCATTTGAACAAATTACTTTTCTTGATCTTGGAACTTCGGTGGCCAAGGCGGTAGCTTATGGTTTCACAATCGGAATGGTGGGCTGTTACCAGGGATATAATGCGACTAAGGGAACAGAAGGTGTGGGAAAAGCTGCAAACACCTCGGTTGTCCTTTCTATGTTCTTGATTTTTATCGAAGAAGTTATCATCGTTCAGGTATCTAATTATTTCAGAGGTTAGAATTTTATGCAAGAAAATACAAATCAGGAAGATCCAATCATTTCAATACGGGACGTGTACAAATCGTTTGGCGATCTGCACGTTTTGAATGGAGTTGACCTGGACGTATACAGAGGAGAAAATGTTGTTGTGCTCGGACGGTCAGGAACCGGAAAATCGGTTTTGATAAAAATTATCGTTGGCTTATTGCAACAGGATAAGGGGTCAGTTAACGTTCTCGGCAATGAGGTTTCAGATTTACAGGGTAAGGAATTGAATGAGCTGAGAAGAAAAATTGGTTTTTCGTTTCAGAACAGTGCGTTGTACGATAGTATGACAGTGCGCGAAAACCTGGAATTTCCATTGGTAAGAAATGTCGCTAACCTTTCAAAAGCTGAGGTAAAAGATCAGGTTGAGTCTGTGCTGGAATCCGTTGGACTTTCTCAGACGATCAATCAGGTGCCTTCCCAGTTGTCCGGAGGGCAGCGGAAACGTATCGGGATTGCCCGCACGTTGATTTTGCAGCCTGAGATCATGCTTTACGATGAACCCACGGCCGGTCTTGATCCGATAACATGTATCGAAATCAATGAACTGATTAATGAAGTAAAAGAGAAATACCATACATCTGCGATTATTATCACCCACGATCTTACCTGCGCGCGCCAGACTGGTGACAGACTTGCGATGCTTTTAGATGGCAAATTTGCCATGACAGGAACATTTGAGGAAGTATTCGCTTCGGATGAAGAAAGAGTTAAAAGTTTTTACGATTATAATTTTATTCAATAGTAATGGAAACAAGCAATAAAAAACGCTCCGTCGTAGTAGGTCTTTTCGTAATTATCGGACTGGTTATTTTAC
>Ga0247803_1000331_pt1 | contig 27061 bp, 25 predicted proteins | sample UWRJL014104B1_FD_180928 | JGI IMG/M metagenome (GOLD analysis project Ga0247803, IMG submission 180928) | Plant litter microbial communities from Arlington Agricultural Research Station in Wisconsin, United States - UWRJ-L014-104B-1 | ecosystem: Environmental > Terrestrial > Plant litter >...
CCGAGGGCGCGCGGCGTCAGGGGATGGAGCACTGGCTGCCGCTGCTCTATCCGCGGCTGGAGACCCTGTTCGACTATCTGCCCGACGACGCGCCGGTGTTCCTGGACAACCAGGTCGAGGCGGCGCGGGGCGAACGCTGGGCCCTGGCCGCCGACGCCTATGAGGCCCGGCATGAGGCGTCCAAGACCAAGGCGGGGGCGTCCAACCGCGCCCTGCCGCCGGATCGGCTGTATCTGCCGGAGAGCGACTGGAACTCGGCGCTGGCGGGCCGCAATGTCCGCCGCCTGACCCCCTTCGATACCACTGGCGAAAATGCAGGCGGACGTCTGGGGCGAACGTTTGCCGCCGAACGGGCGCAGGATAGCGTCAACCTGTTCGAGGCAGTCGCGCATCATGCGGCGGCGATGAAGGCCGAGGGTAAGCGGGTGCTGTTCGCCTCGTGGACCGAGGGTTCGTCCGACCGGCTGTCGGTGATGATGGGCGACCACGGCCTGGATCACATCGTCGCCGTCCGCGACTGGGACGATGTGCAAAAGGCTCCCAAGGACCTTTACCTGCGCGCCGTCCTGCCGGTGGAGCATGGCTTCACCACGGATGCGCTGGCGGTCATTTCCGAGACCGATATGCTGGGCGACCGGCTGGCGCGGCCCAAGCGCAAGCGGCGCGCGTCCAACTTCCTGGCCGAGGCCTCGGCTCTGACGACCGGCGATCTGGTCGTCCACCTGGATCACGGTATTGGCCGCTACGAGGGGCTGAAGACCCTGGAGATCCAGGAGGCGCCGCACGACTGCCTGGAGCTTCTGTACGCCGGCGACAGCAAACTCTATCTGCCGGTTGAAAACATTGATCTTCTGACGAGATACGGCACGGATTCCGACGATGTCCAACTGGATCGTCTGGGCGGCGCCGCCTGGCAGGGTCGCAAGGCCAAGGCCAAGGCTCGCCTGCGCGAAATGGCCGAGGGGCTGATTGCGCTCGCCGCCAAGCGTAGTCTGAAGACCGCCGATCCGATCACCCCGCCGCACGGCCTGTTCGACGAGTTCTGCGCCCGCTTCCCCTATGACGAGACGGACGATCAGCTGAACGCCATCGGCGACGTGCTGGAAGACCTCGGCAAGGGCACGCCGATGGATCGCCTGATCTGCGGAGACGTGGGCTTCGGCAAGACCGAGGTCGCGCTGCGGGCCGCCTTCGTTGTCGCCATGACGGGGCAGCAGGTGGCGATCGTCTGTCCGACCACGCTTCTGGCGCGTCAGCATTTCAAGACGTTCAGCGAGCGGTTCGCCGGCTGGCCGGTCAAGGTGCGGCACCTGTCGCGCATGGTCACGGCCAAGGATGCCGCCGAGACGCGCGCGGGCCTGAAGGACGGCACGTTCGAGATCGTCGTCGGCACCCACGCCGTGCTGGCCGAACAGGTCGGGTTCAAGGACCTGGGGCTGGTGATTGTCGACGAGGAGCAGCATTTCGGCGTCAAGCACAAGGAGAAGCTGAAGAGCCTGCGCGCCGACGTCCACCTGCTGACCCTGACCGCGACGCCGATCCCGAGGACGCTGCAGATGGCGCTGTCGGGCATCCGAGAGATGTCGATCATCGCCACACCGCCGGTCGATCGTCTGGCGGTGCGGACCTATGTGACTCCGTGGGATCAGGTGTTGATCCGCGAGGCCCTGCTGCGCGAGAAATATCGCGGGGGGCAGGCCTTCTATGTCTGTCCGCGTCTGAACGATCTGCCGGATGTCGAGAAATTCCTGCGCGAGCAGGTGCCCGAGATCAAGTTCACCGTCGGCCACGGCCAGATGACGCCGACGCAGCTGGAAGACGTGATGAGCGCCTTCTACGACGGCGAGTACGACCTGCTGGTCTCGACCACCATCGTCGAGAGCGGCATCGACATCCCGACCGCCAACACCCTGATCGTGCATCGCGCCGACATGTTCGGCCTGGCACAGCTGCACCAGATCCGAGGCCGGATCGGACGGTCTAAGGCGCGGGCCTTCGCCTATCTGACCACCGATCCGAAGAAGCCGCTGTCGCTGTCGGCCGAGCGGCGGTTGCAGGTGCTGCAGTCCCTGGACAACCTGGGCGCCGGCTTCCAGTTGGCCAGCCACGACCTGGACCAGCGCGGCGGCGGCAACCTGCTGGGCGACGAACAGTCGGGCCATATCCGCGAGGTCGGGGTCGAACTGTACCAGCAGATGCTGGAGGACGCCGTCGCCGGCCTGCGCGAGGCGGGGTCGGAAGGGGTGGTCGATCGCGGCTGGTCTCCGGCCATCAATGTCGGCGCCGCCGTATTGATTCCAGATGATTATGTGCCGGACCTGAATGTCCGTCTGAGCCTGTATCGCCGACTGTCCGACGCCGAGAACACCGAGAGCCGCGAGGCCCTGGCCGCCGAACTGATCGACCGGTTCGGTCCCCTGCCGGACGAGGCAAAGCAACTGCTGCGCATCGTGGGCGTCAAAGCCAACTGCAAGAAGGCCTGTATCGAGCGGATCGACATCGGGCCCAAGGGCTGCGTCCTGACCCTGCGCGACAATACCTTCCCCAACCCGATGGGGCTGGTCGGTCTCATCCAGAAGAACCACGCCTTCTGGAAAATCCGGCCAGATCAGAAGATCGTCGTCAAGGGCGACTGGCCGACGCCGGAAGAGCGGCTGAAGGTCGCCGAACGGATCACGGCCGATCTGGCGCGAGTGGCCGGAGCCTGACGTGGGCGAGGTGAACGTCCGCATCGCAACCGAGGCCGACTGGCCCGGAATCTGGCTGATCGTGGAGGCTGTGGTGCGGGCGGGCGAGACCTATACCTGGCCCACCGACCTGTCTGAGCCTGACGCGCGGCGCCTATGGATGGTGGCGCCTCCGGGGCTGAACCTGGTGGCGGTCCATGGCGCGACCATGCTGGGCAGCGCCAAGATCACGCCCAACCAGATGGGACCCGGCGCCCATGTCGCCAACGGCAGCTTTATGGTCGGGCCGACTGCACGGGGTCGTGGGGTGGGGCGTCTGCTGGGTCATGCCGCGCTGGATCACGCGCGTCGGGCCGGGTTTCGCGCCATGCAGTTCAATGCCGTCGTCGAGGTGAACGTGACCGCGGTCAATCTGTGGCGGTCGCTCGGTTTCGACATCCTGGCCACCGTACCTGAAGCCTTCGACCATCCTAGCCAGGGACGGGTCGGGCTGCACATCATGCACCGACGCCTGTAGGCGACCTCAGACGGCGGCGGCGGCCTCGGCCTTGCGTCGCGACAGGTCGGCCGAGGCGCGTTCCAGCACTGAGGCGGGGCTTTCGCCCGGCGCCACTTCGGCGGTCCCGAGATCGAAATCGACCACGAAAGGCGAGCGTTCCGGCCCTGCATCGAAGGCGGTGCAGCCGATGACGGCGACGATCCTTTCTGCCGCCAGCCGAGCCGCAGGGCCGGGCGTGGCGGGCAAGGCCAGGGCGAAGACCTCGGGCGCCAGACGGGCCGCCGTGTCCTCGACGCGGACCAGGCGCGAGACCATGGCGCCGATCTGGGGCATGGCGCGGTCCAGCCAGCCGCCGACGCGGGCGTGGGCCAGGCTTTCACCGTCCGAAACCCTGAGAACACAGACGGACAGGGGGCGGCGGCGGGTGCGGGCGCCCTCGGCCAGACGCGCCAGATGGGCGGCGAACAGGTCGCGGGTGAACAGGCCGGTGGAGGGGTCCATCAGCCCGGACCCACGCGCGCCCTCCAGCGCCTTGCGAATGGCCTGTTGGCGACGATGCGTGCGGGCCAGATCCAGCACCCGCTCGGCCGTCTCGCCTTCGGGCGTATCGGCGGCGGCGACGTCGGCGAAGCCGCGGTTATAGAGTTCGGACAGGTTTATCTCGCCCGCCGTCCTGAGATAGAGGGCCAGGGGGATGTGATAGAGGCGGGTGTTGCGCTTCATGCCCGCAGCGATGGACAGGGCAGGGGCGTGGTCGGGCGCGCCCCACAGAATGGCGGCGTCGAACGCCGTCTCGTGCAGATAGTCGAAGGCCGTATAGGGCGTCGGTGCGGCGACGACCTCGGCTCCGGCGTCCGTCATGGCGTTCGACAGGCCGATGAACCTCTGGTCCGCGCCGCCTGCGACAAGGATTTTCAGCGGGACATCCGACGTGTCCGCCGGCGACAGGGCGGAGCCGTGGCTTTCGAATGTGGTCTGGCGGAGCCGGAACTCCTCCTCAGCGATGGCGGCGCGCACCAACTGTTCGATTCGCAGCACGGCCTGGGCGGGATGAGGCGGACGCGACATGGCCAGATCGACGCCCGGCGTCTCGACATGGGCGTCGGATCCGATGGCGATAATCGACAGCCGTCGGGATCCGGACGCCTCGCGCAAGGTTTCGATCATGCCGGGATAGTCAGTATGGCCGGCGTCCAGCAGGGCGATGTCGAGCGGAATGTCGTTTAGGGCTGCGACCGCGCCCTGGGACGTGCGGGCCGTCAGCGTGCGCCAGCCCAGGGCGTCGAGTCCCTGGCACAGCGGGTCGAGCAGATCATCCGTCTGCGCGACGATCAGAACACGAGGATCGGGACCCAAACCAGACGTCTCCAGAATCAGCGAAGACCGTTCGCAAACCGCGCCCGGCGGCCGCGCGGACCATAACGACGGGGCGGCGGCGCGCGCAACGCTCTATGGCGGACTAGGGTTAAAAAACGCGGTTAGAAGGCTCCCTCCGTGCGATGACTTCCCCCCGCGGCGTTTTGCAGTAGTGTCCGCGCCGAAGCACGGGGTGGAGAACGGCTTGTTCGATCGACTTAGGAACGCCGGCCGACCTGGAAACGGGGGCGCCGAGCTTTCGCCCATGTTCTGGGGACGGTTGAGCGTCCGCGCCTTCGCCCGCAGTTGGGGGCGTGACGTCATGCTCTATACGGGCGGCGTCTCCTTCTTCGCCCTGCTGGCGGTGTTTCCGGCCATCGCCATCCTGATCGGCTTCTACAAGGCCGTGCTGTCGATCAGCCAGGTCAGCGAACAGGCAGCGGCCCTGGCCGACGCCATGCCGCATGCTGCGCGCGTCATCTTCGAGCAGGAGATCCAGCGCCTGGCCAATGTCGGGGCGCGCACCGTCTCGGCCCAGAGCGCCTTCGCCCTGTTCATCGGCGCCTATGCGGCCCACCGCGGATTCAAGGCCTTGCTGGCCGGGCTTAACCTGATCCATGACGAGACCGAGCCGCACGGGTTCGTGAAGTTCAACATGCTGGCCGCCTTCGTCGCCCTGGTCGCGTTCGCCCTGTTCACCCTGGTGTCCGGCGCCGTAGTCACCTCGCGACTGCTGGAGCATACGGCGATGGCGGTGGATGGGCCGGGATGGTCCCTGCCGCTGGACGGTCTTTGGCCCGGGCTGGGCCTCGCCCTGGGACTGACGCTTCTGTACCGCTACGCCATGTCCCATCGGACGCGGGTGGCCTGGTCGGCGTCGATCGCTGGCGGGGCGGTGGCCACCGTCATGTCGATGGTTTCGTCCTGGCTCTGCGCCATCTATGTCGAGCAGATCGCCTCTCTGGGCGCCACCTATGGCTCGGTCGGCGCCGTGGTGGTGCTGCTGATCTGGCTGTCCTGGAACGTCAATGCCATCTTCTATGGCGGCGCCTTTGCGACCGAGATGGAGATCGTGGGGCGGGCGCGCGAGACGCTTCGACTGGCGGCACCGGATGCTGAGTCGGCCTCTGTGGTCAGCCTGTCGGAGCGGCGCCGGTCGCGACCGTAAACGTCAGTACGCCGTCGTCCTCGGCGACCGAGACGACACGCCCGCCCAAATCCGCCATCAGGAAGGGCACGTCGATCCGCGCCATCGGATCGGTGGCGAGAAGAACGAGCATTTCTTCGGCAGGCGCGCCCTCAATGGCCTTGCGCAGCCGCAGCGACGGTACGGGACACAGATGCCCCCTGGCGTCGACGACAATCATCGATCCAGCCGTTCCAGCAGCATGGTCAGGGCGGTGCGCACGCTTTCCAGGCGCACGGCTTCGCGCCCGATATCGCCAAAACCTTTCTCGACATGGCGCACGCCCGCCGCGTCGGCGACCGCGAAATGCACCAGGCCGACCGGCTTTTCCGCCGACCCGCCGCCGGGGCCTGCGACGCCGGTGATTGAGACGGCCAGACCCGCTCTGGATCGGGCCACAGCGCCTTCAGCCATTGCGCGAGCGACGGGTTCGGACACAGCCCCGTGGGCGTCGATCAGGGCGGCGGGGACACCGACCAACTCGGTCTTGGCCTCATTGCTGTAGGTGACGAAGCCTCGGTCCAGCGCGGCCGATGACCCGGCGATGGCGGTCAGCGCGCCCGCCACCAAGCCGCCGGTGCAACTCTCTACCGTGGCCAGCATCACGCCGCGACGAATGGCGGCGGCGACAACCGCCTGGGCCAGGGTCTGTATGTCGTCTGGAAACATGGGCCTATCCGAAAGCACGGCGAGTCGCGCTAGGGTGGGCCGCCGGCGCGGGTCTGTCGACCGGCGAGCGACGCGGAGCCTTGATGACCGACAGCGTTCTGGAACCCGTCGATGACGTTGCCCGCGACAGGGTTACGCCGATCCTGTTCGCCGTGGCCATCTTCACCTCTGCGTCGCTGGTTTTCGTGGTCCAGCCCATGGTGGCCAAGCTGGTGCTGCCGATGCTGGGCGGATCGCCGTCGGTGTGGAACACCTCGATGGTCTTCTTCCAGGCGGCGCTGCTGGTCGGCTATGCCTACGCCCACATCCTTCAGCGGCTGAAGTCGCTGCGGTCGCAACTGGCGACCCATCTGTGCCTGCTGGCCCTGGCCGCCCTGTTCCTGCCCCTGAAGATCAGCGGTGTGCTGGGCGATCCCGACCCAGCGGCGCCCATCGGATGGCTGCTGGCGACCCTGGCCCTGTCGGTGGCCGCGCCCTTCGCCGTTCTGTCGGCCACGGCGCCCCTGCTGCAGGCCTGGTATGCGCGGGTCAGGGCAGGGCATGCGGACGGCAAGAACCCCTATGTCCTGTACGCCGCCTCCAACCTGGGCAGCTTCCTGGCCCTGCTGGCCTATCCGGTCCTGATCGAGCCCCTGGCCTCCCTGTCGGGGCAGCGGGCAGGCTGGAGCGGCGGCTATGCGGTCTTCATGCTGATGATCGTGGTCCTGGCCTATGTCATCTGGCGGCGCCGCGCCGACATCGGGGCGGATGCGGCGTCCGAGCCTGCGCCCCTGGCCGCCAGCCCGCCCATCCCCTGGCGTGAGAAGGGCGTTCTGGTCATGCTGGCTGCCGCGCCTTCCAGCCTGATGCTGGGGGTGACGGCCCATTTGTCGACCGACGTGGCCTCGGCCCCCTTCCTATGGGTCGTGCCTTTGGCGCTGTACCTGTTGACCTTCGTGGTAGCTTTCCAGACCCGGCCCGCCATTCCCTTGCCGGTTACCCTGATCGTCCAGGCGGCGCTTGGTGCGGCGACGATCAGTATGGTTGCCTTCCGCACCGGCGAGTGGGCGGTGATCTTCGGCCTGCATCTGCTGACCTTCTTCTTCACCGCCCTGATGTGTCACCAGTCTATGGCGGCGCGCAGACCGGCGCCGGATAGGCTGACGGAATTCTATCTGCTCATGTCGCTAGGCGGGGTGGTCGGCGGCGCCTTCACCGCCCTGATCGCGCCCACCCTGTTCAACATGGTGTGGGAGTATCCACTTGTGCTGGTGCTGGTCGGGCTGGCGCGGCCGTGGGGCGGCTGGAATCCTCTGAGCCGGGCGCAGATCGGCCTGTTCCTGGCCGGGATCGCCTTGGCCATCGTGCCGCCGATGGCGCTGGAGGTGATGCGCTACAATCCCGAGTTCCGGGCGATGTTCTCGAACAGCGGCATGATCCAGACGGCGCAGTTGATCCTGGGCGGCGCGGCGATCTGCGCCTTTCTGGTGCGCAACCGGGCGGTCCTGTTCACCATCATCCTGGCCGCCATCGTCATGTCGGGCTTTCACATCGCGCGCGGCTATGACTGGGCGCTGACGGAGCGGAGCTTCTTCGGCGTCATGCGGGTGGCCACGACCCGAGACGACCGTTTGGGCGGAGCGGTCAATGTGCTGATGCATGGCACGACCCTGCACGGCGCCCAGGCCCGAAACCGCGAGTTCGCCTGTATGCCCACCCTCTATTACGCGCCGGCCACGCCCATCGGTCAGGCGATCCAGACGGTTCAGCGCCGCGACTGGGGCGTCAATGTCGGGATCGTGGGGCAGGGGTCCGGCGCCATGGCCGGGTACAAGCGCGGGGAAGACCGGATGACCTTCTTCGAGATCGATCCGATGGTCGACCGGCTGTCGAGGGACCCGAAATGGTTCACTTTCATCAACGGCTGCGCCAAGAATGACGGCCCGGGCGGTCCGATCCGCACGGTGCTGGGCGACGCCCGCCTGACGATGGCCAAGGAGCCGGCGGGCACATACGACTATCTGCTGATCGACGCCTTCTCTTCGGACGCCGTACCGACCCACTTGCTGACGGAAGAAGCCATCGCCGGCTATCTGAAGCTGCTGAAGCCCAACGGCGTGGTGGTGCTGCACCTGTCGAACCGGAACCTGGAGATCACCCAGCCGGCCGAGTCGGCGGCGCGGGCGCTGGGCGTGCCGCACCTGCATCAGATCTATTTCGAGAACCCCGATGCGCCCGACATGGCCGAGGCCTCGACCGAGGCGCTGATCCTCTCGCCGACCGAGGCGGGGCTGGAAGAATTCCGCGCCGACCCCGGCTGGACCGCACCCCAGGCCACCGAGGTGCGGCCCTGGACCGACGACTATGTGAACCTGTTCGGCTCCCTGTGGCGCAATATCAGGAACCGGGGCTGAGGCTTCAGGCTGGCAGTTCAACCGTGGCAGCGGCCTGGGCGGCCAGGCCCTCGCCGCGACCGGTGAAGCCCAGGGCCTCGGTTGTCGTGGCCTTCACGCTGACCGCGTCCAGCGGCAGGTTCAGGATTGCGGCCAGCCGTTCGCGCATGGCCAGTCTGTGAGGCTTCACCTTGGGCTGTTCGCAGATCAGGGTGACGTCGACATGGACCACCCGTCCGCCGCGCGCCGCGACCCGTTCGACCGCATGGATCAGGAACTGGTCCGAGGCAGCGCCCTTCCATTTCGGGTCGGTGGGCGGGAAATGGTCGCCGATATCCCCGTCGCCAAGAGCACCCAGGATGGCGTCGGTCAGGGCGTGCAGCCCGGCGTCGGCGTCGGAATGGCCGATCAGGGTCTGGTCGTGAGGAATCTCGACCCCGCACAGCCAGACAGACGTCCCCGGCCCCCAGCGGTGCACATCGAAGCCCGTGCCGACGCGGGTCTGCATCCGCGGCGCGGATTGGGCGATCAAGGCCTCGGCCATGGCGAAATCCTCAGGGAAGGTCAGTTTCATCAGTCGCGCTTCGCCCTCGACAAGGGTGACCCGGCCGCCGTCGCGCTCGACCACGGCTGCGTCGTCTGTGGGGGCCTCGTCCTGCGGCCAGTTGGCCCATGCGCGGGCCAGCCGATCGGCCCGAAACGCTTGTGGCGTCTGGGCGCGCCAGAGTTCGGCCCGGTCCACGGTGTTGGTGACCGCGCCGCCCGCGCCCCGCTTGAGCGTGTCGGCCACCGGCAGGGCGGGGATGGCGCCGTCCGCGGCGTCGAGGGCGCTCAGCAGCCGCTCGATCACCGGCGCGGTCAGCATCGGGCGCGCCGCGTCGTGGATCAGCACGATCTGGTCGGCCGGACCGTTCAGCGCCGCCAGCCCCGATTTGACCGAGGCCGCCCGCGTCTCGCCGCCCGCGACGGCGGTCCAGCCGTCCAGACCGGCCAGCGCCTGCGCAAGCTGATCCTCGGCTCCGGCGGGGATGACGACGACGACCTGGCTCGCGCCCGCGTCGAGCAGCGCCTCGACCGACCAGCGCACGACCGGACGGCCGCCCAGGGTGCGCCACTGTTTGGCGGTTGCGGAGGGAGAGGGGGCCGCGCGCGAGCCGGATCCGGCCGCGACCACGATGGATGCGAAAGTCATGGCGCCTTCTAATCGCCGCCGTTCCGCTTGACGAGAGGCCAGTAAGACGGCGCAAAGGCGCCATGACGGAAAGCCGAATGACTTCAGGACTTCAGATCGGCGATGTGCGGATCGCCGGACGGGTGCTGATGGCCCCCATGACCGGGATCACCGACCTGCCTTTTCGGCTGCTGGCCTCGCGGCTGGGGGCAACCTATGTCGCGACGGAGATGGTGGCTGCGGCCGAGTTGGCGCGGGCGCGGCCCGATGTCGTGCGCCGCGCCGCCGTCGGCGACGGCCTGCCCCTGACCGTGATCCAGTTGGTCGGGCGCGATCCCGAGGCGATGGCGCAAGGGGCGCGGATGGCCGAGGCCGCAGGCGCCGACATCATCGACCTGAATTTCGGCTGTCCGGCCAAGGAGGTCACCGGCTCGGCGTCTGGCTCGGCCCTGATGCGGACGCCCGCCTTGGCGTCCCGGCTGATGGAGGCGGCGGTCCAGGCGACCAGCCGCCCCGTCACTGTCAAGATGCGGCTGGGTTGGGACAATGATCACAGGAACGCCGTGGATATCGCGCGCCGGGCCCAAGATCTGGGCGTCAAGGCGGTGACGGTGCATGGGCGCACCCGCCAGCAGTTCTATACCGGCGTCGCGGACTGGGCGGCGGTGGGCGAGGTCAAGGCGGCCCTGTCGATCCCGGTGATCGTCAACGGCGACATCCTCACGGCCGAGGACGCGCGCGAGGCCCTGTATCAGTCGGGCGCCGACGGCCTGATGTTGGGGCGGGGGGTCTATGGCCGGCCCTGGTTGGCGGCCCACCTGGAGCGAGCCTTGGCCGGACAGAGCGAACTGGCCGAGCCGGATCGCGAGGAGAGGCTGGCCATCGTCATCGAGCACCTGCGGGCCTCGGTCGCCTTCTATGATCCGCCGATCGGCCTGAAGATGTTCCGCAAGCATCTGGGCTGGTACATCGAACAGGCGCCCTGGCCGGCCGATCCGGCCGAACGGCGCGCCGCCAAGGCCCGATTATGCCGCCTGGACGATCCGGATCAGGTCGCAGCCGCCCTCACGGAACTGTGGTTGAGCGACCTGCCGCATTTCAGCAACTCTGCTGTTGAGTTTTCGCCACAGCTGGGGGAGGTTGGTCCAGCATGACGGACACGCCCGCATCGTCTCCTGACATCGATCAGGCCGAAAGCCCGACCCAGCCTTGGTGGCGGCGGGCGGCGGAAGGTCGGGCTCGGGCCTTGTTCGGCGCGGCCTATGGACTTGCGGTCCTGATCGCGGCGGCGGCGATCTGGGTGGTGGCGGTGGCTCCGGGCGCCGGGGCCGATGGCGGCGCACGGGCGCTCGCGGGCCAAGCGGTTCTCTATATTCTTCTGGCCAACCTGATCCTGATCGGCGGCCTGGCCGTGATTATCGGCGCGCGGGTCATGCGACTGGCGCAGGATCGCGAGACCGACCCCGGCGCGCGACTGCATCTTCGTTTCGTGACCCTGTTTTCGCTTGTGGCGGTGGTGCCGGCCATCCTGATCGCCCTGGTGTTCGGGGTTCTGGTCAACCGGGGCGTGGACCAGTGGTTCAGCTCCAACGTCCGGTCGGCGGTCGAGAACGGCGCTGAGATCGGCCGGGCCTATGTCAGCGATGTCGGCGGCAATCTGGAGCGCGACCTGGACGTCATGTCCAATGAACTGGGCGGCGTCCGCGACGCCTTCGACAACCGCATCCAGTTCTCCAACGCCCTGACCCAGATCGCGGACTTCTTCGGCTATCCGGCCGTCTATATCCTGGACAGCAGCGGACAGGTCCTGGCCCGTGGCGAGTTGCCGGGGGCTCCGCCCTATGTCGCGCCGCCGCGGTCGGCGCTGGAGACCGCAGCCCAAGGCGAACGGGCGCCGGTCGAGGTGACCGAGAATCCGGACGTGGTCCGCGCCGTCTATCCGCTGCCGGACTATGGCGACGCCTATCTCTATGTCGTGCGACCGCTGGCGCCCGGTCTGGTGGCTCAGATGCGGACGGGTGACGTCTCCATCCAGCGCTATCGCGAGGCCGAGGAAAGCCGCGCCCGCATCCAGGGCGCCTTTGCGCTCAGCTATCTGGAAACGGCGCTGCTGGTTCTGGTCGGCGCGGTCTGGCTGGGGATGTCGGCGGCCAGCGCGATTTCGGCCCCCATCGGGCGGCTGGTCAAGGCGGCGGATCAGGTGGCGGCAGGCGACCTGACGGCGCGGGTCGAGAGCCGAGGCGCGCCGGGCGAGATCGCCGACCTGTCCGCTGCGTTCAATCGCATGACCAGCGACCTGCAGGCCCAGCAGGCGGCGCTGAAGACCGCCAGCGAGGACGCACAGTCCCGCACCCTATTCATCGAGACGGTGCTGTCGGGCGTCAGCGCGGGCGTGATCGGTCTGGACAAGCGCGGGCGCATCTCGGCCATCAACGACAGCGCCCTGCAACTGCTCTCGATCCCTGAGGCCGACGTGCACGGCAAGGGTCTGGCCAAGGTGGCGCCTGAACTCAGCGAACTGGTCGGCCGGGTCGAGGCCCATATCGAGGAAGACATCGACGTCAGCCGCGAGGGCGAGACCCGCCGTCTGCGGGTGCGGATCGAAGGCGGGCAGGGCGGCGAGATGGTGCTGACCTTCGACGACATCACCCGGCTGGTCACGGCGCAGAGAAACGCGGCCTGGCGCGACGTGGCCCGCCGTATCGCCCACGAGATAAAGAACCCCCTGACGCCGATCCAGCTGTCTGCCGAGCGGCTGAAGCGCAAGTTCCGCAGCCGGATCGACGAGGACGTCGAGATCTTCGACCGCTGCACCGACACCATCATCCGCCAGGTGGGCGACATCGGCCGGATGGTGGACGAGTTCTCGTCCTTCGCCCGCATGCCGACACCGAAGTTCACGAGGGAGAACCCGGCTGAGCTGCTGCGCCAGGCGGTCTTCGCCCAGCGCGTGGCTGCGCCCGAGGTCGCCGTCGAACTGGTCGAGCCCTTGCCGGATGTGAAGATGCAGGCCGACGGCCGGATGGTGGCCCAGGCCCTGCTGAACATCTTCAAGAACGCCGGTGAGGCCGTGGCCGCGCGCCGGATCGCAGACCCGGCGAACGAGGATGCACCCGGCATCGTCGCGCGTCTGATCGTTGAGGGCGGGTTCGTCACCTTCGCCATCGAAGACGACGGCAAGGGCCTGCCCGTGCGCGACCGCGACCGCCTGACCGAACCCTATGTGACGACGCGCGAGAAGGGCACCGGCCTGGGTCTCGCCATCGTCAAACGTATCTGCGAGGACCATGGCGGGTCCTTGAAACTCGCCGACGCCGAAACCCTGACCGGCGCGCGGGTCTGTCTGATCTTTCCGCTTAATCCCAATGCCGTGACTTCGTCGGACGCGCTCGCGCCCGGCGCTTTTCCGGCCGAATAGCGAGGCGATATGAGAGTCACCGGAGCCGACATCCTGGTCGTCGACGACGAGGCCGACATCCGCGAGCTGGTCTCGGGCCTGCTAGAAGACGAGGGCCATTCGGTCCGCGTCGCGTCCAGTTCCGAAGAGGCCCTGGCGGGCATCCGGGCGAGGAAACCCTCGCTGCTGGTGCTCGACATCTGGATGCAGGGCGGGGGCATGGACGGGCTGGAACTGCTCGACATGATCAAGGAACTCGACGCCGATCTGCCGGTCGTCATGATGTCCGGTCATGGCAATATCGAGACCGCCGTCAGCGCCCTGAAGCGCGGCGCCTATGACTTCATCGAAAAGCCGTTCAAGTCGGACCGTCTGGTGGTCGTGATCGAGCGGGCGCTCGAATCGGCTGCGCTGAAGCGCGAGAACCGTCGCCTGCGCGCACAGGCCGCCGTGCCGTCTGGCCTGATCGGCCGTTCGGCCGCCGCCCAAGCCCTTCGCACCACCATCGCCAAGGTCGCGCCCGCCAACAGCCGTGTGTTGATCTCGGGACCTCCGGGATCTGGCAAGGAACTGGTCGCGCGCCAGATCCACGAGGCCAGCCCGCGCGCTCGCGGCGAGTTCGTCGCCATCTCGGCGGCCGGCATGACCCCCGAGCGCCTCGACCTCGAACTGTTTGGAGAGGAAGGCGCCGACGGACGGCCGCGCAAGATCGGCGTGTTCGAACGCGCCCATAACGGCACCCTGTATCTGGACGATGTCGGCGACATGCCGCGCGAGAGCCAGAGCCGGATTCTGCGGGTTCTGGTCGATCAGCGCTTCCGCCGGGTTGGCGGCGAGCAGGACGTACAGGTCGATGTCCGGGTGGTCACCTCGACCGCCCGTGATCTCAAGACCGAGATCGCGGAGGGCCGGTTCCGCGAGGACCTGTTCCACCGCCTGAACGTCGTGCCGATCCGCGTGCCGGCCCTGTCGGAACGGCGCGAGGACATTGCCGAGCTGGTCGACTATTTCATCGACACCCTGTCCAGCTCTCAGGGGCTGCCGCGTCGGCGCATGGGCGATGACGCCGTAGCGGTGCTGCAGGTCCACCCCTGGCCGGGCAATGTCCGCCAGCTGCGCAACAACGTCGAGCGGCTGCTGATCCTGGCGACCGGCGACCTGAACGACCCGATCAGCGCCGAGATGCTGCCACAGGAGGTGGCGTCGTCCAGCTCCGGCGCCTCGATGGGATCCGAACGGACGATCGCCCTGCCATTGCGTGAGGCGCGTGAGGTGTTCGAACGCGAGTATCTGGCCGCCCAAATCATGCGGTTTGGCGGAAATATCTCGCGCACGGCCGCATTCATCGGCATGGAACGCTCGGCCCTGCACCGCAAACTGAAGTCGCTGGGCGTATCTCCCGCGCGGGGCGGGGATGATGAAGAGGGAAGTCTGGACTGATGTCGCGCGTCGCCTACGTCAACGGAACCTATCAACCGCACGGCCAGGCTGTGGTCCATATCGAGGATCGCGGCTTCCAGTTCGCCGATGGCGTCTATGAGGTCTGGTCCGTTTTCGACGGCAGGCTGGCCGATTTCGACGGCCACATGACGCGCCTGGTCCGAAGTCTGACGGAGCTTCGCATCGAGGTTCCGATGACCCGCGGTTCCCTGACCCAGGTGCTCAAGGAAACGGTTCGCCGCAATCGCGTGCGCGACGGCATCGTCTATCTGCAGGTCACGCGCGGCGCCGCCCGCCGCGATCACCCGTTCCCGGCCGAGGGCACGCCCCCCAGCGTCATCGTCACCTCCAAATCCGTGTCCTTCGCCAAGGCCCAGGCCCAGGCGGCCAAGGGCGTGGCCGTCATCACCCAGCCGGACATTCGCTGGGGCCGGTGCGACATCAAGACCGTGGGCCTGCTGCCCAACGTCCTGGCCAAGCAGGCTGCGCGCGACCGCGGCGCCTATGAGGCGTGGATGGTCGATGAGATGGGCCTGGTCACCGAGGGCTCCTCGACCAACGCCTGGATCGTGGACAAGAACGGCAAGCTGCGGACGCGCGACACCCAGGCCAACATCCTGAAGGGCTGCACCCGCACCACTCTGATGGCCCTGATCGCCGAACACGGCCTGGAAGTGGACGAGCGCCCCTTTAGCGTGGACGACGCCAAGGAGGCGCAGGAAGCCTTCTTCACCGCCGCCGGCGCCTTTGTCATGCCGGCGATCTCGATCGACGGGGTCAAGATCGGCAACGGCAAGCCCGGTCCGATCGCCACGCGACTGCGCACCGAGTACCTCGATAAGGCCAGACGCGACGCCGTGTAACGGTGATTGGCTACAGTGACGGTTGCGGCGCAGCAATTGAGACGGCTAAGGTGTTCGGGCCGGGCATCCGATCCGGTCCTGCGCCCCTCAGGCTTCGAGGGGCGGAGCGCAACAATCAAAAGAACAGGCCCAACCTGCCATGTCGCAAGAAAAGCGCCAAAACCTTCAGGACACCTTCCTTAACAGTGTCCGCAAGACCAAGACGCCGCTGACCATCTTTCTGGTCAATGGGGTCAAGCTCCAGGGTATCGTGACCTGGTTCGACAATTTCTGCGTTCTGCTCCGTCGCGACGGCCAGTCGCAGCTGGTCTACAAACACGCCATCTCGACCATCATGCCCTCGGCGCCCGTGCAGATGTACGAGCCGGAAGCCGACGAGGACTGACCGCCTCTCCGCATCGTCCCCTCGGGCTCAGCTCGAGGGCCGAATGTTGCGTGAAACCGTTGGTTTGAACGGCGGGCTATTTCGTATCGCGCCGTGACGCACTACATCCGATCTTCGGGCTAGGCCCGAGGATGACGGCCTGTGCATTGCGGGTCGCTGCCTAAACCCAACCGACAGAGACCCTTTGACGTCAAAGCTGATCGACCATTCCGTCCCGCTCATCCGGGCGATCGTCATCCACCCCGATGGCCGCAGCGAAAGCTCGCGGCTGGCGGAAGAACGCCTGCAGGAGGCGGTGGGCCTGGCCCGCGCCCTGGACCTCGATGTTCGCGCCGAGAAAATCGTGCGGATCCGCAAGGTGACGCCGGCGACGCTGTTTGGGACCGGCAAGGTCGAGGAACTGGCCGCCCTGGTTCGCGCCGCCGAGGCAGAGGCTGTGGTCATCGACGACAACCTGACGCCGGTGCAGCAGCGCAATCTGGAGAAGGAGTGGGACTGCAAGGTCATCGACCGGACCGGGCTGATTCTCGAGATCTTCGGCCGTCGCGCGCGCACCAAGGAAGGCCGGTTGCAGGTTGAACTGGCGCGGCTGGACTACGAGAAATCCCGCCTCGTCCGCACCTGGACCCACCTGGAGCGGCAACGCGGCGGCACGGGCTCGACCGGCGGGCCCGGCGAAACCCAGATCGAGCTTGACCGCCGCTTGATCGCCGACCGCATCGTAAAGTTGAAGACGGAACTGGAAGAGGTGCGCCGCACGCGCGGCCTGCACCGCAAACAGCGCCAGAAGGTCCCGTTCCCGACCATCGCCCTGGTTGGCTATACCAATGCCGGCAAGTCGACCCTGTTCAACCGGCTGACGGGTTCCGAGGTTCTGGCCAAGGACCTGCTGTTCGCCACGCTCGACACCACCCAGCGCACGATCCGACTGCCGCAGGGGCGTCCTGCGATCGTCGCCGACACCGTGGGCTTCATTTCCGATCTGCCGCACGAACTGGTCGAGAGCTTCCGCGCCACCCTGGAAGAGGTGGGCGAGGCCGACCTGATCCTGCACGTCCGCGACATCGCCAGCCCCGATTCCGACGCGCAGGCCAGGGATGTCGAGGCGGTGCTGAAACAGATCGAAGTTCCCGAGGGCAAGCCGCGGCGGATCCTGGAGGTCTGGAACAAGACCGACCTGCTGGACGCCGACGTGCGAGAGGCCGTCTTGGGTCAGGCCGAGCGTCTGGCCGCCGAGGGAAAGGCCGCTGCGGTCTCGGCCTGGACCGGCGAGGGGATCGAACCCCTGCGCCACATCATCACGCGCCTGATCGACGACGATCCCGAGACGCATCTGACGCTGGCGCCGACGCAGGGCGAGGCTCTGGCCTGGCTGTATGAGCACGGCCGGGTGACTTCACGCGAGACCGACGATGAGGGCCGCACCCACGTCGTGGTCCGGCTTTCCACGCAGGCCCTAGGGCGGTTCGAGCGGCAGTTCGGAGCCGACTGACGTGGCCCTGATCGAGACCGTACTGCTGCTTCTGCTGGCCGTGGTGGTGTCGGGCTCGATTGCGCGGATAACCCGGATCGCCCTGCCTCTGGTCCAGATCGCGCTGGGCGCTGTGGTCGTGATGATCACCGGTGAATCGATCGATCTGGAACCGGACATCTTCTTCCTGCTGTTCCTGCCGCCCCTGCTGTTCCTGGACGGCTGGCGCATTCCCAAGGAAAACCTGTTTCGCGACCGGGCGGTGATCCTGGAGCTGGCGCTGGGGCTGGTGCTGTTCACTGTCGTGGGCCTGGGCTTCCTGATCTGGTGGATGATACCCGAGATGCCCCTGCCGGTGGCGTTCGCCCTGGCGGCCATCCTGTCGCCGACCGACCCCATCGCGGTCCAGGCCATCGCCTCGCGCGCGCCGATTCCCAAGCGGCTGATGCATATTCTCGAGGCGGAATCCCTGCTGAACGACGCGACCGGCCTGACCTGTATGCGGATCGCCGTGATCGCCGCCACGACCGGCGTGTTTTCCATCGGGGCGGCGGTCGGAACCTTCGCCTGGCTGGCTGTTATCGGGGTGACCGTCGGGGTGGGGATCACCCTGGCCATCAGCTATGCCAAGAGCCTGGTCAGTCGTCGGTGGGGCGAGGACGTCGGCGCCCAGATCCTGATCAGCCTTCTGATTCCCTTCGGCGCCTATCTGGTGGCTGAAGAGGTTCACGCCTCCGGCATCCTGGCCGCCGTCGCCGCGGGCATCACCATGAGCTTCACCGAGCGGGGCGTACGGGCCACCCAGGCCATGGCGATGACCCGCATCCGCCGAGCCGTCGTCTGGGACACGGTGCAGTTCGTCGCCAACGGCGTGATCTTCGTCATCCTGGGCGAGCAGATGCCATCGATTTTCGCGCGCGCCGCTCAGGTGGTTGCGGGCACCAGCCGCCCCGAGACATGGTGGCTTGCGGTCTATGTGCTGGGCATCGTCGCGGCCCTGGCGGCCCTGCGCTTCGTCTGGGTGTGGACCTCGCTGAAGCTGACCCTGTTTCGCCAGCGTCACAGAGGGCCTGCGCCAAAGGTGGGCCTGCGACTGACCATGGTGATGTCGCTGGCCGGCGTGCGCGGGGCCGTGACCCTGGCCGGTATCCTGACGGTGCCCTTCGTCGTGGCCGACGGCTCGCCCTTGCCCTCGCGCAGCCTGGCCATCTTCCTGGCGGCGGGGGTTATCATCGTATCCCTGGTCGTGGCGACCTTCGCCCTGCCGCGACTGCTGAAGAACGTCGAGCTGCCGCCCGAGCCTTCGCATCAGCAGGAGGAGGACCGTTCGCGGGTCGCCGCTGCGGGCGCGGCGCTGAAGGCCGTCGAGGAGGCCTCGCACCGGCTCGCCGAGGGGCAGACCGATCCCGATCGCTACGCAGACATCGCCAGCCGTATCATGGCCCTGTATCGGCAGCGCATCGAGAGCCACACCCACACCGACGATGACGACCTCGAGGCGTTTCGCAGGCTGGACGAGATCGAGCGCGAACTGCGTCTGGCTGGGTTGGCCGCAGAACGTAATGCTCTGGGGCGCATGATGCGCTCGCGCCAGATCGACGAGGACGTGGGCCGTCGTCTGATCCGAGAAGTGGACCTGCAGGAAATCCGCTATCAGTGAGGCGTGATCCGCGCTTCGGACGGAACGGCCCGGCCGCTCCGTCCGAAGGGATCGTGTCTAGTCCTCGGCCTTGGCCGCAGACTTCTTCGCAGCCGGTTTCTTGGCCGCTGCCTTCTTTGCAGCAGGCTTTTTGGCGGCGGGCTTCTTCGCAGTCGGCGCCTTGTCCCCATCCGCCTTGGGCGCGGCCTTCTTGGCCGGAGCCTTCTTCACTGCGGCCTTCTTCGCCTTGGGCGCGGCGGCGGCGCGGGCGGCCAGCAGGGGAACCGCGACCTCCATGGTCAGGTCCTCGGGCGCCGTGCCCTTGGGCAGGGTGGCGTTGATCTTGCCCGACTTCACATAGGGACCGAACCGGCCGGCCATGACATGAACCGGCTCGCCCGTTTCCGGGTGGGCGCCGAGGTCCTTGAGCGGAGCGACCGCGGCGCCGCGACCCGCGAACTTGCCCGCCCGCTTTTCGGCCAGCAGGACGACGGCGCGGTTCAGCCCGACCTCGAAAACCTCGTCGATGTCGGCGACATTGGCGTAGGTGCCGGCGTGCAGGACGAAGGGTCCATAGCGGCCCAGACCCGCCGTGATCGGCTTGCCGTCCTCGGGGTGCATCCCGACTTCGCGCGGCAGGGCCAGCAGACGCAGGGCCTGCTCCAGCACCAGGGTCGCCGGGCTCCAGCCCTTGGGCAGGGACGAGCGTTTCGGCTTCTCCTCGCCCGGAACGGCGGTCTGCACATACGGACCGAAACGGCCGATCTTCAGCTCGACAGGCTGACCCGTGATCGGATCAAGACCCAGTTCGCGGTCGCCCCCGGACTCTGCGCCGTCGGCGTTGGACCCGGCGCCGAAGCCGCGCGTGTAGCGGCATTCCGGATAGTTCGAGCAGCCGATGAAGGAGGACTTCATCTTGAAGCTGGCCTTCAGATGCAGCCGGCCCGACTTGCACAGCGGGCAGAGGCGCGCGTCGGAGCCGTCTTCCTTGGGCGGGAAGAGGAAGGGGCCGATGGCGCTGTCCAGTTCGTCGATGACGCCCTGGCGTTCCAGCACGGCGGCGGTGGCGGGCTTCAGCTTGGACCAGAACTCGCGCAGCAGGGCCTTCCAGTCGGCGTCGCCGGCTGAAACCTCGTCCAACTGGTTCTCCAGCGCGGCGGTGAAGTCGTACTGCACCCACTGGCCGAAGAACTGTTCCAGGAAGGCGGTGACCAGACGGCCGTTGTCCTCGGGGATGAAGCGGTTCTTGTCCATGCGGACATATTCGCGGTCGCGCAGGGTGGTCAGGATCGAGGCATAGGTGGACGGACGGCCGATGCCGAGCTCTTCCAGCTTCTTGACCAAGGTGGCTTCCGAGAAGCGCGGCGGCGGCTCGGTGAAATGCTGGTCGGTGCGGATGGCCTCGACCTTGGCCTTGGCGCCTTCCTTCAGCGACGGCAGGCGGGTCGAATCGTCGTCCTCTTCAGTCTCGGCGCCCTTCTGTTTCTCGTCGCGGCCTTCCTCATAGACGGCGAGGAAGCCGTCGAAGGTGACGACCTGGCCGGTGGCGCGCAGGCCCGTCTGGCCGTCCGGCGTCTCGACGTCGACCGTGGTCCGGTCCAGGCGCGCGGCCTCCATCTGAGAGGCGACCATCCGCTTCCAGATCAGCTCATAGAGCCGCTGCAGGTCGCCATCGAGGCGCAGGGAATCGGGATGGCGGGCGATGTTGGTCGGACGGATGGCCTCGTGCGCTTCCTGCGCATTCTTGGCCTTGGTCTTGTAGTAGCGCGGCTCGGCGGGGACGAAGGCCGGGCCGAAGGTGTCGGAGATGACGCTGCGGGCCTGGGTGATGCCTTCAGGGCTGACGAACAGGCCGTCGGTCCGCATATAGGTGATCAGACCGCCGGTCTCGTCGACGCCCTCGTACAGCTTCTGGGCCGCCTGCATGGTGCGCTGGGCCGTGAAACCCAGCTTGCGCGACGCCTCCTGTTGCAGGGTCGAGGTGGTGAAGGGCGGCGAGGGGAAGCGGCGAACCGGCTTCTTCTCGATCGACTTGATGGTGAAGTCGCCGGACGAGATCGCGTCGCGAGCGGCGTTGGCCATGGCCTCTGACACGATGTCGAGGCGCTGGACCCGCTTGCCCGCGTGCTTGACCAGACGGGTGGTGAAGGGCGGGCTGTCGGCGGCCAGGTCGGCCTCGACGGACCAGTATTCCTGGGGCCGGAAGGCTTCGATCTCCAGCTCGCGATCAACGATGATCCTCAGGGCGACGGACTGCACCCGGCCCGCCGAGCGGGCGCCGGGCAGCTTGCGCCACAGCACCGGTGAGAGGGTGAAGCCGACCAGATAGTCCAGGGCGCGGCGGGCCAGATAGGCCTCGACCAGCTCCATGTCGATCTGGCGCGGAGCCGCCATGGCTTCGAGCACAGCCGTCTTGGTGATGGCGTTGAAGGTGACGCGCTCGACGGCGGTGTCCTTGAGCGCCTTCTTCTTGTTCAGGACCTCGAGCAGGTGCCAGCTGATCGCCTCTCCCTCGCGGTCGGGGTCGGTGGCCAGGATGACGCGGTCGGCGCGCTTGGCGGCCTCGGCGATCTCGGTCATCCGCTTGGCGCCGCGGGCGTCGACCTCCCACTCCATGGCGAAGTCCTCGTCCGGCTTGACCGAGCCGTCCTTGGACGGGAGGTCGCGGATATGGCCGTATGAGGCCAGCACCTCATAGTCCGAGCCGAGGTACTTATTGATGGTCTTGGCCTTGGCCGGGCTCTCGACGATGACGAGGTTCATTACTGCGCAGTCTGTTTCGGGAGGCGGCGAACGTGGTTGGCCCGGCGCCCCGTGTCAATCAGAGGCGGATGAAATAGGAAATGATACGCGCAAAGGTTGCGATGCGCCCTAAAGTTGTGTCCAATGACTGGGCCAGCTTCGCCCATCCAGACTCACCTATCCAACCTCGCTCGCCAAACCCGCCGCACAGGAAGCCCGAGATGCCCCAACCGGTTTCGAACGCCGCGATCTCTCAGCGGGGCCTACGCATCGAGAAGAGCGAGCCGGAGTATCCGGTGCGGAAATATATCGGCGCTATGGCCCAGGAGCTGGCGCAGATGGCGCGCTGGGACGGCGACGAGGTGCTGGGCGCGCTGCTGGACGCCGTGGCCGACCGCGCGGGCGATGCGCAGCCGGCCTGAGACGCAATATCGCTGGACCGTCAGGCGATCCCGGCGCGGCGGAACGGGAACAGGGCGCGCAGTTGCGGGTCACGCAGCCACAGGCCGCCCCACATGATCAGGCCCAGATAGAGGCTGAACAGCTGGTGGCTGAACAGGGGATTGCCGATACGGACCTGGGTGGCCATCGCTCCGCCCAGCAGCCCCATTGTGACCACGGCGCCCAGCACGCTGGTGCGCGGATAGACATAGAGGATGACGCAGGCCAGTTCGATCAGACCGATCGCCAGCACATAGTCGCGCGGCCAGCCCAGGGCGACGAGGGTGTCCCCCGCGACGGGCATCCCCATCAGCTTCGGCGCGACCGAGGCGCCCAGCATGAACAGAACGAACAAGCCGCTGAGCACGCGGCCGGACCAGACCATGGGGGTGGCTTTCATTGTCATACTCCCTTCGGCGCCCAGTCGGCGGCGGGGATGGCGTTGATCATCCAGGGGATGCCAAACCTGTCGATCAGATTGCCGTAACCGGGCGACCAGAAGGTCTCGGCGAAGGGCATGCGGGCCTCGCCGCCCTGCGCCAAGGCGGCATAGAGGCGCCGGCATTCGGCGATGTCTTCGCAATGATAGGTGACGTCGAAGCCGTTCTTGGGCTTGCCGATGTTCGGGGCGAACTCGGGCGGCATGTCGGCGCCCATGATGGCCTGGTCGCCGATCTGCAGCCAGGCGTGCATCAGCCAGTCGTCGTACTTGCCGTCGATCGGCATGCCGGGAGGGGCCTCCTTGAATGGAAAGGCGCGGAGCTCGCCGCCCAGGACGGACCGGTAGAACTCGAACGCTTCGCGGCATTGGCCTGAGAAGCTCAGGCTGGCGACCAGTTTCATGACGGCGTCTCCTCTCTTTGGGATTCAGGCGGCGGGCGTGGTGTTAATCATCCAAGGCACGCCGAACCTGTCGGTGAAGCCGCCGAAGCCCGGCGACCACGGACTCTCGGCGAAGGGCATCCGCACCTCTCCGCCGGCCGAAAGGCCCTCGAAGATGCGACGCGCGTCCTCGACCTTGTCGAAGTGCAGGGTGACGTCGAAGCCGTCCTTCGGCTTGTGCATGTCGGTCGCGTAGTCGGGGTGCATGTCCGAACCCATGATGGCCTGGTCGCCGACCTGCAGCCAGCAGTGCATCAGCCAGTCGCGGATCTGCGGCGGGGTCGGCATGCCGGGAAAGCCTTCGCCATAGGGCTGGCGGGCGGTGATCTCTCCGCCCAGCACCTCGGCGTAGAAATCGAAAGCCTCGCCGCAGGTGCCAGGAAAGCTCAGGCTGGTCACGATCTTCATCGTCGTCTCCGTTAATCTGGGTTGGCGGCCAGCCAGGCCTGGAGTCGGTCGGCCGTGCTGGACCAGCCATGCCTGTGGCCCGTCAGGCTCTGTTCGGACTTCAGGCCCTCGTGGGTGAAGTCCATCCGGGTCGCGCCGGTCTCGGTCTCGCTCAGTTCGACGGTGACGAGGGTGTCGACCGGCGGGCCGTCCTCGTGGCTGTCATCCCATCTGAAGGTGAAGACCAGGCGGCGAGGGGCGTCGATCTCGCGATAGACGCCGCCCTGCCAGAGGTCCTCGCCGGTCTCTGGCGAGCGCAGGCAGATGCGCCAGGCGCCGCCGACGCGAAAGTCGCAGGTCGCGCTGACCGCCGGCCACTCGACCGGACCCATCCACAGGACGAGAACCTCCGGGTTCGACCAGGCGCGCCAGACCAGATCGCGCGGCGCCTCGAACAGGCGTTGCATCTTCAGGGTCGGGCGCGCGGCGGGCGCCATGGCGACGGCTTGGGACATGCGCAGTCTCCGGGAGGGGCAGAAGATCTTCTGGCGGCCTCAGAGGGTTTTCAACAGCTCGGCCAGTTGATCTGCGACCGTGCCCCAGCCTTCGTGGAAACCCATCTGCTCATGCTGCTTCAGGGTCTCGGCGTTCCAGTGGCTGGCCGTGGCGGTGTATCTCGTCTTGCCGTCGGCCGTGGGCTCCATCTCGATCCGGGCCACCATGAACGGTTGACCCGCCGGCTTCCAGTCGGGCGTGAAGGCGTCGGTGGTGATGATGCGCCGGTTCGGCACGACTTCCAGGAAGACGCCGGTGTTGGGGAAGGCCTCGCCGTTCGGGCCGTGCATGGTGAACTGGAAGCGGCCGCCGACCCGCGGCTCGACGATGGCGTCTGTGATCGACCACGGCTTGGGCGCGAACCACTGGCTCAGGATCGCGGCGTCCGTATAGGCCTTGAAGACCTTCTCGGGCGGGGCGTCGAGGATGCGTTCCAGCGTCAGGTCGAAGGCGTGGGCGGCGCCGCTCGTGTCGCAGGGATTGTCGTCAGTTGGGTTTGCCATCGTCGTTTCCTTTCTGAATCTTGCGAAGATAATCGTCCAGACGGTTGAAGCTCTGGTCCCAATAGCGGCGATAGTATTCCAGCCACTCGGCCATGCCCTTCATGCCCATCGGCTCCAGTCGGGCGGGGCGCCACTGGGCCTCCTTGCCCCGCGAAATCAGCCCGGCCTTCTCCAGAACCTTCAAATGTTTCGACACGGCCGGCAGACTCATGTCGAAGGGTTCGGCCAGTTCGCCGACGCTGGCTTCGCCCTCGGCCAGCCGTGCCAGGATGGCCCGACGGGTCGGGTCGGCCAGGGCGGCGAACTTGGCGGAGAGGGGGTCGGTCTGCATCAGGGGCAATCGTGTGTAACCGGTCGGTTAAATGCGGCTCCCCGGACCCGTTGTCAACCGGATAGTTAAATAGGCGTCGGGAACGGTGTGGCGGCGCCGCCGGTTAATCCTCACAACATGAGGAAACGCCGATGAAAGCCGTCATCCTGAACTGCACGCTGAAGCCGTCGCCGCAGACGTCCAGCACCGAAGCCTTGGCCAAGGTCGTCATCGCCGAACTGGAGAAGGGCGGCGCGCAGACCGAGTTGATCCGGCTGGTCGACCTGAACATCAAGCCGGGCGTGACGGGCGACGAAGGCGGCGGCGACGACTGGCCTTCGGTGGACGAGAAGCTGAAGGCCGCCGATATTGTGGTCTTCGCTACCCCGACCTGGCTGGGCCAGATGTCGAGCGTAGCGCTGCGGGCGCTGGAACGCATGGACGCCTGGTTCGAGGACACCGACGACAGCGGTCGTCCCGTCGCCTTCGGCAAGGTTGCGGGCATCGTCATCACCGGCAACGAGGACGGCGCCCACCACATCGTGGCGACGATCTCGCAGGGCCTGATCGACATGGGCTTTACCATCCCGGCGCAGAGCTGGACCTACTGGCATCTGGGGCCAGGACCGGGGCCGGACTATGTCGAGACGGATCAGGGCCATGACTATTCCGACCGCGTGGGTCGCAACGCCGCGCGCAATCTCGTCGCCCTGGCGAAGGTGCTGAAGCCGGAGACCTATCCCGTGCCTGAGAGCAGCGAATAGGCGTTGGCGTCGCTCGCGGCTGCCCGTAGAAGGGCGCGTACAAACCGGGAACTCACGTCATGTCCGTTGTCGCACTGGTCGCCGCCGTCGCCCTGCAAGCCGCGCCTGCCGCTACGCCCGAGGCCCAGATCGGCGCGGTGCTGGACCAGTTGAACGTCGCATCGGCGGCGGCGGACGCTGAGGCCTATTTCGCCCTCTACACGCCCGACGCCCGCTTCATCGGCACCGACCGGGCCGAGCGTTGGTCGGTTGATGAGTTTCGCGCCTATGCCGCGCCGGTGTTTTCGACCGGTAGGGGGTGGACCTACGTCCCGTCGGATCGCGTGATCACCGTCGCCGATATCGAATGTCGCTGCGTCGCCTGGTTCGACGAACAGTTGGCCAATCCGTCCTATGGCGCAGCGCGGGGCTCGGGCGTGATGCGGTTGACGCCCGATGGCTGGAAGATCGAGCAGTACGTGCTTTCCTTTCCGGTCCCGAACGACAAAGCCGCTGCCGTCATCGCCGTTATAAAAGGCGAGGCTGAAAACCCTGCTGAGCCTGTAGCCGCCGACTGATGGAATTTCACGAGGACGCCTTTGTCCTGTCTGCACGATCGCACGGCGACACCGGTGTCGTCGTCGATCTGCTGACCGAGACCCACGGTCGCCACGCCGCCTATGTCGCCGGTGGCGCGTCGCGGCGGATGAAGCCCTTTCTGCAGGCCGGGGCCAGGGTCATCGCCGACTATCGAGCGCGGACCTCGGATCATCTGGGTTCGGCGCGGCTGGAGCCGGTCGGCGAGGGGCCGAGCGCCCTGTTCGAGGACGCGACGGCCCTGGCCGGGCTGGCGGCGGCGGCGGCGGTGGCCCAGGGCGCCTTGCCCGAGCGTGAGGCCCACCCCGGCGCCTTCATGGCGTTCGAGGCCTTGATGTCGGCCTTCACCATTCCAGAGGTCTGGCCCGCCGTCTTCGTGCGGTTCGAGGCGGGGTTACTGGAAGATCTGGGTTTTGGTCTGGACCTGTCGCGGTGCGCAGCGACAGGGGTCATGGACGACCTGATCTACGTCAGCCCGCGCACCGGCCGGGCCGTGAGCCGTGAGGCCGGCGCGCCCTATGCCGACAAGATGTTGGCCCTTCCGCCCTTCATGCTGGGGGCGCAGGCGGGCCTGGGCGAGGGCGACATCGGGGCGGGCTTCGATCTGACCGGACATTTTCTGGAGCAGTTCGTCTTCCATCCCCAGAACCGGCCCATCCCCCCGGCGCGGGTGTGGATGGTGGACAGGCTCAGGCAGGAGGGGCGGCTGTGACGGTTTCGCGAAGGGTTCTGCTCGCAGGCGTGACGGTGCAGGCAATGACCAGTT
>Ga0247803_1000332_pt1 | contig 27017 bp, 22 predicted proteins | sample UWRJL014104B1_FD_180928 | JGI IMG/M metagenome (GOLD analysis project Ga0247803, IMG submission 180928) | Plant litter microbial communities from Arlington Agricultural Research Station in Wisconsin, United States - UWRJ-L014-104B-1 | ecosystem: Environmental > Terrestrial > Plant litter >...
CCCAGCTCTATGTCGAGAAACGCGACGGAACTCTCGAAGCAGTGCCCATCCGCAACGATCCCCACGACACTGGCTTCGGCATGACTGTCTACTACTTGTAAGATGCCTCCCCTCTCTTCGCTCCTCCATCCACCCCAATCTACTACTAACCTACCTAATAGCTTCGAACCCGAGCCCTTAAAGAGAGCAAAGCCGTTCCCAAAAGGCTTCCACATGCTCGCCGGCAACGCCGCAGCACGAACCTTTGCCAACGACTTCCCCGCGAAAGCGATAACCTACTTGTGTGCCGGCAACGAGACCGGACCCAACACTTACGCGTTTCCGGCTGGAAAATGCCCCGACTACCTCCGCGCCCAGATCCTCATGCCATCGTGTTGGAACGGTAAAGATGCCGCCCCTGTTGGCGGTAAATCCCACGTCTCCTACTTCACCGGCGACATCAGAGGCGGTATGTGCCCTCCTGACTTTCCCATCCGCCTCCCACACATGCTCTACGAAATCGAATACGACACGAGCCGCTACAAGGACGAGTGGAAGGACAACAAGCAGCCCTTCATGTGGGCGAACGGCGATCGTACGGGATACAGTTTCCACGGCGACTTCACAAATGGATGGGATATGGATGTGCTCAGGACGGCGCTGGATACATGTGTCACCGGCGGCACGGTGGAAGAGTGTAAAGCCGTGACGCCGATAACGGATTGGAATGAGTCGAGGGCTTGTAAGAAGGCGGTGTCGGTGGACGAGGATGTCAAGGGGCCGTTGGGGAAACTTCCGGGGTGTAATGCGGTTACGGGGGTTGGGGAGATGGCGCGGCCGCTTGAGGGGTGTACAGATACGGCTGCACTGCTTCCTTCCTCGTCCACCTTGGGGTCCTAGCTTCATCCATTGCCTCCACCCCGCGTCCAACGACCACAGCGACATCCTAATCGTGGAAGGAGCGCTGAGACGGTGAGTTCGCCGTGTAGGTGTTTGGCTCGGCTAAGTGTGCTCTTTGGTGCTGTAGCCAGGGGGCTCTGAGGGGAAGGGAAGATATCAATCTCTCTGTGGGTGGCGATGATCGATTTTCTTCCGTCAATCGTTCTTCTCAATCATCCCGTACATGATGACACAAATTCAAGTGCCTTTCCACCCGTGTCAGCATTCCCTCGCTGGGTTGACTTACTGGCTGAGCCGCAGCTCCTTCCCCAGGAGAATTTTTTGCACCACATAAGGAACCATTTCTTGCGCAGTGAGCTAGAGAGAACCAATGCATTCATGTTCCTAAGGCAAACAAAACGACAAGATGAACCTAGAATACACGCCATCGGAATAGATCAGGTCTGCCGTCACTCGATCAGTTCCATTATCTACTGCTTTCCCCGAAAGCCTTCGTTCCCCACCCCCAGTCTTTCTCCGTGTCCATCCAACACCTAATGAAATACACAGATGTAGACATACAACACGGCAGTATGCCATGCAAGTTCGAGTATTCGCGCTTAATGATTGCAGTACCAGTGTAACCGACTGCAGATGTGATTGTCGAGCGCTGCGATCGTGGAGCGAATGCTGTTTAGCAGGTGAAATCGCTACCCCTGGAGTTCATAAGTAGGGCGACGATAAGACCGTAGAGACCTAGGGTCTTGTTAGCGAGCATTTCTGGCCTGCGATGTCGCAACGTACCCAAAACTTCGGCGAAAATGAGAATCAGGATCATGCCGACAAACAATCTGGGTTGCTGGGCAGTTCCGCGCACACCAGCATCACCGACGATTCCGATAGCGAATCCAGCGGCCATACCGGCAAGACCGACGGAGAGACCGGCACCGAGCTGGATGAAGTTGGTGAAGAGGGATGACTCCTGCTTCAGGTCGTTCGATATCAGGACAGACACGACGAGACCGTAGATACCAATGATACCAGCCATGACAACGGGAATAATGTCTGTCATGCGTTAGCCAAGCTCTGCAGATTCTGGACAACGCGAGCTTTGTCGTTGACATTGTCCAGTTCGAGTCGAGATGGCGGGGACGTACTCTTGACGATCAGATCCGGGCGTAGGACACCCATGGCGGAAACACCGACGCCTGCCTTGGCAGTTCCGTAGGCAGCACCGAAACATGTGAAGACGATGGCGGACGTGCAGCCCATCGCACCGAAGAAGGGCTATCAGCTGTCAGCATCGATTCGCGGTTTGAGGAGCGGTATCCAGCGCGGGCAAAGGTGTGGGAAGACGGAAGGTATGACGATGGGTCGTGTTGCTGACTAGGTCGCGGAGGCGACGCGGACGGTGGAACTTACGGCATAAACGGGGCTGCAGTCATCAGATTAGCATTGTTCATGGTACGGCGTGATGGAAGTGAAGCCTGCAGACCGGGCTAGCTCGAGCTTATCGCCGTCAGGCAAGCTGGAGCTGCCTGCGCAGGGGGACGAGAGCTCCGGGAGCACTCACCAGAGGTCGGAAACCATTTTGGCGGTAGTGCGGATGTTGAGCTGACGGTGAGGAGGGAATTCGAAATCGATTCCGAGATGGACGGGTGCTGTGGACGGGGCGTGGAAGGTGGTTGTTGTCGAGGACGGTATATGACGAAGGGCTGGAGTTGGGAAGTCTTCGCTTCGCCGGGGGGGCGCTAGCTTGCTCCCACGTGACGCGGCGCTTTTTCGCCGAGGCGAACTTTTTTTCTAGCACATCGCCCACCGCACGAACGCACTCACCACCACCACCAAACGCAAGACATTCGACTTCGGGCGCATCGCAGTGTACAGACCCCCCGCAAGCGACCAGAGAATTCCCGCTGATTGAATTAGGAATCCCACACGGACGAGCGAACCCACTATTCACCTACAAACCCCATTACACACACACGGCCGCTTCGAACAGCAACGATATAATCATGTCCGCAGAAGACGCATCCGCTGCCTGGCCTCTTGCCGATGAAGCTCTGAGCCAGGAGCTTTTGGATCTTGTCCAGCAGGCTACGCACTACCGTATGTCCATCTCTACTGCTCTGAGCGCTTCCTAGATATCGAGGAGATGTGCCGGAAGACTCACGTCCACCCGGACGCCCGCGTCGACTTCCTATATCTGGTCTCAACGAACGATAGCTAATTTAGGCAGGTCAGCTGAAGAAGGGCGCCAACGAAGCTACGAAGACACTTAACCGTGGTATTTCGGAGCTGGTAAGATTCTCGCCATCTGCATAGAATTTGCGCTAACCCAAACACAAGATTGTCCTCGCTGCCGACACCTCGCCACTTGCGATTCTCCTCCATCTCCCGCTTCTCTGTGAAGGTGAGATTGCAACATACCAGCATATTCCTCCTTTACTGACGATTTCTAGACAAGAACGTTCCGTACGTGTATGTCGGTTCCAAGTAAGTTAAAGCTCTAGAATTCCAATAAAGACAAAACTAATAAACATATCTAGGATGTAAGTCTAGCCCCTAGCCTCTTTGTCACATTTTCAATCCGAGCTGGAAATATGTGATAGTTGACGTCGATGTCTTACCTACTTTACATACCGCTAACTCGGGTAGGGCCTTGGGAAGAGCCTGTGGAGTTTCCCGTCCGGTGATCGCCTGCTCTATCACTTGTTAGTGCCCCAGGATCATACTGCCTTGTAACCACAAGGCAGCACGACTCCAAAGATTCCTCTAAAAGAGCTTTGCTAACTTTGTGCTAGCCAACGAAGCCAGTGATCTGACCGCGCAGATCCGAGGACTCAAGGACAAGGTTGAAAGGCTTCAGATCTAAGACTCTTAAGAATTGTTGTCGGAAGATACTAGTATGCGCATCATACCGTTCACAGGTATCAATATTTTGACAGATATGTACATGGAAGCTATGGTTCGCCGACTTGGGAATGGAATACTTCTTGGGGAACCTCGAACGCTGGCGAAGTGCGATCTGTTAGACTGAAAAATTTGAAGGTTCAATCTTCACCTGAGCTGTCGCACCAACCTCTTTGTTTGCGATCTCCGTGTGACGGTCTCTACTCGTCCCTTCCCACACCGTATACGTGCTGAAGTAATGGATGCTGGCACTCCTATGCCAGGGGCCCAATGGGTCGAGAGGATAGGAGACAATATTTTGACGATGGGATTAGGGTTTGCTGTGAAACATTGCATCTGCGTCACTGGATCTCAAGCAGTTGGATACGGAGTCTGTGGTGACGAGTCTTCCCTACGGAGAGACCTGACATGAAACAACAGACTGACAACAAAAACACGATGTTCGGTCGTAAAACGTGTCAATAGTAAAAATATGGCCACCTGGTAGATGGAATCAAGCTCTTCGTCTCCTCGTAACGAAGACAACGATCGAGGAAAGAGTTTAATAGTCGTGACAAAAGAGTTCAAAAGACACAGGAGGAGATACACCGTGATGCTTCTAAATCGCGTAAGATAACAAAGGAGATGAGAAGCAGCGGAAAGCAGATGACGCAGTGAACAAAACCAGTCGGTCCCCGCACCTACATTCAGAAATCCCCTAGTCGAGATTAGGATGTTATGGATTGAGCCACACCGGTGTTTTTGCTTTGTAGTTGGAATCCCAGACTGTTGGATCATTGGCAATTTACTGGGCGAGCTTTAAGTCGGCAAAGCTCTTCTTACTTCAACTTCCGCGGCTTGCCATTCGCATCCTGAACACGGATTATTGATTACTGTCGTCATATGAGAATCCTCATCCTCGAGTTGCCTCGAACCGAGCATGATGACGGTTTCCAACCACAACAAAAGGTCCTTAGGTCAGCTCCCAGAGTGGTATTCCTTATCGACATATTGGTCCAGAGAGTGCGGAAGTCTCTAGCGAAGAGCAAGCCTGTAATCTCAACCCAAGCGCATCGGCTTCCTTCGATGAGTGTGTCACATTTGCTTAGGTCTCTGTAGTTGAGAGAATACACACGCAGCTACTGAGGTATCGTACTTAGCGACAACGCGGACTTCATTCCGACTCAGATTTGCACCCAGATTGACCGTATTCTCGGTACCACACGCTCCAGGTTCCGTACATCGTTGGGAAGTGTTTTGCGATGTCCCTTGTTGTCGGCAGAAGCTTCGTATGCTTTCTCAATGACGCCAAGCTGCGGGTTCACTTTTACTCTGCCACATAGGGAATCTTGGACCGGATAAACGTTGACGTTTGAACGGTACCTAAATCCCATGGTAGAAATTTCCCGCATTCAAGTCGCTCTTCTTCATCTACTAGTGTGGGATAGGTCGTCGACGTCCAACCCTCATCGAACTCCTTCTCCTTGCATTCTTTGATGTAGTGGAACGAAACACTACAGCGCACACATCTCACGACATCGACCTTGTAGCTATTGAAAAGACCAGCATCATGGGCTTGAGTGATTTGTTCTTCGGCTTCCGATGACGACAGCTTGGCGAGATAAAGTGTGCTTCGATAGAGACTGCTTGAGAGTGAATAGGGTAGATGAGCTGACAAGAGACAAAGGCAGGCTTGCTGAACGAACGCAGATATTGCGGTACGATATTACCTCTCAGAGAATATCCCCTGATGAACATAGGCTTACATTATTCCGAACAAAACATATAGCAATCACGTCGAAGCGTTGGCGGCCAAAGCAACCTCGAAGCTTGCGTGCTACAATTGAGGGGCCTGAACCACAATGTTGACGCATACGTCAATCGACCAAGACGAAAAACAATAGGAGAGAAAACACCGCAGGGTTGTACGATTGCTGTTCTGATTTCCGACACAATCATTTTAGTTGAACGAGGACCTCAGTATCGTGTAACGATCGAACAACGTGTGACCACCCAAGGTGGCGGTCTGTTCGTGAGCAACGGATTGTGTTTAGCAACAGGCGTAGGCGTGGGTATAGTCGCGCCCGTTCAGCACTTTGGTTCCAGTGCTCGCCACATAATTACCGGGACATCCTCCGCCACCCTCTCTTCCCTTTTCCAAAGACGACTTCAATCCCCGCGTCTCGTACTTGATCCCAAATTTCATCTCCTACCCAATCAAATGGTGCACCCATAGCCCCTTCAAACCCCAACTGACCCGTTTCCTTATGCAGTTCTCGCTCGCATTCCCTGGGATCTCTTCCACAACCGGGATCGTACCAAGAGGGGATCTCTCGAAGAACATTGTCTGACACGAGCGGCGCAAGCTCACGGTCACACCAGAGAACGATGCGTCTCAGGTGCGGCAGTCGAGCCTTACTCTCCAGTACATACTTCGCCCAGGCATTTAACAGCCGCGTGGAATCGATGATTTCAACGATCTCGATGGTGGAGGGAAGCTGTGGGCATGTAAATCCGTAGTATAACATTGCGTTCTGTGGTAAAGCCAGGCGTTGGAGATTGGGAAAATTGTCTGGCAACGATTCGAACGGTTCCTCCCACGCCGGTTTTGAACGTCCCATATCAGAGCTATCGACAACGAGTTCTTCTACGTTGACAAGATTACTAAGAGCGAGTAACTGTCCAAGAGTGAAGAATTGATGGCTGCTATCGTCTGGTTCGTATTCAATACTTTCTTCGTAGAATGTGCGCACGTGGATCTTCTTAAGCGCTGTGAGCTGTTTGAGCAGTCGCCTGATCCAGGTATGCAGAATGGTCTCGGGCAAACTGCTGTCAAGAATCTTGACGTCGAGGTTCAGAACTAGTGATGAGATGTTCCAGCACAAAGAGCTGGGCTGATGAAACAAAGAATCTACGCCATAAACGCCTTCCTCGTTGTCTTCGTACCGAAATTCGAACTCTAGTGTCTTGAGCGTTGGTATGCTAGTGATAGACCATGGGAGTACAAAGTTCGAAGTGATGGACCTAAGGCTGGCTAGTCCAGGCACGAAGGTTGGATTATAGCCTTCCGCCGTGCCGAAGAGGAGCTCATCGTTGATGAGTTGCGTCGTATCGAAGGTCTCCGTCACACCGAGGATTCCTATCTGGCCTGGGGGGGTCCGTATATCCATATGTTTGAGGTTGGGAAGTAGCTGCACTATCAACCTAGCAAGAGCGACATCGCATCCATTCCGGATGCTGTCGATCAACCAGCAAAAGAAATGATCTCTCCGGGGGCGACTACCAGCAGGCAACCCTTGGAACTTGCCCGAGATCGACAACGGCGTCTCTTGACTAGATGCGAACTTACGATTAGCAAGTGCCTTGGAAACGAAATCTGTGCTCCGTTCTTACTCACCGCTCCACGATCTGTTTAGAGACGATGACAAGATCGTCATAGCCGCAGTGACATGCACATTTGAGTCTCTGCATGCCTAGCTGCTTTTTACAGGTATGCCCAGAGAACGTTGTGTAGACGACTAGACTGATGCTTTGTACAAAGCGAGCGAGATCAGGCCGGTCGATCAATGTTCGTAGCAAGTCTACCAATGGTGCGGGTCGGTTTGTAGAAGAGGGCTGCGTGGCACCAGAGAGCTTCGGATAGCGGTAAAGCACTTCGCACGCAATCGGCCTCAGTCTGCGCGCAGCGAGACAGAGATGTCGTAGATTGGTATCTGGGTTGTAGTACAAGGGCCGAAAGACGGTTCCATGTCTGCTGAGCCCGTAGCCTCCATGTACTTTGTCGACATGGTTCGTTGACAAATGTCCGGCAACTTGGAGCAACAGCTCATTCGGAAGATCGAGGAGGGAGGCCATCTTTACGCGGGTAGTCGTCGTTGTTGAGGTACGTGTGAGGTAGATGCAGGGCTAGAAGTGCAGACCAACGGACGTTTAACCATACCGTTGCATGTGCTACCAGCACCATCCACGTGAGAGCGCAGCGCCAAGCGAACCAAGCGAACCAAGCGAACCAAGCGGGCCAAGCGCGACTAGCGATGAGTAAGGCAAGAAATACCCGCTACGTCAGTCAACCCTCGAGTCCCAACTTTTCCATCCTTTGACGTGCCGGATACCCGTCTCTATGGCTTCCCTCTGCCATCACTAATGCATTATCCGGTTCCGACAAGCTTCACAGGGTAATGCAGCGTGGGTACGGTGCGTCTGATCAATTGCGGATGCTCCGAAGATGGAGTTGCGCTATGGAGCTTACGTTAACATCGTTACGCTAATAATCTACTTCATCTACCTCTGTCTGGCGACGTACCTTTCAATCCGGCAGGGCTTGGGCCATAACTTTCCATGGATCTGTATGATCGTCCTGTCATTGTGTCGCCTTACCCAGGTATGCACCTCGATGAATATGCTCTGCTTCAGAGGAGCTAATATGGACAGGTGGCGCTCGATTTGGCATCCACGGCAATGTTTCCTCCCGCAAGCGCGTCCAACACGACACTCCAGACCGGTGTGGCTATCCTTACTTCGATTAGTTTGACGCCTCTCTTCATGTCGACTTCCAGCGTTCTGAATATGACCACCAACCCCAAGGGCCGGCGCATGCAATGGGTCCTTGTTCTTCTACACATTCCCTTGGTCATCTCTCTCCTCCTCATTGTGGCCGGAGGTATCGACCCAGACTCTCGAGATGGCCCCTCGTTTGCAGCAACAGCGCCTACCAAGGCCGGCATCGCCATGTATTGCGCTTGTTTTACGCTCCTGATATGGGCAACGACTACGATTGCGGCTCGGCTGTACCTCGCCAATCCTACAGAAGTCAAGATCTTGACGACGGTGGTTCTCAGCTTGCCATTCTTTCTTGTCGACGTTGTGTACATGATGTGCTTCGCTTTTGAGAACTTTGGGGGCTCTCAGCGGTTCAACGTCATCAGCGGAGATGTGACTCTGCAGCTCTGCATGTACGTTCTCGTCAAACCATATCCGGCGCCTCTTGGACGCCCAGCAGCATATCCCCATTATTTTGTACTGACATTCTCACAGGCAAGTCATTATGGAGTACATTATTGTGGGTCTGTACCTGGGTCTAGGCTTGGAGCTGCCGGACAAGGCTGCTCGATTAAGAGACCAAATTATGGGCGACCAAGACTATGAGACGATGCGCGAGACGATGCTTTGGAAGATGTACGAGGCCACGTCAGTTGTCGTTGCAGTGACGGTGATGCCTGCGCTCATGTTTGCACATTGGGTACTAGGCAAAGTACTGCGTTCAGGGACATGAAAATACTAGCATTAGCGAGCGGGCATTTTTTGTTTAGCACGGCATGTAACAAAAATACTTTGGCATTGACTTTAGTAAGTTATTATCTTCCCAACCAGATGGAGCATTGCTCGTTGGGGCTGGTTGTGGAATATAACCATCCACCAATCAGAGTTGTCGTCGGCTTGGCGGCTCGTCCATCCCGTTACCCCAACTTCCCCACATGCATCACACCACAGCGCGGAATTGATGACAACAGCCCCGACCAAAGTGCTCAACATGACTTCCCATGGAATTCCTATCCTGGGCCGAGGGTATTTCCATCTCTTTGGAAATTGTCCTACTGATCCTGGACGATGAAGACCCAAAAGCCCCCACCAACCCTCGAAGCGACGTACAGCGGAGTACCGTCTCGTCTCGCCTCGATCGCGCAGCAGGCAAAAGACCGGCTCTATTCACACAGGACGGCTCCCGAAAGCGTTGCTCGCACGCACGATGTCCGCCTTCCCCCAGACACGACCCGCGAAGCCTTCGACGAAGCCATCTGGGCTCTCAAAAGAACGTTGGGCATAGAGAACGTTGTCTTGAACGACAAGCCGCTCATCGACGGCTGGTATCTCGAACACCCAAACACACACGATGCCTTTCATGTAGTCGACCAGGAAGACCTCGTCTGTAGCGCCATCGCGTACCCCGGCTCGACCGTCGACGTCCAAGCTATTGTCAAATGGGCGAATGCGCATGAGATCCCGATATATCCTATATCAATGGGCCGAAATGTAGGCTATGGAGGCAGTGCACCGCGTGTGCCGGGCTCTGTAGTCGTGGATCTGGGTAGGCGGATGAACAAGATATTAAACATCGACGGAGAGAACGCATCGTGCGTAGTGGAACCGGGCGTGTCGTATTATGCGCTCTACGAAGAAATCCAAAAGAGGAATCTGCCGCTCTGGATTGATACGCCGGATCTTGGAGGCGGCAGTGTGCTGGGCAATGCTATCGATCGCGGTGTGGGTTACACGCCAATGGGCGACCACTTTGCGAATCATTGTGGAATGGAGGTTGTGCTGCCCAACGGCGAGCTCTTGAGGACGGGCATGGGAGCACTTCCCGGCAAGGATGGTTCAGACAACCCGACCTGGCAGTCTTTCCAACCTGCATATGGCCCTTATTCGGACGGAATCTTCTCGCAGAGCAACTTTGGCATCGTGTGCCAAATGGGATTCTGGTTGATGCATGAGACGGGCCATCAGTCGTACATGATTACGTTCGCTCGCGATGATGATTTTGCCGACATCGTAGAAGCCATTCGGCCGCTTGCTCAAAAGCGCATCTTGGGCAACATTCCTCAGCTTCGCCACGTCGCCCAGGAGCTGAATGTGACGGGACTTCCCAAGTCGCACTGGTATTCTGGAACGTCGCCTATCCCACGCGATGTCATTCGCAAACATGCATCGCAGCTTCCTTGCGGCGACTGCGCGTGGGTCTTTTACGGGACACAGTACGGCGAGGATGCGTCTATCAAAGCCCAGCTCGACATCATCAAATCCGCTTTCGCAACGATCAAAGACTCCAAATTCTTTCTGCCTTCTGACCTACCGGCGGATCACTACATACACTCACGCGCCCTAGTCTGCTCCGGAGTGCCCGTTCTCCGCGAGCTCGACTGGCTAAACTGGAAGCCCAACGCAGCGCATCTCTTCTTCTCGCCAATTACACCCACTCGAGGCTCCGACGCAAAAGTAGTTCACGAGATAAATGTTCGCCTTCACGCCAAATACGGCTTTGATCTCTTTCCTACACTCTGTGTTGCCGGTCGCGAGATGCACTACATTGCCAACATCATCTATGACCGCTCTTCCGCGTCCGAGAAGCGACGGGCTGCGGGCCTCATGCGCGAGCTCATCGGTGAGGCAGCAAGACAGGGGTATGGAGAGTACAGGACGCATGTTCTGTTTGCGGACCAGGTCGCGAGAACGTATAGCTGGAACAATGGTGCACTCATGCGCTTCAATGAAACGCTTAAGGACGCAATCGATCCAAAGGGCATCTTGGCCCCTGGAAGGAATGGGATTTGGCCACGAAGATATCGAAGAAAGGGATGGGAGCTTTTGGGCGATAGTGTAGAGAGGGCAATCGGCGGTGGTTCGATCACACCCAAACTATGAGATATGCTAGCTATTATAACCTCTCGATTTCAGCGCAAGACAAACCATTATCCTGTTACATATCTAGATGTCTACAAAAGAAGAAGCATTTCGCCGCGAGGAGAGGTGGGTCAATTGCCGATCCTCCACACCCCACATGCAGTCCCCACGTCTGATTGCCCCAGCCAGCCGTAGGTGTGGAACAATTCCGCGGTCTCGGCCGCATGGCACAATCGAGTCAGCTGGTAGTACAAGCATCTAGTATGAGAGCAGATCCACGTTGCCGTACATTCGTTGATCAACTCTTTGAGATCGCGCGTATTTTCACCAAGCGAGTACACTATGGGGTCTACAAGCTACCAGCCCTTGTCTTCCCCACACAGTCCTCCTCTGACAGGTACCGTTATTCTCGCAATCCGGTTGGAAAAGACCTACTACTAACACCAGTCCAGCAATCGTAATCGGTGCCGGTCTTGGAGGTTGCGCCGCAGCCATAGCCCTTCATCACCATGGCCACAAAGTCCTTTGCGTCCTCGACAAAGTACGCGAATTCGGCCGTCTAGGCGACTCTCTCGGCCTCGGACAGAATGCGTTCAATTTGCTGGACAAATGGGGTTGCGAAGTCGACGAGATCAAGAGGATAGGCAATCAAGCTCCCAATATGACGATCCGCCGCTGGAGGGATGGGAAAGGGCTAGCGGTCCAGCCGCTTATGGATATGGCGGGGTACATTGGGCATCGAGGCGACTACCATGATGTGTTTCTCGAGTGGGTGAAATTACGGGGAATTCCCGTCCAAATGGGTAGTGAGGTCGTGGCATACGACGATGTTGATCCGAAGCCGCAGATTACTCTCAAAGGCGGCGAGACGCTGGAGGCGGACATCATCGTCGCTTCTGATGGGATCAAGAGTCTTGCACGGCCGTTGGTGCTGGGTATGAGGGACGATCCTATTTCCTCCGGGTACGCCTGCTTCCGCGCCTACTTCAGACCGACCCAAGCCCAGCGAGAAGACCCTAAACTAAACAAATACATGCAAGCCGACTGTGTGAACTTTTGGATTGGACCGGATCTTCATCTCGTACAGAACACCCTCCGTAACGGCAAAGAGTTCAACTGGATACTAACGCACAAAGACGATGGCGATGTTCCAGAGAGCTGGTTCCAGCCAGGCGATATGGAGGAAGTGCGGAGGTTGGTGCAAACGCTGGATCCGGATGTCAGGGGAATTGTGGAACAAACGGAGAGTTGCCTGGACTGGAAGATTTGCTATCGCGAGCCGTTGCCAACATGGGTATCGCCGCATTCGCATCGAATAGCGCTTTTGGGCGATTCGTGCCATGCGCATCTTCCCACCAGCGCACAAGGAGCCAGCCAAGCAGTCGAAAGCGCGGGATGTCTGGCAGTCTGTCTCGACCAGATAGACAGTAAAGAAGAAGTACGGATAGCAACGAGAGCGTACGAGAAGATGCGGTTTCCGCGGACGCGAGCGAGCCAGACAAACGGCGAAGATCTGAGAGACCGGTGGCATAGTGTGCTGAAAGATGTAGACGAAGAGCGGGAAATCGATCCGGAGGAAGTTAAGATTAGGAATGCCTGGTTGTATACGTTCGATGCAGAAGAAGATGCAAAGACGAGATGGAAGGATGTTCGGAGAGTCGTAGAAGAAGAGCTGAGAGAGGGTAGAATACGGCCGTTATGTTGAAGAGAGGGCTGCTGAATACGGCGGACTGATACGTCTCGCCACGCCTCGCTCTTCAATACGTCCGTACCTTTTTACCGCACGCGAGGTTTTCGTCGCCTTCGGCACCTCGCGCACGCTTCGTCCCTGTCTTACTGTACACAGCTGGTGAGGCTTGAGGCGCGTTCGGCACGATGGGCGCCTTGTACTTCCTCTCGCGCACCTTTTCTTTCGAATATGATTTTGCCTCGCGAGGGAGGTCTTGGATGACATTAACATCATCCTGGATGAGGCGGGATCGGAGGGTTTGAGCATTTCTGCCCGAGACGAGATTTCGTTCGAAGCAGATTGAGGCGAGTTGGTAGTAATTATACACTGCGTAGTCGGGGCAGCCAGGAAGGGGCGACCTCGGTGCTACATTGGTGGGCTTTGAGGGTTGAGTGGGTACGGAGGCGGACCTTTCTTCGCTAATTACGGGGAGGGTTGAAGACGGCTTCCTCGAAGAAGTGGAAGATTTCTTGGACACCTTGCCTGAAACGGCACTCTTAAGCAGATCATTCCTCTTCTTCTGCACCGTATTCTTCCCTCCTCCACCAAAGTACTCTTCGAGATACTTCTTCTCCGCCGCATCTTTCTTCCTCGCAATAGCTTCTGCCTGCTTCAAATCCATACCCTCTTCGACTTCCCTCACCCCCGCGAGCAAATAGTCCTCTTTCCACTCCATCTCCAAAACCCCCTTCTCTTGCCAAGGTCGACACAGTCTGTTCAGCATCTCTTCATCCACTACACCAGCTTTACGAATCGCCGTTGCGTACACAAGCATACCTATGAACTCCTCTCTAGCATGCGCGTCGCCGTAACCAGAGCGCGCGGGAACGGCCACGGATTGGGTGGCGAGGGGCTTCTGGATGGGGTTCGTAGCAGCGGCAGATTGCATGCTAGCGACGGACGCGGCGCGACGTGTGCGTACATGACTGGTGACAGATTGGGCACTGACAGGCTTGTGGGTGCGGTTTGCGGTGGTTGAGGAGCAGGCTGTGGCTACTGCCGGCTGCGAGGTGCCGTGACCGGCGCGAGTGGATCGCAAGGCGAGGGAGGCGTCGATAGGTTTTGTTGAGGTGGAACAAGGAGCCATTGTGGATATCTGGGTGGTGCTGAGGTGGTTTAAGATGACGAGGGTATGCTGAGATAGTTGAAGAGCGGCGCTGTGCGCTGCAAGAATGCTCCGGGCTGACCCTAGAGTGCAATAGACCGAGCCGATGCGAGGATGTAAAAAATGGCAGCAAGAGACAGATGCGTTGAGGTCTTAAACGAATTTGGTGGCATGTGAGCTGGTGTTGTGGTGTGGACGGAGCAGATGCAAACTCAGGAGCTGTGAGGTCAAAGAGACGGAGACGATTGTTATTGTGCGTTGCGCGTGTTTGTCATACGAACATGGGAAGTACACCGTTGCTGGGCGAAAGAGCCAAAAGGTGGTAGTAATGTGCGGAACGGAGAAGGAGCGCGGGAACGAAAGACCTTGGTGAGTGAATGATGGTCTTAGTGACGGTGGTAACATGTGAGACATAGCAAGCGGGGAGGCGTAAAACGGCTCGAGCTTTTATTCTACCTGAGATTTTGAAGCCTCAAGCCCCTCTGGATGTCTAGGACACGTTCCGCCTATCCTCATTGCGTGCTTGATCTTATCCTAGTCAATTCTCGCTCCAACTCTTCCCTCTCCTCAATCGTTAAATCACTACTTGCCTTCCCAATCTGAACACCCGCAAACATTATTATTAGCCCAGAAGTCGCCGTCCCCGTAGCCAACCAAAACGCAACCTTGTAGCTCGCCCGTTGCCCTCTATCCGCCGTCTGCGTGACTGCAAGATCCGCAAAGCCTAAGAAGAACGAGATGCCAAGGAACAGAATGGAGTTGATGAAGGCACCAGCGAGTCCTTGCCGTGCTTTAGGCATCGATGTAGTGATGAAGATGTTGCTGACATTGTAGGTGACGTCAATGCCGAGGGTTGCGCATATCATGGCTGGGAAGATGTAGGCCCAGTAGTTGGGATTGGTGGGAAGGATGGCAAAGAGGAGGACGGAGAGGATGAAGGCTGTTCCACTTATGAGGAGGAGGCTGTAGCATGTTAATTTTGACTGCTTGCAGTTACGTCGGAATGTAATGCATGGACTTACATTCTGCCAGAGAGAAGGTGAAGTACGAAACCGCCTACTGTAGCGAGAATCAGCCCACCAACGCACATCGGCGCGAACCATGCGCTGGTGAGAAGGGGACTAGCATGAAGAATCTCCTCGATACTAAACAAGTTAGTCTTGAAGAAGGGACAGGATAAATGAAACTCACTAGAAGCTTGCGTAGAAGAGGAAAATGCCAAACGTTCCGTATTGGAAGAAGAGCGCAACGGTCAAAGCCTTCATACCCTTGACATGAAACATATCACCAGGCAAAAGTGGCTGTTCGGCAACCCATCCCTCAATATAGACAAAAGCGCCGACGCAAAGCCAGCCGAGCACGAAGGTCACCGGTATGTACGGCGTCGCCCATCCATTTGGTGCATGCGACCCATCTGTGAGCGCATAAACGATGAGAAGAAGCCCTGGCACGATGGTGGCTGTTCCAAGCCAGTCCATCTCGACCTTCTTGGCGTGTTTCTCGTCCGTGTGCCGCGGAATGCATAGGACTGATGCAACCGCTACAATTCCAAGGATAATCGAGCCGAAGAAGAAGAACCACCTCCACGTCATCAACTGCGCGGCGAGACCGGCAAAGAAGATACCTGCAAAGAAGCCAACGGGAGCAAATGCTCCGTACAGACTAAAGACAAGGTTCTTGCGTGGACCAGGGCGGTACTAAAGACTATTAGTCGGGTTTACATACGCAGTCTGCAGTACTCACGATGCTACCAAGCAGCATAATTCCCGCCGGAAGGAACGCAGCAGGCCCAAACCCTTGCAGCGCCCGACAGAAAATGAGCATGATGTAGTTTTGGCTGAAGCCAGCGATGATTGACCAAATGATAAACCACGCCAGGCCTGAGACGAAAACGATGTATCCGCCAAATATATCTGCGAGCCGTCCAAAGGGGAGGAGGAAGGCGCCCGTGACCAGGGAGAAGACGCTTGCTGGCCATGTCTCTGCTTTCGAGGGTATACTGAGAGATACAGCGAGGGATGGTAGTAAGACGTTGAACCCGGATACAAAGTACTCTGCGACGAACATGGACCCCAAGAGGGAAAAGCAGAAACCGAGTTCAACCCATATTGTCTTGAAGGCGTCCGGTCGTTCCCTTCCTAGGCGCTCAATCTCGGAAGGGGTGTACGATGCGTGCGGAGGTGATGCCTCTTCGGCTTTGGTTGAGTCCGCCATGGCTAGGAAGAAATGAGTAGATGAGATGTATAAAGGTAGTATTCTTAAGCTGGAAGAGTCCTAAAGCTTCGACCCGATGTCGAGTTAAAAAGCCGAGATTGATGATGTTGGTGTCCCTCCAGGTATTCGCAGCTCTTCTATACGAAAGCACACGGATTCCGTGACGCCCGCTTGCAGGCAGATGGTCGTCAGTAACAACATTATGCTGAGAAATCTAGGAGCAATTAGCAGCCAAGGCGGTGCCAGTGACGTTAGTAGGAGTTCTCATCAAAGACGCTAGATGCGAGGACTGCGGCTTGGCTGCTTGTTTGAGCTAGCGTACATCAGGGCCTCCCACCACTCCGCATTGTCACGGCGGGGCAAATGAGTGGACGACGAAGGTTGCGCATCTGGTTGGACGTTTCGATGAAGTAATTGCAGGCGAAAGAGAGGTGGCCTCTGTGAGTGGCTAATTTGTTCCGAAGTTGCGCGAGTGGCCTACCACGCCATCCGTAGCCGCTATCAGATTTTCGACTGACGAAATCGGACCAAGAGAACCACCGTCCAACTTAGTCATAATCTAAAGGCTTCTGCAGCTTCCGCGACACATCTCGGCACACGTGCGTATTCTCTGCGTTGCTAGGCAGCTTCCTTGTTGAGTCAAATGTCGACACACCGTGCATGACATCTAATGTCATCGGACTTTTCGCTCCCCACCAAGGCCTGCCACAACTGCCGCAAACGCCGGTGGAAGTGCGATCGTTCATTGCCTGCTTGTCACAAATGCACTTCTTCGGGAACAGAATGCCTCGGCTATGGCAAGCTGTTTGTGTGGAACAAGGGTGTTGCGAGCCGGGGAAAGATGATGGGAAGGTCGTATGAGGAGGACTTGAGGGCACCGCAGGCTCTAGCAGGACCTCGAGATGCCAAAAATCAAATGCAGATTGCATCTAGAGAGCATGTTCACGTACCCGACGCCCAAGAACACGAAGAGATAGAAGAGGTTGTGCACTGGTCTCTCGTCGACCCTCTCGTCAAAGACCTGAATCAACATTCACGCTACTACATCTATCATTTCGCGACACAAATCTGCGAGGACTTGGTCATTTACGACGGACCGGGACAGAATCCAATAAGAGACCTCATTCCTGCAACGAGCGCATACCCCTCGCTGCTCCAGATCATCCTCGCAAACTCGGCTTTTCACGTCTTCAACATTACACGGGATCCTGTAGGCCCATCATCGTACCAACAAGAACAGAAACCATGTTTGATAGCCTACTACCAAGGAGTGAGCCGCTTTGGTGGTCCGATGAAGACCTCGTATGCCGACGCTCTCCTCGCAAAGCAACAAGCGCTTTCGCTCTTGGCGCAGTCGGTTGCATCGGTCAATCCGTCAAACATTGACCTCGTATTGGTCGTGATTCTTCTTTTCATCAACTACGCCTTGATCGAGTCTGGCCAAGACAAGTGGAAAGTGCATATGGACGGCGCGCGGAAACTGATCGATCTTCTTGGTACACCACCTTACTCTCAGCAACCCATGAGTGGACTGCGGCTTGCTGTACTTGCCGATTTTCTAGTGTATGTCATTGCTCGCATTTCTAGATACTTGGGACTAACGACATAGGTTCCATATACTGGGTTCAACATTCTGTTTCACGACAACGCCGAAGCTTATACCAGACTCGATCGAGCTGGGACCTATCTTACGATATGCCGAAACGAACAATTACCTTTCCTGCCCAAGCCCGCTAGTTCGCATCATGCTCGAATCGTTCGACCTGGAAGACAACCGCACATCTTCTTCGGAGGAACTGGCTGCCGATGTTCAAGAAGGAGTGGCGTTACTACTCAGAGCAGCTTTGGCCTTCGATCCAATTGAATGGTCACTCAACTTTGAGCCTGCCTCGTTTTCAGAAAACCTGCAGCACCGCATGCGTATAGCCGCAGCCCACCGAGCAGCTGTGTGCATCTACCTCGCAAGAGTCCTCCCATACACCAACCCACTGCTCGATCCTGCGAGTCCATCTGCGCTGGTCAGCTTGACTGGTCTGGCCGATGAGATCGTTCACCATATCTCCTACCTCAAACCGGGCGACACACTCTTCAAATCGATCAGCTGGCCACTCTTCCTCGCCGGCGCCGAATCCGAGGACCCCGTTCAACGCGCATGGATCATGAATACACTGGATGACTTTTATACTGTGTTGTATTGGGGATACATTCGCACCGTCAAGAAGGTTCTGGAAACTATATGGAACTATAAAGACAAAGCCCCTGAAGGCGCCGACAATTGCTGGGTCGATGAGGTTAAGGTTATGGGCACTGACTTATTGATCGCGTGAGGAGGCGCCTTTAGCCTGCAATGTTAGTCCGAGAGCGACCTATGGATGTTTGCAAACAACCACGTTGCTCAACCGACACTGTGGCTACGGGACGTCGCAAGGCCAAGATGTCGCCGGCTGTTGGTGATACAGCCGAACGCTCGTCTATTCCCAGAGACGATGGTAGAATGCTCGAAACCTTACATCCCAAACGACGGCGTCAACAACACCTCTCCGCAAACGCTATCGCTGCATAGTCTATCTCCGTCCACAGGCGCAGAGATGTACGACTCTTGGCTATCTCGAACGCGGTTGAAATCGGACCCTCGTGATGTTGACTTGGCCAAATACTCGAATGGTCATATTGCGATATTTGCCCCCGCCTTCCAAATTAAGTCGACATCGATTTTGCTTGTTCGCATCCTCCACAGATTTCGATCCAGATCTTCGAGTCACGCTTGCTCGTCGAACGCGCAGCCGAGCTTGCGCAAAATCTCAAAGGTTTCGCATCCGTCGTTGGGTATTCCCTTCGTTCGAATGCATGCCTGGCGCTACGCTCGAGCTTTCAGGTCGACTTGTGCGACAACTCTGGAACTTGACTCCCAAGGAGGCCACCCTCATCTCCCGCCTCGGTCCCGATTTGGTACAATCACGTGATGTGATTGACGTTTCAGAGTTCACCCTTGAATTGCAAAGCCTTGCCAATAAGGCGCCGATCTATCGACAAGAGCGGGAGAGCGGCGCCTGAGGCTCCACTCAATGTTGTCCATCACCTTGTCGATTCATTATTTTTAGATGATGTCCATTGCTCTGGAGCGCCGGCAGGTACTCGCGAGAACTGAACCTCAAACAGGGGACGGTTGGTCGTGATGGCTCGTGCTAAACTCCTGTCTGCGACTCCCTTTCACAATTAGCAACTATCGGGCCACCATTGCGTATGGAGCTGTTCTTGGAATTGCAACTGAAACTTCTGGCTGGGCGTACGTGTTTCAAGGCACTTGCGGACATCTTCAAGGCAACCTCCAGGAGCTTACTGTTCGCAACTACAACGATCGCGAAGCAGCAGCAGAAGTGAATCCCCACAGATTAAGCTTGTTCTACTGTGGCGAGGTGGCAATGCGCTTGTACAATCAAGCGTGAGTGCTGTTGTACATAGCGGTCTACATGGAGGGGCAGTGGGGTGCCGAGGTTGGGTCGCACCGTGTTCCCGCGTCGTCGACTTATACACTACAGCACCCCAGACCGCAATTATCTAGTGCAAGCTTTCTCAGCTATGGTTCCGACTACAATCTCGATGAGCCTGTTCATTTGACGTTCGGACGCGCAGTCACGTTTGTTTGCCCCCGTAAGCAAACGGACAACGACAAGCTGCCACGACACCGCACGATGCGCACCAGCGCACTATTCCTAGTCGCCAATCCTCTCGCATGGAACCACGATAGCCCTAGGGCCCCCAGTTATGCCTTTCACGTCACCCAGGGACCTGCCCCCTCTTCTCCGAAACCGCACCCTCTAGGATGGCGCTTCGGACCACAGGCCCCACTAAAATTAGCGGCTAAGTGAGACCTCCTTTGCTTTTCAAGTCCAGCGTTGCTTGCGCCACCCATGACTGGGCAAATTCTTGATTGTCTTGCCAGCTCATTTCTCTGTGCCCTCGTCTCAAACACGATTGAAATGAGATGAGGGTTGGGCGGGTGTGTCGGCCTAAGGACGTGAAGCGTCTGTGTGCTGGGCATATAAAATACATTGGAGCCACTTTGCCATGCTTAGAGGTTTGTGATTGTTTGATAGCACATTCGTTTCTGGCATCTTTGATTCTTTATTTATTAGCTCATCATATCTTGTATTTCCTAATATTCGTTCTCGACAGAACATACGATCATGTACACCTCGTCGCTTTTCCAAGCTTTGCTGTTATCAGCCACACTTGTTCCTAACACATTTGCGCAAAGCGAAATCACCGATCCTACACGACGCGCCGAATTCGCCCTCGCTGCATTGCAAATCTGGTACAATGCAGGCACTGGTCTTTGGGACACCAGCGGGTGGTGGAACAGCGCCAATGTCATGACCATGGTCGGCAACATGGCGGAGGTCGACGGCGACAACCCTCAGCTACAAGACCTGGCATCTCGGATCTTCGCAAACACACTTATGCAAGCGCCGGCGCAAAACCCTCAACCAGGAATTGAGGATGACGCGGTTGCCAAGAGGAGCACCTTGAATGGGACTTCTGGTCTGTTCAACACTACGGGAAAAGAGACAGGTTACGACAAGATCATGAGCGCAGATCTGGATTTTGAACCTATTACGACGATGCCGCTAGACTGGGGCAAGAGAATCGGAGAATACGTCGACGTGAAAAGCCTGCCCATTTACCAACCGAAGCAAGACGTTACCACAGCCGCCGCCAACCCGGATGAGTGGCTGGACGGATTTTACGACGATGATCTGTGGTGGGCATTAGGCTGGATTCGCGCCTTCGATGTTACTGGAAACGCTGAATATCTCACGCTCGCTGAAGGTATCTTCAAGGCCGTCACCAAGGCGTGGCCTTCAACATGCGGCAATGGTGGCATCTGGTGGAGCTGGAAGAAAGAATATGCGAATGCGATCGCGAACGAGCTATTCCTTTCCACGGCAGCACATCTGGCAAATCGTGCGCAGGACAAGGCTTTCTACGTGGACTGGGCCGAGAAGGAGCTGAACTGGTTCTTGGGATCGGGAATGATCAATGAGAGGGGTACTATTAATGATGGCCTGAATGACCAATGTCAGAACAACAATTTGGTAGGTCAAAAAGTGCTCTCTCATTTGAGATCATGTACTGATCCACTACAGACAACATGGTCCTACAACCAAGGCGTAATCCTCGGCGGCCTAGTTGAACTTAACAAGGCCTCCCCCAACGAGACCTACCTCCCACTCGCAACCCGCATCGCCAAAGCCGCCATAACCGAGCTCTCCGATGCCAATGGCGTCCTCCACGATGCATGCGGTCCCACCTGTGGCCCCGATGCCTCGCAGTTCAAAGGAATCTTTGCCCGCGGCTTAATGCAGCTGCACGAGGCGGCGCCCGATCCAGTGTTCGCAAAGACGATGAAGGTGAATGCTGACAGCATCTGGGCGAATGATAGAGATGAGGCGGATATGATTAGCATTAATTGGGCGGGGCCGTTTATAGCGCCTGCAAATGCTACGACACACTCGAGTGGGATGGATGCGCTTGTTGCTGCTATTACGGTGTGAGTAGGGGAGAGAATTGGGAGCGACTTAATGATTTATGATGGGTCGGGTGTTTGGTGTGGTTAATATGTTTAATATCTTATCATACCCAAGTCAGGTTTTCATCAATGCGGGAAGACTCCAAATGTAGAAGCATCTCATCGCGAACCGTTTGGCACGGCTCATTTGCCGGATGCAGAGCCGCCGATCAAATACCGACGTTCTCAGCCATGTAGCAAACCTGCGATTTCAACCCCTCCGAAACCCACCGGACGAAAGACTCCCCGCCTAAACCTCCACCGGCGTAACTTTACCGTCGTCCGACCCGTTTGATCCGAGCATCCTGATTATCAATCATCTGCTCAACAGTCGTTACCCTCTGTCGGGCATTGAAACTCCCCGTCTCGCTTTATGCGCTGCGTCGATTGGACGTTCGCAATTTTTGTAACACCTCGGAGCTCTTATTGTGATGCTGCCAAGTAGGCTCAGCTGAGGCTACTATTAAGCGCATCGAGTTAGGTAGCACGGAGGAGCTGAGGCAGTACGTGGAATGCGAAACGGATAAAGGTAGGATGTGTAGAACGGCGATGAGGGTATAAAGCGTCTAGATGTGCACATGCCCTGAGAGGCAGGCTCATCACAATCGCTCCCAATCCAGCCTCGAACTCCGAACTGGTCTCGCACAACACTACCAATCTTCCCAGAGGCACAAATTCACACCTACGCCACCCAAGATGATCTCCCTCTATGCCATCGCAATTCCCTCCATCATCAATGGTCTCAAAAACACCATTGCCGTCCTCACCAAAGCCACCAATCAAGCCTCAGCCGAAAGCATCGATCTCCAGACCTACCTTTCCAGCCGCCTCCATCCCACTATGGCCGACCTCCCCAAGCAAATATACTACATCACCGACAACGCAAAAACCATGCCTGTGCGCTTGAATCCCTCGCTCACTGTTCTCAACTTACCCGAAGACCCTGACACCACGTTTCCAGCAATGTTTGAGCGTCTCAAGAAGACCATTGAGTACTTGGAAAGCATCAAAGCCGAAGATATAGACGGAAGAGAGGACGAAGATGTCTTCATGAATGTCCCCGGGCCTGGGGGTGCGTTGCAACAACTCAAGTTTACGCCGGTTCAGTATTTGTCGATTTTTGTGCAGCCGAATTTCTGGTTCCACGTGACGACTGCGTATGGCATTCTGAGGAAGGAGGGTGTGGAGTTGACGAAGCTAGATTATCTGAATGGGGCGCAGTTGGTCAAAATTGAGTGAGCAGGACATGGGGTCCGTGTTGGAACCTCAGGAGGACGAGCTTCGAAGATTGTTAGCCTGATGGCAGAGGTTTTGGGGGCCGTGTTGGATGACCCTGCAATATAAATGCCAAACGGAGCTATTCACCGAACTACTGGTACGACCGTACGAAGGAGCTCGTATCTAGTTCAGTGGGCACCAAGGCCTTGCATCGGTAGTATTCACTGGGGATGATCTCCTTCGCACAGCATGAGGCGCGGTGTGGCAGTGCAGTTCCCGTTTACGCACCACCAAGTCCGCGCGTCCCGCTTGTACGAGGCAGGAAATCCGTCGCAACTCCAACAGCAGAGAACAAAAGGTGTTACTATTAAATGCCACAACCTGTGGGGGTTGATTTTGTGAGAATATAAATAGGTCTGAAATGTGGTGTGGAAACGTTTGGAGGAACAGCAACAAGCTCGGATTGTGACTGCAGCAGGGCCAAAGATTACAAGAAAATTAAAGTGAAAGATAAGAGAAAAGGAGAAGTAACCAACTAGAGTAGGAATATTATACTTTGTCCGCTCACTGAGGCATATATTGTTCCTTACAGGCGTAGGCTACTATTGCCTTCCCTGTACGAGTGGTTCCTTCGTGGATGTCGCGGAGCCCCTCTTTCTTCGTAAAGATCGCAAGGCTGAGCGAACCAGCCTTACGTTTGCGGAACTGGTGCTTTAAGAGGTTGCTCTTGACCTGTTCTCATAGATTTCCGACTCTTTCTTGGCATAAACCTCGATTATGACCTGGCGATAGCGGCAAGAGCCCATCCTCCTGTGTTGCTCAATATGCAGCCCCGAACGCTGCCTGTACGTAATGCACATGCGCGTAGTGCACAGATAACACTGCACCTATTTCGGAGCATGTCACTAACGTTCAGTCGGTTTTGGTGCTGTAATAATACTCCTCCCACCGATGCTACGAATTTCTCTCGGGGATGGAAAGGACGGCGGAACGATGGCATGTTCGAAAATATGAGATCGTACATGCATCCATGCCACTATTAGCTGTGTTGGGGTGCGAGTCTAGACGCAGACATGTCGGTCCCAAGGGACGACGGTCGTCTGTTGCGTTGAGTGAGGAGATTCGGTACCTGCCATCGGGCAAACCAGGTGGTGTATAGAGTACCTCGTGCAGTTCCTAGGGACTCACGGCAATGATCCAATTTATAGCCCAGTAGCCGTAATGGCATAAATGCGTACGCGTCGTGAAAGTTTCTCGTTAGCTTTCGGTGATAAAGCGCCTGTTTCGGATCAGATATCGGACCATAGAGACCACGCCATAGCGATACTCACCACCAACAACAGCAGCAAACTTCAGTTTGTCTAGCTTTGACAGGACATCTGGTCTAGTCGCCACGTCCTCAAGAATTCCTGGCGCGATATTGACTGCATCAACATTTGCCGATTCCAATATCGTGCCGAGTGTATCCGCACTTTCTTGGCCGGGAGGCCCCAGCACAATGGTTGTTTGGCCAAAACATGTTGCAGATATTGCCATTCCAATCCCAACTCCATGGTAGATTGGCAAAGCCATGTATGCTCGTCCACAAGTCTCGAAGATACCGCCCCAGATAATCGGCCGCGCATCAACCGGATGAACGAGATACCGTGGATCACCCGTGTTGAGAGTCCAGTTCGTCCAAACTAAGGGCTTGGGAAGGCCAGTGGACCCTCTTGTCTGAACGACCATGACCGGGTGATTCCTGGCTTCCTCAAAGGTCTTGTCGTACGGGTACGGTTCGCAAGGCGAGTCATCAAGTAGGTAATCCAACTCCGGCATAGACAACGACTCCATTCTGCATGTCTCGAGGATACCCGAGACAGGAAAGCCCTCTGTGTACAGTAAAACTGTACAATCGGTCCGCTTGATCAGGTTAGCGTGTCCGGCCACGCTATTGCGTTGCGAGCTGAACAGGACCTAATTATAAGTAAGCGTGATGAAGACGACGCGACCCGGCTAGGATAACTGTGCTCGTGTGGGAACTACCTTGTGTCCGGTTTTAATCCTGCGGTGAATCAGCAACAGCCGAGAGAAAATAATTATGACATAGCTGCACAAAGGAATCATCTTACAGGGCAATCAAAACAATATAGTGCCTCACGTCTGGGTAGCCCATGTACATGACAGTCTCAAACATTGAGCTTCTCCCAATTTCCCTCTGAATGAAATGTGCTGTTTTGTTGATGGCGGTGGCAAACTAGGTACGATTAGTTGCTGTTCGTGGCACCCGTCAAATGGATTCTCACCACTCACAGTTCGAAAATTCAGGTCGCGGAAACTATCCTGGAGGTTTGCAGTTCGTGGGTACGAGAAGCATACCCGCTCTGGGTCTCTCGTCGCGATTTCGTCGATAATACGGGGTACCAAGCTTTTGCCGTACAAGATATCCCCTGGAGCATCCATAACGGTATTCCAAAAAGCCATGATGAGAGAAGGGAAGCAGTCTTGGAAGGAGTAGAAAACGAACGTGTTGGAAACGGCTGCAGTTGCGATCAGTCTTGTGACATGGAGTTATACTTGTCAAAAAGGGAACGCCATGTCTACAACGGCTATGCCTGCTCTGTTAGCGTTATGCGCCAGCTGAAGGAGCCACGCCTCACAGACCAGTCCACGCCGAGGGTTGTGGCTGAGCATCGTCCTGACTTGCGGTCGCAGCCTCGGACGCTTCCAATAGCCTTGCCCTGCTTCTTGTTCGGGAAGAGGTCGCGCTGAATCCCGCCAGGACATTGATGCAACCTTGCCCCCAAGCAAGTGATTCGATGTGGCAACGGTCGTGGGGTGTGGGAGTTGACCGGATGAGGTGAGGAGGGAACGCCGCAGTGGCGCCGGTTCGCCTGACTGAGCGGTCTGTGCGCTCGCGTCTTCCGCTCTGTCTTGTCTCAAGTGGAGACTGCTACGAACAGTTCAGCCAGCGCTCTGCGCTCTGAACAGCCGTACGCAACGGCGCTATTCAGCCCTTCACAGCTCTTCACTTCGCCGCAAGACATCCCGCATTCTTGCTGTTGATGCGAACAATACCGCTGACGTCACCAAAGCCCACTTGTGGGGACATACGGTCGGGCCAGGGCCACATGGTTCCTCATCGTTAGGCCGCCCCCATCTATCTTGGGCTTGCGATGATTACTCGCCAATAATTGCTGTGACGGTGAACGCGACACTATATTGAATTGGCAATACTAAAACTGCTAAAGGGCAAGTCCCGCCCCAGCGACTATATTACCAATAGTACCCGGTGCTCTTCAATATGCGGCCACGGAGCCCATCGATCATGAAACGATCGGGAGTATACGAGAAACTCGCATGCATGCCAACTTCTCGATTGGTACACTCCACTATCACGGTTCCGATTCCTTACACTCGGGCACGGACCAGGGCTCCTAGACAGCCTCGACGCTCGTGTCCGTGATTCTGGGACGGCCCCACGATTTCTACTACTCTCTTGATCCACCTCGAGCTTTTATCAGATATTGGCTACTAAGGCAATGCTTCGATTCCACTCAACCTTCTGTTTGACCTGCCGGGTTCCAAACATGCCTTGATATTACGCCATGCCATTGGAGGCGCACTCCGATTTTGGCCCCCACAAGCAACTTCTCACCACGGTCCGCTCCGCGTTGGTACCAACAGACTGATTGCACTTACCACATACCTGGAGAATTCCGGGGCAAATGGTGGATGTCTCGCGTACGCTCTATCGAAGCCGGACGCGAACGCTACGCATTCATTGCCGCATACGGCACTTATTCCTGCAGGACACACGGCGTACGCGCGATGCCCGTGCGCAACCGCTCCTCTCAGATCGAGGTGGCCAGCCTCACATCAGCCTCGCCCGTTCCGCATAATCATGCCAAGCCGAGCTTGATGTACGAGCTCTATAATAGGGTAGGCATGTAATGAAGCACGTTCTTCGTACACCCCGTCTACCTTCGCTCGACCTAAATGTTGGCAAGCACAGCGAGAGGAAAACACCGCGTGGTATCTGTCAGAGCAGTCCG
>Ga0247803_1000333_pt1 | contig 26885 bp, 26 predicted proteins | sample UWRJL014104B1_FD_180928 | JGI IMG/M metagenome (GOLD analysis project Ga0247803, IMG submission 180928) | Plant litter microbial communities from Arlington Agricultural Research Station in Wisconsin, United States - UWRJ-L014-104B-1 | ecosystem: Environmental > Terrestrial > Plant litter >...
CCGTGCGGTAAACGTGCGCAGTGCCAACCCCGGCGATGTGCAGGATTTTGAAATGCTTTAATACGTTACTTTAATAAAATATAAAAGCCATTCCGTAAGGAGTGGCTTTTATGTTTTGTTGACTTATGAAGTTGTTACACAGAGTTAATACGAGAGATTACACCACCGTAAGCCCGAGGTCGCGGTAGGGTTGCAGCTTGGCATTATCGCTGTCGGCTTCGGTTATCAGTACGTCTACTTTAGTAATGGGGCAGATAAAGAACGCCTCGGCGGTATCAATTTTTTCCAGCGTGCTCAGGGCGATAATCTGTTGGGCGTTTTCTACCATATTGCGTTTTACCAGGCTGTCTTCGTAGCTGCGGGCGGTAAGCCCTATGGTATGGATGCTGCTAACGCCAAAAAAATAAATATTGGCGCGCACGTTGCGTATCGTGTCTATCGCCTGCTGGCCTATGGTAGTAAAAGCGGTTTTATACAGGCGTCCACCGGCAAATATCATTTCGGCATTAGGGTGGTCTTCCAGCGCCTCGGCCACGGGGAAGCTGTTTGTTACCACCTGTATCTTAAGGTCTTTGGGCAGCATTTGCGCCACAGCAAGTACCGATGTGCCGCCGTCCATAAAAATGGTTTGCCCGTTTTTAATGTAAGGGATAGCCTTTTCGGCAATGCGCAGCTTTTGGCTTATGTCATATTTTTCGCGGTCGCGGTAGTGCTGCGGTATGGTAGAGTTAGCAATGGCCCCGCCGCGCACAGCTTTTAAAAGCCCCATAACGTCGAGCTCCTTAATATCACGCCTTACCGTATCTTCAGACACGCTTAGCAGGCGGCTCATTTCGGCAAGCTGAACCTTGTTATCGCGGGTTAAGTGTTCGAGTATCAGCTGCAAACGCTCTTCTTTTACCATAGTGCAGATATATTTACGGCAAATATACAAAAATTTAATATTGCAAAACTTTGCAAAACTTTGCAACATATTGCAAAATATTTATATCTTTGCTGCAAAATAATGCAAACCATGAATACCTCAGTAAGAAAAAGAAAATCTATTGCAATCGATATGGACGGTGTCCTGGCCGATGTAGAGCCACAATACCTAAACTGGTACGAAAAAGAATATGGCACCCGCCCGCTGCGCGAAAGCATGCTGGGGCTTATGGAGTGCGACGCGCTGCCCAATGGCGCTATTGCTAAATTTTTAACCACCCCCGGGTTTTTCCGCACGTTGCCGGTGATGAAAGGCGCGGTAGAGGCGGTAAAAGACCTGATGAAAGATTTTGACGTTTACATAGTGTCGGCAGCTATGGAATTTCCGCTTTCATTGTACGAAAAAAAGCTGTGGCTGGAAGAGCACTTCCCGTTCATACACTGGAGGAACATTATCTTTTGCGGCGATAAAAGCGTTATAGATACCGATTACCTTATAGACGACCACCTTAAAAACCTTGATGGCTGCAAAGGCAAGCCGCTAATGTTTACGGCGTTTCATAACATACACCACGACCACCACCAGCGGGTAAGCCACTGGAAGGAGGTACCGGGGTTACTGCGCGACCTTACCGAGGTGCGCCGCAAGCTGGAGGCCCTGCCGCCACTGCCCGCACAGGACAGGCCACGCTGGTAAGGTTTCTGATTTTTTTATTTCCATTCCCGCTACGGCGGGTTTTTTTGTTTTAAAGTGAATATTTAACGTTCTCAATATGGGGTAAGAGTGAGGCTATTCCCCTCTTGAGGGGTGGCTGAAGGCCGGGGTGGTAGTAATTTAAATAGAACCTTCAAGCTCTTTAAGGTCTTGCAGGATGCTAACCCAGTATATTATGCGTTAACCTGCAAGGTTTTTTTCAACCTTGTAGGTTTAAAATTAAAATCAACCGTGAACCTGATTTCAGGTAAATATGTATATTTGGGTTAACCAACTGACTCACACTTTCCATGGAGACCCTAATACACGACGATATAAAAACCGCCTGCAACCTGCTCCTTACCGAAGTTGTATTGATTGCCGGGATTATAAATGCCCTGAGTGTTGAAACCTGGTAGGTATGGAGAAGAAACATAAAGACATCACGTTTATTACCCGGCGCATACTGATAGCTGAAGGCATACAGTTTTTGCTCGGCATGTTCCTTTTAGGCGATAACGAGTTTGTGTGGTACTACTACGCGGGTTGGGTTTTGCTTTCGGCGGCTGTTAACCTTGTGCTTATCGTGTTGCTTTTTGTAAAAAGGCCTAATGGTTACTTAGGCTTTGCACTTTCATTGCTGATAGTGCCGCCTTTGTTAGGCTTTATAGCCTTTTTTATGATCATTACCGCTATGGGCGGCATTTGCTAAAACATCACAACCATGCTAAAGAACCAAGCCGATAAAGATAAGCAACTCCTTAAAACTACCGCACGGTGGGTGCTTATCCTGCAGTTCGTGTTTTTTATAGTGGGCATCCTGACACTAACCCTTAATGCCGTTGCCGCTTTTCAATATTTTGAAGTATGGACGGGCGTGGCATCCATTGTTAACCTCCTGCTTATCGTTTTCCTGTTCAGCATACGCCCAAAAAATTATGGCACCTACGTAGTGCAGCTCATTCTGTTTCCTTTTATATTGGGGCTTGGCGGTATGTTTTTAGCATTATGCATCGCCTGGGGAAATGGTTAAGCCTCCACATTCTTCCGCTGCCATACCACCGTATACACAATCGCAATAACCACGGCAAAGGCCGCGAAATAAAACACTGCCGGAATGCGCGCCAGGTTATCGGCATAGTACCACCCGGCTATTGCGGCGCCAAAGCCTATGCCGGCTTCCATAGCCATATAGCCTGTGGCCACGGCCTTGCCGCGGTGCTCGGGGCTGCTGAGTTCTACCATCCAGGCGTTAATGGCCGGCGAAAGTATGCCCTGCGCAATGCCATAAGCCCCCGCGGCTACCATAAAGAGGGTGCGGGTATTTGCATTGCCGGTTACTATTAGCGCTATAAACAGGGCTACCAGGCCGTACTGTAGTACGCGTACACGCCCATAGCGGTCGCTTGCACGGCCTGCCAGAAAGCGCATTAACAGGGAGGTAAGTGTAAGTATCATAAAAAACGAACCTTTGTTTGCAATGCCCAGCGCTTCTGATTTATCCGGTACCAGCGTAAGCATGGCTCCATAAGAGATGCAGATGAGAAGGTTTACAAACGCGGCAGGTAACGACTGTTTTAATATAATGTCGCGGCGGTTTATTTTAAGCAGGTGCGGTCGAAATTTTTCATTGTCTGCCAATGTCTCTTTCATGTTCATGATGATAAGGATGCTGCCCAGTGCCAGTGCCGACGATACATAAAACAGCACATCGATGTCAAAATACAGCACAATGTACCCGCCCAGCGCGGGGCCTAACGCCATACCGGTACTAAAGCACAGCCCGTGTATGCCCAGCGCCTCGCCCCAGCGGTCTTTAGGGGCTATGTCGGCCACATAGGCTGCCGTTGCCGTGGGTTTAAAACCCGTGGAAAACCCGTGTACCAGCCTCAAAAACAAGAACCCCGCCACCGATGTTAGCACAGGGTACAGCAGCCCGCACACCACACACACTATAGATCCTATGGCCATAACCGGCACACGGCCTATGGTATCGGTAAGGCGGCCGCTAAAGGGGCGCGATATACCGGCGGTTAAGGTAAAGAGCGCAATGATAAGCCCTTTATATTCGCCGCCGCCCAGGCTGCTCAGGTAGCTGGGCAACTCGGGTATCAGCATGTTAAAACTGGCCGAGAACAATAACGAACTAAGGCACAGCAGGCCAAACTGCAGGTTGTAAATGGGGTGCGGGGATTTTTTCATAACTGTGCCACAAAGCTACTCTTTTGAGTCGAAAGTTAAAAGTCATCAAGTCGAAAGAAGTGTTCAGTCGCAGTCTCAGTCTCAGTTTACAGTCTCAGTTTACAGTCTCAGTCTGCAGTTGTTAAAGAGTATGAGTGAAGCTAATGCCTACTGCGACTGACCACTGCTTACTTTCCTTGAGCGCAACTAAATTTAAAATCTGAAATTAATTATTAGACTGCTTCGTCGTTCCTCCTCGCAGTGACGAGGCGTGCGAGTGAAGCTAAATCTTAATACTTACTACTCGATACTTAATACTATTTTCACGATTGCAAAATCTCAAGAAACTCTTCCCTTAAAATCTCTCGCGCGCCCAGGCTCTCCAGGTGGTCGTTATGCACCTGGCAGTCGAGCAGGCGGTAGTTTTCACGTTCCAGTTTTTGGGCCAGGGCTATAAAGGCCATTTTACTGGCATTAGGCACTTTGCTAAACATGCTTTCGCCGCAAAATATATGCCCCAGGTCTACGCCATACAGCCCGCCTACCAGTGCGCCGTCCTGCCATACCTCAACCGATTTTGCTATGCCCAGCTCGTGCAGGTGGCAGTAAGCCTTAGTCATGTCGTCGGTTATCCAGGTGCCGTGCTGCCCGTGGCGGGGTATGTCGCGGCAGTGGGCTATTACATCGGCAAAGGCCGTATTCCAGGTTATGGTAAAGCAGTTGCGGTTAATAATGTTGCGCATGCTTTTAGAGACTTTTAGCTCCGGAAAAAAAAGCACCATGCGTTCCGGCGGGCTCCACCATAATATGGGTTCGTCGTCTTCAAACCAGGGGAATATGCCGCTGCGGTAGGCCAGCATAAGCCGCTCAGGGCTAAGGTCGCCCCCTATGGCTACTATGCCTTCCGGCGAACACCGGTGTACGGGTGGAAAATAAAGTTCTCTTGAAAGGAAATACATAAAGCTTCAAAAAGATATCACGCCCAAAATTACTGATTTTAGGTGTATAAGCAGGGAACGCGCTTTCTTTTTAAAAAAATACCTTTTGATGGGTATTTTTTGGTGCCGTATAATGCAATAGATTTGCAGCGTATGACAACAGTGTAGTTTTTTCTTTTTAGTATTTTCTTTTTATTATTATGTTAGTTAAGCACCAAGCCCCGTTCCCCCAGGCGGGGCTTGTTTGTTTTAGCAGCAGGGTAAAAAGCAAAAACCCCTACTGATTTTTATCAGTAGGGGTTTTTATAAATTATAATTTTCAGTTTAGATTTTACGAGTGAAGCTCAATCAAAAATCTGCAATCAAAAATCTTAAATTAGTAACGGTAGTACTCCGGCTTATACGGCCCTTCAACCGCTACGCCTATGTAAGCAGCCTGGCCTTCGTTAAGCACTTCAAGCTCTACACCCAGCTTGGCAAGGTGCAGCGAAGCCACTTTTTCGTCAAGGTGCTTAGGCAGCATATAAACCTCGTTGCCATAAGCAGCGGCATTTGTCCACAGTTCAATTTGGGCAAGCGTTTGGTTTGTAAACGAGTTGCTCATTACAAAGCTTGGGTGTCCGGTGGCACAGCCCAGGTTTACAAGGCGGCCTTCGGCAAGTATAAGTATGTCTTTACCGTTTATGGTATATTTATCTACCTGTGGCTTTATCTCTATTTTGCTCGCGCCATGGTTGCCGTTTAGCCAGGCCATGTCTATTTCGTTATCAAAGTGGCCTATGTTGCACACTACGGTTTTGTCTTTCATTTGCTCAAAGTGGCGGCCTACTACTATATCCTTATTACCTGTAGTGGTAATGATGATGTCGGCAGTAGCAATAACGGTATCCAGTTTTTTAACCTCAAAACCGTCCATGGCAGCCTGTAGCGCGCATATAGGGTCAATTTCGGTAACAGTAACTATAGAGCCCGCCCCACGGAACGATGCCGCGGTACCTTTGCCCACGTCGCCATAACCGCATACAATAACGCGCTTACCGGCCAGCATAAGGTCGGTAGCACGGCGCACCGCGTCTACAGCGCTCTCTTTACAGCCGTATTTATTATCAAACTTAGATTTTGTAACACTGTCGTTTACGTTAATGGCCGGCATTACAAGCGTGCCGTTTTTCATACGCTCATACAGGCGGTGCACGCCGGTAGTGGTTTCTTCGCTAAGTCCCTTAATGCCTGCGGCAAGCTCCGGGTAGCGGTCAAATACCATATTGGTAAGGTCGCCACCGTCGTCAAGTATCATGTTAAGCGGCTGGCGGTCTTCGCCAAACCAAAGCGTTTGCTCTATACACCAGTCAAACTCCTCTTCGTTCATGCCCTTCCAGGCAAACACCGGTATACCTGCGGCGGCTATAGCGGCAGCGGCATGGTCCTGGGTAGAAAATATGTTGCACGAGCTCCAGGTAACCTCGGCGCCCAGGGCTTTAAGGGTTTCTATAAGCACGGCGGTTTGGATGGTCATGTGCAGGCAGCCTGCTATACGCGCGCCCTTAAGCGGCTGGCTCGCGCCATATTCTTTGCGCAGTGCCATAAGACCCGGCATTTCGGCTTCTGCAAGCTCTATTTCTTTTCTTCCCCATTCCGCAAGCGAAATGTCCTTTACCTTATAAGCCACATACGGCAGTGTTGATGTACTCATGCTTAAATTATTGTATATTTGTATTAGTAAAACTTGTGCAAAGGTAATAAATACTTATTAATTTCTGCTTCAACAATTATTAAATGCCTTTATATAAATCGCTTACCATAGATGCCGACACCCGGTTGCTCGTGTGGAAAAACACAGAGTCCCTGGAGGAACTGTACAGCACGGTAAACCTTAAGGATGTGTGCGTGCACAAACTGGAGAAAATGAAGAGCGAGCAGCACCAAAAAGGCTTTTTGGGCGTGCGCAAGCTCATGCAGCATATAGGGTATACTGATTTTGACCTGTTTTATGACGCTAATGGCAAGCCGCATTTAAAAGACGGCAAAAACATATCGATAACCCACTCCTATGCCTACAGCGCCATACTGGTAAGCAGCAGGCAGGCAGGCATAGATATGGAAATGCAGCGCGAAAAAATAATTACCATATCGGGCAAATTCCTCGATAAAGAGTTTGCATTTCTTGATGCTGCCAATGCCGAATATATGCGGATGCTTACCGTACTGTGGGGCGTAAAAGAATCGGTATATAAAATGGTGTCGCGCAAGGGGCTTAGCTTTAAGCGCGATGTAGAGGTGTTTCCTTTTGACCTGGGCAGCGGCCGTGGCGAAACCGCCTTTTCTTTTGAAGACGCGCAGGCGCGCATACCCTTTCACTTTTTAGAAATGGAAGGCTTTACCCTGGTATACTGCCTGGGGCTGTAATTTTTAACCATTATTTAATGCACGACCTATTCGATTTTTTATTCAGGCAATATAAAGATTATACATTTGCGCAGGTTTTATTAGAAAGCATAGGCGTTATTACAGGTATTATAAGCGTGTGGTATAGTAAAAATAATAATATATTACTGTATCCGGCGGCCATAGTAAGTTCGGTAGTATACATCTGGCTACTATATGACTGGCAGCTCTATGGCGATTTAATTATTACTATCTATTATTTTTATATGGGAATATACGGATGGATATTATGGGGTAAACGATATGGAAATAGCAACGAAACTCTAAAAATCACTAAAAATTCGTATAAGGATTATTTAAAATCGTTATTTATTTTTATAATTTCTATTATATTTGTCTCAGTAATTTATATCGTTTATAACAAGTTTGACCGGTGGTGGGCCTATGCCGACATCGTAATGACAGGGTTGCTGTTTGTGGGGACATGGCAACTGGCTAAAAGAAAGCTCGAAAACTGGCTTTTTTTAATAGCAGGCGATATTATTGCTATTCCGCTTTTTTACCTTAAGGGCTATACCCTTACAAGTATTTTAAACTTATTTTTAACAGTAATTGCCATTTATGGCTATTTAGCATGGAAGAAAACTTTACCCGCCAGAGAGTAAATACGGTAGCTTTTACCGTATACGCTCAAAAAGACAGCAAACCTACAGCTGCCCGATTAAATGAAGAACCTTTTTCGCAGGAAAAAGATAACCGCAAAATAAACTTTAAGGCTAAAGACATAGAGGCCGTAAGCACCCCTAAACCGTCTGACCTTGCCATTGTTATAGCACCGGAAGACGACCAGGCCGCAAACGAGCTGGCCGATAAGCTACGGCAAAACGGCAACCCACGCATACGGGTTACCGATGGGTATGACGATGTTTTCGCAAAAATATCGCAAATAGCCTCAGAGCTGGAAAAAGCCATAGACCTGGGCCTTACCATAGCCGATTTTATACAGGTATACCGCAAGGGCATCCCTATGGAAAAGGTAGAAAACCATGTAAAAATATTTAGCGACGGCATTATAAAAATAAACCTGGACAGGCCTGCTGTTATAGGCGACGGCCTTACATTGCTGCAAAAAGAAGAAGCGCTTAACCTTGCTGCTTATTTTGACAGCAAAGCAAATAATTATAAACTTAAAAAGTTTGTACCGGCATCGGGCGCGGCAACAAGGATGTTTAAATTCCTTCACGACTTTATTGGCGGCTACAACCCTGAAACAGAAACCATAAACGGCTATGTAAACCGTGTTAAAGATAATTCGCTGCAGGTGTTTTTATTAGGCCTGGAGCGTTTTCCGTTTTATGACGCTATAATAGCTGAATCTGACAAAAAAATAAAATGGGCCGATAAGGATAATGAGAACGTGCGTGAAGACGAGCGTAACTACAGCTTTATTAAAACCATGATGGACCCTGAGCATTTTGACTATGCCAATAAGCCAAAGGGTATACTGCCGTTTCATAGTTACGACGGTAAAAGCGTAACGCCCGTGCACGAGCACCTTAAAGAGGCCGTGGCTTACGCGGCATCTAAGGGCGAAACCCACGTGCACTTTACCATATCCGAAGACCACCTTAACGGGTTTTTAGACGCTATAAACGATGCCCGCGCAATGGTAGAGGCAGAGAGCGGCGTTAAAATACACTTTAACTTTACCTACCAGCACCAGGAAACCGATACCCTGGCGGTAGATATGGACAACAAGCCGTTTCGCGATGAAAAGGGCAAGATACTCTTCCGCCCCGGGGGTCACGGCGCGCTTATAGAAAACCTTAACCGCCTTGATGCCGACATTGTGTTTATTAAAAATATAGACAACGTAAGGCATACCAAGATGGAAACCATAGCTACCTATAAAAAAGCGCTGGCGGGCATTATGATACGGCTGCAGGAAAAAGTATTCCAGTACCTGGAGGATATAGAGAGTGGCAAAATTAATGAGGCCGAACTGGATGAAATAATAAAATTTGCCGAGCAGGAACTGAGCCAGGATATATCGCCTGACTTTGATAAGTTTACGCTTGAAAACAAATACCTCTATGTAAAAGAAATGCTGGACAGGCCCATACGTGTATGCGGCATGGTAAAGAACGAAGGCGAACCCGGTGGCGGCCCGTTCTGGGTAAAAGGCCGCAGGGGCAGGCTTTCGCTGCAAATTGTAGAAAGCTCGCAGATAGACCTTGACAATAAGATACAAAGCCACATATTTAGCCAGAGTACCCACTTTAACCCGGTAGACCTGGTGTGCGGGCTTAAAAACTTTAAAGGCGAAAAGTTTAACCTGCGCGATTATGTAGATGCCACTACAGGCTTTATAGTACAAAAAAACCGCATGGGCAAAGACGTAAAATCATATGAACTGCCCGGCTTATGGAACGGCGCTATGGCAGGCTGGACAACCGTGTTTGTAGAGGTGCCGCTTAAAACCTTTAACCCGGTAAAAACCGTTAACGACCTGCTAAAGCCGGCGCACCAGTTACCGGTATAATACAATGTTTTGGATATAGAAAAATTACTTACGGAACCCGAATACAGGGCGGTGCGCAGCAGCGGCGCCGGTGGGCAAAATGTAAATAAGGTAAGCAGCAAAGTAGTGCTTACCTTTACACTGGCCACCAGCCAGGCGCTGTCTGATGACGAGAAGGCGCTTATTGCGGCAAAGCTGGCCACACGCCTTAACACGCAGGGTCAGATTGTACTGCAATGCGACGAAGACCGCAGCCAACTGCGCAATAAAGGCATTGTAAAGCGCCGGTTTATAAATCTTTTAGAAAATGCGCTTACCGTACAGGCCGAGCGTAAGCCTACTAAAGTGCCACGCGGGGTTATAAAAAAACGCATAGAGAACAAGCGCCGGGCCTCTGAGAAAAAACAATTCAGGAGGAAGCCGGATGTCTAATTATTAGATGTTTATAATCAAACGGTTAACGATAAATGTATAAGGGCTGCCAAATGGCAGCCCTTACTTTTTTTGGGGATTAGCTACACCTGACAAGTTTAAAACTGCGGTATATATATTTAATTAATACTTCCTAAAAGCGTACCCACGGCAAAGTCGCTCTGGCTGCAGCCATCGGTACCAAAAAGGCCGTCGCTGCCTTTGCAGGCAGGGTAGTTCCAGAACGCCCTGTCGCGGTACAGCGGCCCCTTGCCGGGGCTGCCCCAGTTGCCGTTAAAGTTAAACTCTGATTTCTGGCAGCTCATGGCCTGCAGGTTGTTCCAGGTGCTGGCTTCATCGCTGGCATCGGCCGGGTTGCGGTAGTCGCCATAATAGGTACACGCGTAGCCTATAAAGCTTACGGTATTTTTAAAGTGGTACATACCGTGCGCAAATTTACCCACAAAGGCATTAATGCGGGTACCCTGCGCTACATTGCGCCAGTCTTTAGTATACCAGCCGGCGTGCTGAAAATAAGTAACCGTAAGTATTTTGCTGGTCGATTTTTTAAACTGTACCACAATGTGCTCCAGGTCATAATCGTGGCTGCCCTGCCCTGCAGAGCATGGCTCCTGGCGCTTGTATACAAACCAGTACTCTACAAAAGCCTTATCGGCATCGGTAGGGTGGTTTTGCACATCATAATAAGTAGGAAAGTTAAGGCTTTGTGGCGCTGTGGCATTAGTAAGCTGCAAGGTGCCGTTGCACACTATGCTGGCGGGGTTAGTGCTGGCCCATATATCTTCTACAGATGTAGGGTAATCGGGCGCGGCACGGTCAAATTTTACCAGCGGGGCAAAGGCGGCGGCATAGCTTGCGGCGGTGCTGCCGGTAACCTTTGTAGGGCTTTCGGTACAGTTGCAGTTTAAGAATGGGTTAGTATTAGTTACGGCTGCTTCACGGGCCGTGCTTTTGTTATGAATGCTGTCGCTGCCGTCTTCAAGCGAAGGTGCAGAACATGCCGCGAAGAGCAGTATGCCCGTAACGGCAACTGCTGAAAAGAATTTTGTTTTCATTCCTGAGAGGTTTCTGTTGTTGTTAACTAATGTGTTTAGAGTGCAGCTGTACAACTATTTTAAGGATCGCGACCATTGCAAAGTACCGCAATGCATTTTACAAAGTTGGTTTACAAACCGTTTAAAAATAGTAAGCCAATGTTTAACCAATTGTTAGGTTTGTTTCCTCATGGTTAGCAAAGGGTTGCGGTAGTTACCGTTTGGTTTAACATAGGTATTTAGTGGTTAAAAAGTGATTTTTTGAATTGTCGATTTTCAGGAAGACGGAGAGATGATAGACGTAAGATAATAGATGATATGGCTTGAGAAGATAGAGAGATGAGAGACATAAGATAATAGATGATATGGTTTGAGAAGATAGAGAGATGAGAGACATAAGATAATAGATGGTATGGTTAATTTTCAGGGGGAACACAAAGCTTTAAGAGTAGTATTGTCATCTAACAGCACACAAAGCTTTGTACCCTTCCGCCGCAGGCGGTTTCCCTTGTGGCCCTGTGGTAAAATTTCTCCGGTAATTTCTTTAGGCGTTGTTGAAATACCCAACCTCCAAATCTATTATCTTCCGTCTATCATCTCTCCGTCTTTTTAAAAAATCCACTTCAAAATCTATTATCTCCCGTCTCTCATCTCCCCGTCTTTTCAAAAAATCTAAAATCTGAATTTCAAAATCTAAAATTATTCTTTACATTTGCCCCGTCTCAAAGGGGTGCCCTAAACAATCGGGCTGAGATCATACCCAAAGAACCTGGGCGGGTAATGCCGCCAAGGGAATAAAATGGCTACACAGCGGAGTACACGCCGCTACTATGCCAAAAAACAAGTTTAACTATTAACAAAAAAAGAATAATTCCCCCTTTTATTCGTAAAACCATTTACGGATGAGAAAATTATTTGTCAGAGTTGCAAAGTTGCAAAGTTGCAAAGTTGCAAAGTTTCAAACACCCTTCTTCCTGCTATCCGCAGGACTATTTTCACTAACTGCATTTGCGCAGCAGCCCACCACCGGCCAGGACAGCATTAAAAAACTTGATGAGGTACTGGTGCAGGCCGTGCGGGTAAACGCCACCACGCCGGTTACCTTTAGCAACGTTACTAAAGAGGAGCTTGCCCCGCGCAACCTGGGGCAGGACATTCCTGTATTATTAAACTACCTGCCCAGCGTGGTTACCACTACCGATGCCGGTAACGGCATAGGCTACACCGGTATACGGGTGCGTGGCGCCGATGCCAGCCGCATAAACGTAACCCTTAACGGCATACCGTATAACGATGCCGAATCGCATGGTTCGTTTTGGGTAAACATGGGCGACTTTGCCTCAAGTGCCGAGAACATTCAGTTGCAGCGCGGCGTGGGCACCAGCACAAACGGCGCTGGGGCCTTTGGCGCCAGTCTTAACGTGCTTACCGATGCCTTTAAAAAAGAAGCCGGCGGCGAAATCAGCAACTCGTTTGGCAGCTACAATTCGCGCAAGCATACTGTTAAGTTCAGCAGCGGGTTAATAAACAACCGTTTTGAAGTGGCCGGAAGGTTATCAAATATTGAGAGCGACGGCTATGTAGACCGGGCTTCCACCAGCCTTAAATCGTACTTTTTGCAGGGTACCTACGTGGGCGAAACCACGCTTATAAAGGCCATTGCCTTTGGCGGAAGCGAAAAAACCTACCAGGCCTGGAACGGTATTGATGCCGCTACAATGGCCGGTAACCGCAAGTACAACTACTCAGGTTATTATACCGATGAGGCAGGTAACGAGCGTTTTTATGACAATGAAACCGACAACTACTGGCAGGACCAGTACCAGCTGCACTGGAACGAAAAGTGGGGTGCCAACTGGAGTACTAACCTGGCCGGTTTTTATACCAAAGGGAAGGGCTATTACGAAAATTACCGCGACGATGCCGAACTTCCCGCTTATGGCATACAGCCGTTAACACTGGGTGGCGAAACCATAGGCATATCAGACGTTATTACCCAAAAATGGCTGGACAACGATTTTTATGGTACCACATTCTCTGCGGCCTATACAAAAACCGGTTTTAACTTTGTGCTGGGGGGCGGTGCCAATAAATATGAGGGCGCGCATTTTGGCAAGGCCATCTGGTCGCAATATTCAGGCCCGGTGCGTCCGGACGATTTGTATTACGACAACAGCGCTTCTAAAACCGACTTTAATGTATTCGCAAAGGCAAATTACGCCATTGGCAGCAGCCTGAGCCTTTACGGCGATTTGCAGTACCGCCGTGTGCATTATAAAGCCGATAACGTAACCGAAGATAATGAGTACGTTATCCCTGCGGATGACACGTTCAACTTTTTTAACCCAAAAGCGGGTATTACCTATACTATTGATACCGAATACAGTGTTTACTTTAGCTACGGGCGCGGCAACAAAGAACCCCGCCGCAGCGATTATGAAAGCGGCAGCGTAAAACCGGAGTCGCTTAATGATTTTGAGTTGGGCTGGAGGTACAAAAAAGGCAGCAACAGCATTAGCTTTAACGGCTACTACATGCGCTACAAAGACCAACTGGTGCTTACCGGCGCCATTAACGATGTGGGCAGCCCCATATATGCAAACAGCGGCGACAGCTACCGCGCGGGTATTGAGGCCGAGGCTACCATTATGGCGGCTAAATTCCTTACCATACGCCCTAACATAGCAATAAGCAGCAACAAGAACCTCGACTTTTTTAACGAAACGGAAGATGGGCCTGTTAATGTGGGCGATACCCAGATTGCCTTTTCACCATCGGTAATCGCGGCAAACCAGCTTATATTTACCCCGTTTAAAAACTTTCAGGCCGCGCTGCTTTCTAAATATGTGGGCGAGCAGTATATGGATAACCTGGAGAGCGGCAATGCTAAGCTGGAAAGCTATTTTATAAACGACATCAACCTTAGCTATGAGTTTAAAAACGTGTCGGTATTTAAATCGATTGTTGTAAGCGGATTGATAAACAACATCACCAATAAAAAATATATTTCAAACGGGTATATGTATGGCGACCCCTACTACTACCCGCAGGCCACCCGCAACTTTTTAGCGGGGGCAACGTTGAAGTTTTAAGGAAGCTACTGAGCAGCTTAAAAAAATCCTGCTTTGGTAACAAGGCAGGATTTTTTTGTGAGGATTTTTTTGCAAAGGTCCACAAGGGAGGCACAAAGATTCGCAAAGTTTTCATGTCGATTTTTCAGGGCACTCATTCCCCTCCTTCGGAGGGGTGCCCGTTGCGTGGGGTGGTCTCCATTAATTTTAGTAAAACCACCCCGGCTTTCAGCCACCCCTCCGAAGGAGGGGAATCAGCTACACTCGGATGTTTTGAGTGCCGATACGTATTGCCGTACTGTACCCGTCCGTTGGCTCCCCTCTCCTTCGGAGAGGGGTTGGGGGTGAGGTCTGTAAATTAAAATTTTTCCCCATCTTTGTATCGCTACACAACAAACTATGAAATTACCACTACTCGCCGCCGCGCTCCTCATTACCCTCTTTGGCTACAGCCAAAAAACCACTAAAAAGAACTACCAGTACATTAACCCGCTCATAGGTACCCAGCGCATGGGGCATACCTATCCCGGGGCTACGGTGCCCTTTGGCAGTGTGCAGCTCAGCCCCGAGACCGATACCATTGCCTACGAACTCAATAAAAAATACAACGGCAAGGTATATGAATACTGCGCCGGTTACCAGTATAAAGACAAAACCATTGTAGGCTTTAGCCATACGCACTTTAGCGGTACAGGGCATTCTGACCTGGGTGATTTCCTGCTGATGCCTACCACGGGGCCACTACAGCTCAATCCCGGCACGGCGGATAAACCGGGCAGTGGGTACCGGTCGGCCTACTCGCATGCGAATGAATTGGCGTATGCCAGTTACTATAAAGTAAAGCTGGACGACCACAACATAACCGCCGAGCTTACCACCACCCAGCGTGTGGGCTTTCACCGATACACCTTCGCGAAAGCTGAAACGGCGCACATTATAGCCGACTTTATGTACGGTATTTACAACCATGAAAATAAGAATGTGTGGACGTTCGTCCGCGTAGAGAACGACACATTAATTACAGGATATAGGCAAACCCGCGGCTGGGCACGTACGCGTACAGTATATTTTGCCATGGCATTCAGCAAAGCGCCCAAGAACTACGGTGCGCAAACCTACGACACCGATAACATCTATAACGGCTTCTGGCGACGGTTTGACCAGACGAAAAACTTCCCGGAGCAGGCGGCGCAAAACCTGAGGATGTATTTTGATTTTGATGTGGCGGCAGGGGAGCAGGTACAGGTAAAATTCGCGCTGTCTCCCGTGAGTACGGAAGGGGCTTTGGCAAACATGCAAAAGGAGATTCCCCATTGGGATTTTGATAAGACAAAAGCCGAAGGCCAGCAGCTGTGGGAAAAAGAGCTCGACAAGATAAAAGTAGAGACTATTACCGAAGGCGATAAAACCAACTTTTATACCGCCATGTACCACGCCTTCATCAACCCTACGGTATATATGGATGCCGATGGCCGCTACAAGGGACTTGACCAGAACATTCACACGGCAGAGGGCTTTACAAACTATACTACCTTTTCACTTTGGGACACCTACCGGGCGCTACACCCGCTGTTTAATGTTATCCAGCCCAAACGCAATGCCGATATGATAAACAGTATGCTGGCACATTACGACCAGAGCGTGCACCATGCCTTGCCGGTATGGAGCCATTATGCCAATGAAAACTGGTGCATGATAGGGTATCACGCGGTATCGGTAATTGCCGACGCGGTGGCTAAGGGCAACACGGGCTTTGATACGAAAAAAGCACTGGAGGCGTGCATACGTTCGTCGACCCTTGATTATTATGATGGGCTAAAATACTACCAAAAACTGGGTTACGTGCCTGAAGACAAGAGTGGGGCGTCGGTATCTAAAACGCTTGAATATGCCTATGACGACTGGTGTATTGCCCAGATGGCTAAAAAGCTGGGTGAAACAAATACTTTTATTAAATACAGCACCCGTGCCGAAAACTTTAAGAACGTTTGGGACAAAGGCTCCGGTTTTATGCGGGCAAAGTTGGCCGACGGTACGTTTATTAAAGATTTTGACCCTCTCGAAACATCTCAGGCCGGGTACATAGAGGGCAATGCGTGGAACTACAGCCTTTATGTGCCGCAAAACCCGAAAGCGTTAATAGCGCTGAACGGCGGTAAAGAAAAATTTACGCAGCACCTTGATTCACTCTTTAAAATGCAGCTGCCTGATAAGTATTTTGAGCATACCGAAGACATTACCCGCGATGGCATTATAGGCAACTATGTGCACGGCAACGAGCCCAGCCACCACGTGGCTTATTTATACAACTGGGTGGGCCAGCCCCACAAAACCCAGCAGCGCGTGCGCATGATACTCAACGCCATGTACAAACCCACCCCCGACGGCCTGGGCGGTAATGATGATGCCGGACAGATGAGCGCGTGGTACATCTTTAGCAGCCTTGGGTTATATCCTGTAGCGCCGGGTAGTGATGCGTATGAATTGGGAAGCCCATTGGTTAAAGAAGCGGTGCTGAAATTAGAGAACGGCAAAGCCTTTACCATTACCGCAAAAAACCAGAGCGTCAAGAACGTTTACGTGCAAAAAGTGGAACTGAACGGTAAGATTTTAAACGGTACTACCATAAAGCACAGCGATATTATGAATGGTGGTACGCTGGTGTTTTTTATGAGCGCAAGGCACTGAGTTGGTAAGTAGCTTAGGCGCTGAGGTTCTAGTACCTAAGGATCTTAGCGCCTAAGTGCCTCATATTAATTATACACCCTGATAATATTCTGGCTTACCACCACTACCCTGTAGGGCTTTAACGGAAACTCTACAGGTGTGGTGGCCTGGCCGGTAAACAGGCTGTACTCTACTTCGTCACACGGGCATACAGCATTTACGCCGTTTATGGTAAGGCTAGAGCAGTTGCTTAGTTCCTGGTTAGGGCAGCTGGCTTCCCAGGCAGAATATCCGCTGCCGGTATTCATTACAATAACCCCGTTTATGCCTATGCCGGCCACGGTTATTTTTTTGGCATTACCGGTATACAGCAGGTCGGTATACAGGGGCAGGCTCATGTCTATATCAATGCTAAAGTTATAGTTAGGCAGGTAGCGCGTAGTGTAGCGGTAATCGTCGCCGCTGCAGGCAAAAAGCAAGGGCAGCAGTAAAACAAAACAGAGTATTTTTTTCATGGCAATTTAAAAAGGGATGTAAAAATTATGATACAAATTTAATTTAATTAACTTTGGGGTACTGCAATAGCAGAATAAAAAACAGGTTTAACAAAAATATATTATCTTTGAATAAGGAAATCCCGCGCTGTTGGGATTTTTTCTATTTATATAAACGACGAAGTTATGAGTACAGTATCGTATTACACCGCAGAGGGGTTAAAAAAATTGAGGGATGAGCTGGACCAGCTAAAAAGCATAGAACGCCCTAAAGCCAGCGCGGCCATAGCCGAGGCAAGGGATAAGGGCGACCTTTCGGAAAATGCCGAGTATGACGCCGCAAAAGAGGCACAGGGCCTGCTGGAGCTTAAAATATCTAAAATGGAAGAAACGGTATCTAACGCCCGCCTTATAGACGAGTCGCAGTTAGACCTTACTAAAGCGCTTGTGCTAAGCACTGTAAAAATAAAAAACCAGGCTAACGGCACTACCATGACCTATACCCTGGTGGCGGAAAGCGAAGCCGACCTTAAAACGGGTAAAATATCGGTTACATCGCCCATAGGCAAAGGGCTTTTAGGCAAATCAGTAGGCGAAGTTGCCGAAATAATAGTGCCAAACGGTACCCTTAAGTTTGAAGTGCTTGAAATATCAAGGGCATAATACACGGAAACCATGAGCACTATATTCACTAAAATTATAAACGGCGAAATACCGGCCTACAAAATAGCAGAGGACGGCCGCTACCTGGCATTTTTAGATGTTAACCCTAATGCTAAGGGGCACACGCTGTGCATACCCAAGCAGGAGGTAAACAAGATTTTTGATATGGATGAGGAACATTACCTGGGCCTGATGCAGTTTAGCCGCAGGGTAGCCATAGCACTGGAGAAAGCGGTGCCGTGCAAACGGGTGGGTGTTGCCGTAGTAGGTTTAGAGGTGCCGCATGTACATGTGCACCTAATTCCGCTAAATAACATGGATGAAATGCGCTTTACCGATAAGGTAACATTATCAAAAGATGAATTTGAAGCCCTTGCTAAACAAATAAATGCAAATTTATAGCCAGAATTGTGGTAAAACAGTAAAAAGCTGGTTTAACCGGCTTTTTTATTTGCTTTTGCCCAGAAAATATATAGATTTGCGGTAAATATTACTAACCATTTTTTAAATTCAAACTAACCATGAAAAAATTATTAGGCCTTGCTATGGCCGCAGCACTGCTTATGTCGTGTTCAGATGACGACAAAGGATCTTCAGTAGACATGTCTAAACTTACAGCCGGCAAGTGGTACTACAGCAGTTCAAAAACTGTAGCTGCAGGACAGGAACTTTCAAATGAAGTGTATGACAATGAATGTGCTACAAAAAAAGATTACGTTACTTTTGCAGCCGGAGTGTATACTGATGTGTACCATTACAGTAATTGCGAAATGGATTCAGATGCAGGTACGTATACTGTAAACGGAAATACAGTTACTACTGTTCTTGACGGTACTACTGATGTTTCTACTGTAGAAACACTTGATTCAAGCACGCTTGTTTTAAAGTATGATGAAACATTAAACGGTGTTACCTTTACAACTACTGAAACGTTTAAATCTAACTAGTACGTTTTTAAAAATTTACGAAAAGGGCAAAGCTGTTTAGTTTTGCCCTTTTTTACTTTACACCTTATCCATGCTTACCTGCATGGTAGTACCCTTGCCCAGTTCGCTGTGGGCTACTTTAATGCGGCCTTTGTGGTACTCTACCACTATACGCTTGGTAAGCGATAAGCCCAGGCCCCAGCCGCGCCGCTTGGTGGTAAACCCGGGTTCAAACACCTTACGGAACTGTGCCTTGGGTATGCCCTTGCCGGTATCGGTAACTTTTATTTTTACATATTTTTCGCGCTCTTCTATGCTTACGTCAAGGCTGCCTTTGCCCTTCATGGCGTCTATGGCGTTTTTTACCAGGTTCTCTATGGTCCAGCTGTGCAGCTCGGGGTTTAGCAGTACCGGTATGGCATGATTAGGCGCGCTAAAGCTAAAGGCCACCTGTTTGCTCGCCCTGCTTTTAAGGTACTCAAACGAGCGCTCGGTCTCGGCCACAATGTCGCACTCTTCCAGCAGTGGCTCGCTGCCTATTTTGCTAAAGCGGTCGGCTATGGTTTGCAGGCGCAGCACATCCTTTTCTATTTCGCTTACGGTGGTTTCATCCACATCATCGGCGCGCATTATTTCTATCCACCCTAATAATGATGATAACGGCGTGCCTATCTGGTGTGCGGTTTCTTTAGCCATACCGGCCCACAGGCGGTTTTGGGCGCCTGCCTTTGTAGCCCGGTAAAAGTTATAAATAACCGCGCCAAACAGCAGTATTATAATAGCCAGTGCAAAGGGGTAATACTTAAGAATCTCAAGCAGAAAAGAGTTGCCGTAATAAGCATACTGAAATTCGCCCGGCAGGTACTCTATGGCCAGCTTATTTTCGCCCGATTTAAGTTCCTCCAGCAGCTTGTAGGCCTGTACCGAGTCTTTCATTACACGGTCGTCTACATTGCGCCACGAACTTATTTTGCCTTTACTGTCGGTAAGTATTATGGGTATGGTGGTGTTGTTGTTTATAATGGTGCTAAGTGCTACAAGCGCCTTGCCGTCGGCTTCGGGCAGCGATTCGGTAGCATTTGCCCAAAGTTCCATCTTGGTGCGCTCCTCCTCTTTAAATATCTGGAACAAATAGTAGGTGTTCCAGATGATGAAAACCACTGTTAAAAATGAACCGGCTATAATAATCCAACGGGTTAAAGCCCGCTTATCGGTAATTTGCATACAACGTTATTTACGCCTTAAAGATAGTAAAAGTATGGCTGCTATAAGGCAGGCTTCCATAACGCCCATAACGCCCCGCTTATTTTATTAACAACTGCGTTAAATACTACAACGCTTTAGTTAGAAAAAGTATCTTTGCTTAAATACAAATATAATTTGATGCTTACCATAGACCCGAAAGAAACCCCTACGCCCAGGCTGCACGGTTATTTGCAGAGTGCGGTAGGGCCCAGGCCCATAGCGCTTGCCAGTACGGTAGATAAGGATGGCGTGCCTAACCTCTCGCCCTTCAGTTTTTTTAACCTGTTCAGTACTAACCCGCCCATACTCATTTTTTCGCCGTCGCGAAGGGTGCGGGACAACACGGTAAAGCACACGCTGCTTAATGCAGAGCTGAACCGAGAGGTGGTTATTAACGTAGTAAATTTTGATATGGTAGAACAAGCCTCGCTAAGCAGTACCGAGTATGCCGCGGGGGTTAACGAGTTTGAAAAGGCCGGCTTTACTATGCTGCCCAGCGATGTTGTAGCCCCGCCGCGTGTGGCTGAAGCGCCCGTACAGTTTGAGTGCCGGGTTAACCAGATTATTTCGCTGGGGGACGAAGGAGGTGCCGGTAACCTTATATTGTGCGAGGTGCTTAAAATGCACATAGACGAGAGTATACTCGACGAAAACGGGGTGATAGACCAGTATAAGATAGACCTGGTTTCAAGGTTAGGCGGAAACTGGTACTCGCGTTCGCGCGATGGGCTTTTTGAAGTAGAAAAACCGCTTACTACTTTAGGCATAGGTGTAGATGCCATCCCCTCATATATAAAGCAAGGCCCTGTTTTTAACGGGAATGATTTGGGCAAGTTGGGCAATACCCAAACCTTGCCTACCCAGGAAGAAATTGCTATATTTGTAGAAGGGAGCTTTGAGGCAAAGGCACTTTTAAGTGGTGATGACGAGGAGAAAAAGCTGCGCCGTGCCAAGGAATACCTTGACGATAATGAGGTGGCTACCGCATGGAAGCTGCTGCTGGCAAAAAAAGATTTTTAAATAGTAAATAGTAACGATTGCTGCCTGTAGGGCAGAAAAAACAAAACAAAATTATGGAAGTTTCAGGAAGGATCAGGATGATTGACGAAACCAAGGCTTTTGGGGCAAACGGTTTCAGGAAAAGGGAATTGGTAGTTACTACCGATGAGCAGTACCCGCAGCACATAATGATAGAGTTTACACAGGACAAATGCGACCTGCTAAACAACTACCAGGTGGGCGAGCCCGTAAAAGTTTCGATAAACCTTAGGGGCCGTGAGTGGGTTAACCCGCAGGGCGAAACAAAATATTTTAACGCCATACAGGGGTGGAGGATAGAAAAAGGCGGCGATGCCCCGCAGCAGGGTTACCAGCAGCCACAACAAGGCTACCAGCAACAGCCACAGCAGGGGTACCAACAGCCGCAACAGGGCTATGGCCAGCCTCAGCAAAACTACGGCCAGGCACCGCAGCAAAATTACAGCCAGCAGCCTAACGCGCCTAAAGACGCTTTTGAGCCGGCTAACAACTATAAGGAAGAAGACCACGACGATTTGCCGTTCTAAATCTTCTAATTCAGTATTCAAAAGGTCCCGGGATTTTGCCCCGGGATTTTTTTATGGATAGGGGCAGTAGTATTTTAACCGAAAAAACGCTGCCGGGTATGCCTCACATTCCGTTTTTATTTACATTTGTAACCTGATTATAACACACTTATTAATTTAAAAAATATACACGTATGAATTTCGCAAAAAAACTTTCGCTTATAGCTGCCGCTGCACTGGTATTTGCCGGCTGTAAAGACACCGCTAAAGACGGGAATATAGAAACGAATGACCAGCTGGTTACTGACAGTGCCCAGGTAAAAGAAACCGCTGCCACTACTAAGACTGAAACTACTACCTTTAAAATAGACGGCATGACCTGCCCGATGGGCTGCGCCAAAACCATAGAGCAAAAACTAAGCGACATGGATGGCGTAGAAGATGCCAAAGTAGACTTTGACAGCAAAACCGCTACCATTTCTTTTGACCCGGCCGTGCAAACACCTGAAACCTTTGTACAAACCGTTGAAAAAATTGCCGATGGCGCTTATAAGGTATCTGATGTAAAAACATCGGGAGATAAAGCATTTTTTGATGCAAAAGCCTTTGGCGATAAAGACAAAGGCAAAAAGAAAAAAGCGGCTAAAGCCGACAAAAAAACTACAGCAAAAGAAGGCTGTGCCAAAGATAAAAAAGCAGGCTGCTGCTCAGGCCACGCCGAAGCTAAAAAATCATGCCACGCTGAAGGCGGAAGCATCTGATTTTTTATGATACAGCATTAAAAAAGCAGCCTGATAAGGGCTGCTTTTTTGTTAGGATAAAACTCAACTCAAAATTATTTATTTACTATAAAACTGTCTATAATGGTATCAACCTCAGCCTGTGTGGCATCGGGCTTAAGGGCAAACAGGTGAGAGTACAGAGTCTTGTTGCCTACTTTCGCGTTAAGCACTATATCTTTATCCCTGTCGGCTACAGTCTGCCATTTGGTGCGCACTTTTTTCCAAAGGTCTTTATTTTTAGCCCACCAGTTTTGCGCGATGATACATTTGCTGTCGGCTACTTTTTTGTATTTGTCAAGGCCTTTCTCCTGGGCGAGTACCACATCGTTACCGCTGTCATCGCGCACCAGCTTATCGTTATCCTGCTCGTGAGACCAGCCGTAAGGGGTAATGGCGTGTATGTTGCGGCGTTTTAAAACATTATAATCCTTGCGTATGGTGTGCTCCCTGCGGGGCAGTGGGGCATCGGTAATGTTTGTCCACGATGTTACACCATCTGTATAGGCCCATGTAGCAGTACCCTCATAGCGCGGGCTGTCGTCTACCTGGTACACCTTTTGTGTCCACTGGCCTTTTACATCCTTCGCGTTTAGCTTCTTGTATTTCCAGGTCTGGCCTTTATCATAAGCAAGCAGCTCGGTATTCTCATAAACCCAGTCCTGGCGCCAGTGTTTAACAATATCGTCCGGTCCTTCGCCCACTATAAGCAGGTGCTGAAGTACCAGCTTGTTTGGGGTGTCTTCCAGCAGTTCTACCCACTCCAGGGCATGTTCATGCTTGGTAGGCGACTTTTGATACCCGGCGCTGTCTTTGGCGTACTCAAAGGTTTCGGTAAAATTAAATTCTACTTCATAGCATCCGCACATCGATTTGATGGCCTTAATGTCTTCTTTTTTGTTTCCCTGGCTGCTGGCAGTAAGTGCACATACTAACGCCGTAACCGATAGGAGCATTCTTTTGTTCATCATGTTGTTTTTTATAGGTTCTGATAATCGGGTACAAAAATATTAATTTTATTTAGAACAATTAAAAATAGAAGTTATATTTGCAAAAAATAATTCATAATGCTTCTAAATAAATTCCTGGCCATTGGCTGCACCTTACTTTGCTTTTCCGCATTCGCGCAAGAGCAAAAACAGGACAGCATAAAGCCGGAACCCCTTCAGGAAGTATTTATAACCGCCACACGCACAAACCGCAATCTGCAATCGTTACCGCTGCCCGGCGCCGTTATCGACTCGGCCACCATAATGCGGGCGGGGGTAAACCGCCTCAGCGAAATACTCGCCGAACAAACCGGCCTTGTAACCGTGCCCGACTTTGGCGGCGGCGAAGGCCTACAGATGCAGGGGCTAGATTCGGCCTACACCCTCATACTTATAGACGGCGTACCCCTGGTGGGCCGCAGTGCCGGAACGTTCGACCTTAGCCGTATAACAGTGGGCAACATAGAGCGCATCGAAATTGTAAAAGGCGCGTCGTCATCATTATACGGCTCAGAGGCGCTGGCCGGGGTAATAAACATCATTACAAAAAAGCCCAAAAAAGAGGGTATTAACGGATCAGTTTCTTACCGCTATGGCGCGTTTGATACGCACGACCTTAACGCAACCGTAAATTTTAAAAAGAATAAATTTTACGGAACCGTTTTTGCCAATCATTTTGCGACTAATGGCTATGACCTTGATAAAAGAGACGATTTAAAAACGGTAGAAGCCTATAACAATACCACAATACAGCCCAAAGTATATTACGATTTTACCAATAACCTAAAGCTTATAACATCAGTGCGCCTCTATAACCAGAAGCAGGATTACAACTCCAGTATTGATAATATTTTTTATACCGGCGGCGGCGAGATTGATGAAATAAACGCCCAGCTAAGGCTCGACCAAAAGTGGAGCAGCCGCTTTAGGGCAGAATATGAGCTGTATGCTACAAACTACCAAACCAGCCAGTTTCTTGAAGACCCGGCGGGCAATACCTACGAAGAGGGCAGTACATTTTATGACCAATGGCTGCTGCGCCCTGAGCTGCGCGGTATGCTTAACCTGGGCAAAGGACTGCTTACCACCGGTGTGGGCATGAATTATGAAACGCTAAACCGCTCTTATTTTGAAAACCTGGCAATATTTAACAGCCAGTATGTGTATACCCAATACGACTACAACCCTACCGATAAGCTGAATATACTTGCAGGCGCCCGGTTTGATAACCACAACCAGTACAGTTCGCAGCTTAGCCCTAAGCTTGCGGTACGGTATGACCTTACTGATAGCTTTTCGCTAAAAACCTCTATGGGGTATGGCTATAAGGCGCCCGATTTCCGGCAGTTGTATTTTGACTTTAACAACGCGGCGGTGGGCTATACCGTGCTGGGCTATAATGTAGCCGAGTCAATCCTCTCCCAGATGGAGGCAAATGGCCAGATACAACGCGAACCGGGCATCGATTTCGTCAAGCCGCTAAAAGCCGAAAGTTCTATTAATTATAATTTTGGCGCAAACTACAAAAAAGGGAAATTTAGTGTTGATGCAAACCTTTTTTATAACACTATTACAAACCTGATAGATACCAGGGTGGTAGCCCGAAAATTAAATGCTGAAGGCACACAGAACAACAGCATTTTTAGTTATCGTAATATAAGTAAGGTACAAACCTATGGCCTAGAGAGTAATGCTACTTACAAGTTTACCGATAATTTCAGTGCCACGGCAGGCTACCAGTACCTTATAGCAAAAAACCCTACCACAATTGACGAAATAAAAAATGGTGGCGCAGCAGGCATAATACGCGACCCAAATACAAATCAAACCATAAGGATAAAGACATCAGATTATTTTGGCCTGCCTAACCGTTCGCGCCATACGGCAAACCTAAAAATTTACTATACGGTGCCTGAGTGGAAAACCGATATAACACTGCGTGTAATTTACCGCAGTAAATACGGCCTGAACGATAAAAATGGCAACGGAATTATAGATAACTACGACGATTTTGTTGAAGGTTATACGTTAACAAACCTTTCTGTGGGCCAGCCGGTGCTTAAGAAATTTTATATACAGGCAGGGGCCAATAACCTTTTTGACTTTACCAATGCCGCCCAGGTAAGCAACATACCGGGAAGGCAGTGGTTTGCAAAACTGCAATACAACTTTTAATAATTAAATACCATCATAACTATGAATAAGTACTTTATAACCGCGTTTTTAGCCCTGTCATCGCTTGTATTTACATCATGCGGCAATGACGACGACAATACTTTAAATCAACAACCTGTAAGCGTAGAAACCCAAACTTTTAGCAACCTGTTTGCTAACCAGACGGGCGGCCAGGGCGAGGCTCCGGGGGGTACATATACAAAATTTAGCTTTAGCCAAAATGCCGTAGTTACGGGAGACGACTGGGATGTGGCTTTTCGCGGTACCACAATACTGGTAAACGGGGGCGCACCACTGGCAACAGATGAGCCTGCACGCACCGGCCTGGGCGCGGTAGCCATCCTTAGCGGCGTGTTGTTTAATGAAGTGGGTGCCATACCTGCGGCGAGCATGTTTGTGCAGGACAGTGCCAGTGCTTATGCCATACCCACCGGCAGCGGAAACGGCTGGTACAGCTATAATTCAGAGACACACATTATTACTGCAATGGCAGGCAAAGTATTTGTAGTAAAAACGCATGACGGCAAGTATGCCAAAATGGAGATACTTAGCTACTACAAAGATGCCCCGGCAAACCCTACCCAGGAAACAGAAACCCGTTATTACAAGTTCAACTTTGCCTACCAGCCGGATGGCACTACGTTTTAAAAGTAGACCTAACCCGAATGTAACCATTACAGATTAGCCATAATTTTATAGTATTGTTACCCAGCTATACCCGTTATCGGCTCCCCTCTCCTTTGGAGAGGGGATGGGGGTGAGGTTCAAGCACCCTACATCTCCATCAGCAACCGCTCAAACTCCTCGTCATCATTAATTTCCATTTTCTTTTTGATGCGGTACTTTTTGGTAATCGCGCTTTCATGGCTTATTTGCAGTAGCGAAGCTATCTCTTTGTTGCTGAGGTTCAGCTTGAGCAGCGAGCAAAATTCGACATCATTTTTAGTGAGCTTGCTAAAGCGCATTTGCAGTGAGGTGCCAAACTCCGGGTGCACGTGGTTAAACCGGGTTTCAAACTGTTTCCAGTAATCTTCCTGTTTGGCCAGCAGTTGCAGTTCCTTTTTCATGTCGGCAATTTTCACTATTTCCCCACTGGTACACTTGTCAATTATCTGCGTTACCCCATCCTGAAAACTGGCCATGCGCAATGCGGTGCTGGCAAGTTCGCGCTGTTTTTCATCTATAGTTTCGCGCTGGGCGTTTATTAGTTCCTGCTCGTGCTG